>ULNV01015004.1_pt1 | contig 15791 bp, 15 predicted proteins | sample 1952011 | NCBI WGS metagenome assembly ULNV01 (sample SAMEA4835586, study PRJEB28245) | human gut metagenome | biome: gut microbiome; material: fecal sample | place: Denmark | collected 2008
GTAATCCAACTATTTTTCGTATTTTTGTGGCGAATTTGCACTCTTATAAGAAGAAAGCGTGACGAATGTAAAATAAAGATACATGTGCAAAGGCAGTAATGCCTAATACTCATATATACGATTAAGATTATGCACAATAAAGACGAATTAACTAGGCTTCAACAACCGTCATGTATGGTTGTAGCTAATGACATAAAGTAGAAAGAGAAAATGACGCAGGATTGCTTGGATTCACCTTCTACAGCCGACGTAAGCAAACGCTTACCAAAGGGCATCCACGTTATCGGGGCTGAAAAACTTTCGGATCCGAGTGTAGAAGGAATGTCCCGACGTAAACGTACAGAAAAGAAAGAAGACCCCTCCACCGCCCCCACTTCATGGAGTTATCTTTTCATTCTTCACATGGCAGCTAAGGGGCTGGAGAAACGGCTTAAAGATTTTAATACTGAAAATAAGACAAAACAACCATATTTTATACATAAAACCTTTCGTTATTCTTACAAGAATGAGGAAAGGCAACAGGGGGTGAAAAAGACTTTGGAGCAATCTGTCAGTGGACTTGTCTTCTTGCAAGGTACAGTAAATTCCCTACAAGAGTTTTTGAAGAAACATTTTCCTCAATATCATTTAGTCAACGACCGAAGTTTAGGACGACCAGCCTCTATCAAAGACTCCGTCATGCAGCCCTTTATGAATGTGATGAAGACACATCCTGAGCAGGTTACATTCCTTCGTGATGATTTTGAGAAGTTTGCTAAAGACCATGTAAAGCTGCGCGTCCTTACAGGTCCATTCAAAGGCTATGAAGGCTACATTGTCCGCATTGATCGTGACCGCCAACTTGTCTTCAACTTCGGAGGCTATGCCGTAGCTATCCGTGGCGTGCATAAAGAGGACTTTCAAGTTGTAGAGGAGTAGTTGAACAACAATACACTTTTCTTATGACCGAATTCGCAACTTTTGCAAAGGATATTATTGACGAGCTTACAAAAGAAGGCAAAAAGCGAACTGTAGAGGCGCGTAAGTATTCAGCCAATCGCCTATTGATGTTTATGGGCAACAAGCCTACACCTATGGATGAATGGGACGAAATATTTGTACAAGGCTATGAGACGTGGCTCAAAGCACAGGGTCTGTCGGCATCTACAATTGCCTATTACTTGTCGCAACTATGTGCGTTCTATAAACAAGCCGCAAAAAGAGGCATTGTACAGGAACAAGACATTTTTCGCTTGGTAAACAAGGCGCCATCGCAAAAACTTACTACCCAACAATTTCCGTCGATAGCAGAGTTGCGCTATTTGCGAACCCTCGACCTCCACATGTCGCAAGATTTTGCAAGAAACATGTTTTTGTTCTCCCTTTATACAAGAGGCATGAACTATGTAGATATAGCCTATCTGAAGAAATCCAATATCAAAGACGGAATGCTCACCTACCTTTCCTATACATCAGATAACAATCCTGCTGTCACCATCAAATGGGACAGAACCATGCAGCAAATAGCGGACAAGCATTCCTCAAACACAGAATATATGTTCCCAATCATCACCAAGGAAGGAAATGCTGATGATACAGACCAAATAAAGCGAAGCCGTCATAATGTGGTGTACAACTTGCGTCCTATTGGCAAGCAATATAAATTCAGCGTGTCACCCACCAACGCCATGACCAAGGATTTGTGGCGCAAGATTATGGACGAGGTTAGTGTGAGCGAGGTGATATAAAAAACATAGCATGAAAGAAATAAAAGATTCTATAGAAAATTCCGTAAAGAGATTTCAAGAATCAACTCCTGACCAACTCATAGGAATATCAACTGGTTTTGAAAGTCTTGACGGTATTCTTGGTGAATTTGTTGAAGGTACTCTTGTCACGATAGGTGGACGAACTGGTATGGGCAAAACAGCTTTTGCCTTTAACTTGTTGAGAAATATCTCAATTGAAAATAATATACCTTCGCTATATATTTCATTAGAGAGTACAGAGCAGTTGTGTACTAATATGCTTATTGCATGTACGCTTAACATTAAGTATAGAGGATTGCTTAGAGGCCAACTGGTTGTAGAAGAATGGGAAAAATTGGACAAGGGAGTATCAGAAATAGCCAACGCACCAGTTTATCTAATATCCTTACTCGCATACTTTGTGGCGAGGAGGTTGATGCCTCGTTCCTGCCATGTGACTATGTTCGCCATTTTGAAGATGGTACGGATGCTGAGGTAACGAAGACCTCCCAAGCCGTCGCTTGATTGTTAAATTTTAGAAAATCAAAACTTTATTCAAAAATACTGGTACGGCTAACCCGCTGATAAATAGTGGGGACGCTGTAATGGTGATATACAATATATATGGAATTATAAAAAATGGAAGAAAATTTAAAGCAAAAAACTAAAAAAGGATTATATTGGAAAATGTTCGACCAAGGTGCCACACAAGTGATGCAATTTGTGGTAGGAATTGTAATGGCTCGACTTCTTTCTCCAGAGGATTATGGTATAACTGCATTGCCAGCTGTGTTTATGGCAGTGGCAGGAATCTTTATCGATGGTAGCTTTAGTGCTGCTTTGGTGAGAAAACCAGAAGTTACGGAAGAAGATCTTTCTACAGCTTTTTATTATAGCTTGGGAGTGGGTATCTTTATGTACTTATGCCTGTTTATTGCAGCTCCGTGGATTGCAGTTTTCTATAACACTCCTGTATTAACACCATTAATACGTATAACGGCTCTCGGTTTTCTGTGGGGACCATTGGGAACTCCTCAGGGAGTGATACTTAATCGAAGACTTGATTTCAAAACCCCAGCAAGAATATCTGTCATCAATAAGATAGTTTCAGCTATCATTGGTATTTCTGCTGCTTATGCAGGCTATGGACTTTGGGCTTTGGTCATTTCTGGCTTGTCATCTAGTCTGTTAGGATTGATACAAACATGGTGGGTTGTGAAATGGATTCCTAAAGAAAAGTTCTCAAAAGAATCGTTTCGATATCTTTGGAATTACGGAAACAAAATGATAGGTGCAAGTTTGATAGATACCTTATATAATAATGTGGCCCCAATTATTGTTGGAAAATTTTATAGTCCTAAGGATTTGGGCTTATACAATAGGGCAAATGGGTATGCTGTTTTGCCAAATAACCAGTTGACAGGTGTATTGCTAAGTGTTACTTTTCCAGTATTGAGTAAAATGCAAAATGACGTAGAGCTACTACGTCAGAATGTGCGTCGTATGATTCGTGTTTCTGCATTTATAAGTTTCCCTATATATGTTATTCTTTGTGCTTTGGCAAAACCATTGGTCATTATTCTTATTTCAGATCGATGGGAGCCTTGTATCAAACTCTTGCAGATATTATGTTTTGCCATTATGTGGTGGCCAATTCATACGATTAATAGAAACTTAATGCAAGTAGTAGGAAGGTCTGATTTGTATTTGAAAGTTGAAATAGCTAAAAAGTTTTTTAATTTGCTAGTAATAGCTTGCGCATTAAGTTTCGGAATAGAAGCTTTCTGTTATAGTCAAGTTTTCTTGAGTGTTGTAACATTATCGTTTAATACGCATTATACAAAGAAGTTGATAAATTTTAGCCTATTGCAGCAGTTGAAAGATATTTTACCTTTATTTTTAACTTCAATGCTAACATTTTTGGTTGTTTTAATTTGTATTCATTTTGTAAACAATTTATATATCCAGCTTTTGTTTGGAGGATTGGTTGGTTGTGTCTTTTATTTAGGAATAGCTTATTTGTTTAAGTTCGATGAATTAAAAGACATACAGTATTTACTTAAAAGAAAATAATAATATGATGAAAGTTCCTCAGATTGAATTGAATAATGGTGTGATGATTCCTTGTATAGGAAATGGACCTGGTTTTATTGGTATGGGCTCGAACAAAAAGGAAAATCATAATATTTTTGCAAGAGCTTATCGGAAATATATAGATAATCCACGTAAACGGAAAGATTATGTAGATGCTATAGCTAACTCTTTCAAAATAGGTTTTACATTGTTGGATTATTCTTCTTCTTATGGAGATGGGGCGGCAATAAATGAAGCTATCCAAAAGTCTGGAGTTGATAGAAAAGAATTGTTCTTGACAACTCGAATTAGCAATGAAGCTCAAAGAACTCATAAAGTAAGAGAGTGTTTTATGCAACAGTTGGATGGAATGGGAACGGACTATATCGATTTGTTGATGTTTCATTGGCCTGTGACCGATTTGTATTTAGATACTTGGAAAGAAATGGTGAAGTTGTACAAAGAAGGCTACGTTCGTTGTTTGGGTGTTGCTAATTGTCATCAACATCATTTGGAGGCTTTGTTAAAGGCTTCGGAGGTATGTCCTGCTGTCAATCAAGTTGAAGTTCATCCCTTGTTTACTCAAAAGCCATTAGTGTCATATTGCAAAAACCAAGGCATCCAGGTAGAGGCTTATACTGCGATTGCGCGACTTGATGATCGTTTGGTTCGTTTGCCTATACTTCACAAAATTGCAGCTAAATATAAAAAAACTGTAGTGCAAGTCGTTTTACGATGGCATATACAGAATGGTGTTATTCCTGTTGTCCGTTCTTTAAACAAATACAGACAATTGGAGAATATATCTATATTTGATTTCACTCTTAATGATGAAGAAATGAAAGCTATTGATTCTATAAATATCAATAGCCGTTTGAGATTTGATCCCGATAATTGTGATTTTAGTATTTTGTAAACCCTTTCTATAAGTATTAGTAATGATAGATATATCTAATAAAGAAGATTGCTGTGGGTGCAATGCCTGTGGTGATATATGCGCACATAGCGCAATATCTTTTAAAACGGATCATGAAGGTTTTTGGTATCCAGAGGTTGATAAAGATAAATGTGTAGATTGTGGATTGTGTGAGAAAGTATGTCCAGTGATACAACCTGCACGAAATGTGATTCGTTATGAGGTTCCTATAGTATATGCAGCCTATGCCAAAGATGAAGAAATCCGTTTAGATAGTACATCTGGTGGATTACATTCTATGTTTGCTCAATTGTTTTATGCAAAAAATGGTTTTGTAGGTGGTGCTATTTATCAAGATAATCACTTAGTAAAGCATATTGTATCTTCTGATCCAGCTAAATTAAAGGAGATTCGTAGTTCTAAATATTTGCAGAGTAATATGGAGGGGCAATATAAGGAAGTAAAACGACTCTTGATAGAAGGAAAAGACGTTTTATATTGCGGCTGTCCATGCCAAATCCAAGCTCTTCACAAATTCTTGCGGAAAGATTTTGAGAACTTAACAACTTGTGATTTTATCTGCCGTGGTGTTAATTCTCCTAAAGTCTTTTTGAAATACATGGAAATGTTAGAAAAAGAATATGGAGCAAAAGCTACGAAAATTAAGTTCAAAAATAAAAAATGGGGTTGGCATAATTTTTCACTCAGAGTCAATTTTGCTAACGGTAAGGAATATTGTAAAGATAGATGGCATGATTTATTTTTTATTGGGTATCTATTAGCTGGTAATTTTACTAGACCATCCTGTTACAATTGCCATTTTAAAGGCTTCCCTCAAAAAGCTGATATTACTTTAGCTGATTTTTGGGGAATAGAAAATCTTGATATCAAGATGGATCAAGATAAGGGAACCTCTTTAGTCATGATAAATTCTGAAAAGGGAAAAAGATTGTTTAACGCGATAAAAGATAAAATAATTTTTAAGGAATTTACATTAGAAGAAGCTAAAAAAGGAAATCCTGCATTGTCATCATCTCTTGAGTCTGCAAAACCTAACAGAAAGCAATTCTTTGAAGATTTAGATAAATATTCTTTTGATAAAGTGGCTAAACGACATTTCCCATTACCGCCGAAAAAGCCATCTTTGGGTAGAAAAATAGTGCGTAAGCTCAAAGGAGTTGTCAAACAATATGTTGTTTTATTTAAGCAGTTTGGATTTAATGCTCAAATGTGGTCAACTTTTCTATCAATAAACTTTTATTCAGAGAATGTCATACGAAGACAAAAGTATTTGTATTTAAATAAAAGTAGAACAGATATACAATTTGATACTTGTTCTAAATTAGTATTGAATGCAAAATTATATACTGGTATTCAACAAGTAAAAGGAGCGCTATCTGATACAAGAATATGGCTTCAAGACAACTCCCAATTAGTAATAAATGGTGATTTTCAAGTTTATTCTAATTCTTTTATAAGAGTTGCTCCTAATAGTAAACTTGTTTTAAACGAAGGATTTATTAATGAAAATGTTCAAATTACTTGTGGCGATTATATTGAAATAGGTAAAGGATGTACAATTGGGAGAGATGTTGTTATTCGTTCTTTTGATGGACATACCATTGAAGAAGATGGATATATGATTTCAAAGCCAATTATTATTGGGCAGCATGTTTGGATTGGTCAAGGGGCAACTATCTTAAAAGGAGTGACCATTGGAGATGGGGCAATTATTGCTGCTGGAGCTTTAGTAACCAAAGATGTACCTGCTCATTCTATTGTAGGAGGTAATCCTGCAAAAGTTATTAAAGAGAATGTAAAATGGCATAGATAATTTTAAAAGTTATTTTTTTATTATGATTGAAGGGTAACTGTTCGGTGACCCCCGTCATTGTAGTGTAGAAAAATGAGAGTACCTTTGTCGCTGATAATTTCACTTTAAATTTTTAGCGACAATGAACAACAAGAAGCAAATCAAGCAGCCTGTTTTTGCAGAGGTAAATCTTACGGGATATGAGTTCTATTTTAAGAAAAATTCGTACCTTTGTAAGGTAATCAAGAGATAAAAAGATGGTATCTGAAACGAACAAAAACAGTCAGGATCAGGCGTTGGAAGAGAGGCTTTCCAACATGCATGAGCAGGTGGCAGGAGTGACTTCCCGCCTGGATCAGACTGAGCGTGCCCTGGATTTGGAGCGTGCAACCCGTGAGGATATCATCAAGGCAGAGGTGGAACGCAGAATACGTGAAGCAGAACAACGTATCCGTAAAGAGATAGAGTCGGAATATGCCGATGAGCGTGCGGTGATGGACAAAGAGAGGCAGGCTATTGATCGGCAGCGTGAGGAGATGCTGAAGGCCTTTGAGCTGATGCAGCAGAAACTCTTCACAGAGACTGAGCAGAAGATCAGAAAGGCGAAGGACGAGGCAGAAGGCCATTTCCTTGGAAAGATGGCTGCACAGACTGAAGGCTTCCTCAGGCTGTTCTCTGAAATGACGCACCGTAACAATGCGGACATTCAGGGCTATCTTGCCAAATTCAAGGCTGCTTCCGAAGAAGCCCAGGCTGCCATAGGCAATGAGATAAAGACAAGGCTTGAGAGGATTTTCAAGAATGAGCAGTCGAAAAATCGTCAGATTGCCGAGCTTGTCAGGATGATATTCACGCAAAAGCGGGAGCGGTTCCTGGTTTCGGAAAAAGACCGCATCGGTGTTCACAATCATCTGCTGGCATCTCTTAAGTTTAATGAAGAGGAGGAGGCGAATTATAAGAAGGCTCTTGAGACTGTCAAGAAGTACCGCCTCCAGAAAGAGGCGTGTCGTCTGGCCCGCAAGGATGACTTATACCAGAAATTCCATTCAGCCCCCGTACATGAGGAACTCATATGGAAAAGTTACGCATCCAACAAGTTGTTGTCACAGATAGAGGTGCGCAAGTATATGGATCATATGCCCTTCAACCGCCAGATTGGTCAGATGAAGAGAGACGGCCTGATATTGGCTCGGACTACAATCAATGACTGGCATGTGGCTGTATGCAACACGCTTGTTCCATTGTATAGATTACAAGGGCATTATGTGATGCGTGGGCTTCACTTGGCAGCAGACGGAAGTCCGATGCCTATGGTGGACAATGAGAAACATAAGACTGTCAAGAAGTACATCATAGCATACCGCAACATAGACACAGGCATACCGATTTTTTTGACCGCAGTAGAAAAAGGCAATGGTCGTGGAAAAGAGGTGATACAGGCTCAACTGGCCAATTGGAGCGGGCTTGCCCTGATGTGTGATGCCTATCCCGGATATGACTGGATAAAGAAGACAGGACGTGTACTGTGCAGGTGCTCGGCCCATGCTAGGCGTGAGCATGAGCGAGCTTTGAAAGAAGCCCCGAAGGCTTCCATGCCAGGCATGCTTCTTTTTCAAGAAATCTACGGGGTAGAGGAAATCATCAGACATGAGAATGCGTCAGGCAGCAGGATAACGGAGCTGCGCAATGAATTGACGCGTCCTCTGTGGGAGACGCTCCATTTGTGGTGTATGAATGAAATACTGAATCATGACAAGCATTCCCAGATGTACAAGGCGCTGAACTATGTAATCAGACATTTTGAAGAACTGACAGCATATCTTGACATACCAGAAATGCCGTTGGATAATAATGCGACCGAACGGGAAATCCGTGCGATGGTGATGGGCAAGAAGGCTTATCTCTTCTGTCAGACGGATGAAGCCTGTGAGCGTGCAGCTATGATGTATTCCTTCTTTGGTGCCTGCAAAGTGAAGGGTAAGAACCCTGAGCGATGGCTTGCTTATGTGCTTGACCACATAGGTAATACCAAAGATGAAGATTTATACAAACTACTTCCTGAATTTTGGGAAGACATTAACTGAATCAATATTAAGTTATAAATAGAAGGTGAAGTCCTTGCTGATGTCAATGCATCAGCAGGGCTAAACGTCATACACTCGATGAAAATCAGTGCGCAATGGAGTGCGCTGCAAAGTTACAAAGTCTTTTTGAGACGGCAATGACGGACTTCACCGAACAGTTACTCTGTAGTCATATGCGCAAAAAGTATTTTAATGATGTAGAATATTTAGACTATGTAAATTGGAAAGTTCCCAATTCTTGCAGAATGGATGCACACCATCTAAATGGAAAGGGTGCTATCCTATTTACTAATGAATTGAAAAATAGATTTCATCTACGATAAATATGAAAATAGCATTACTTAATTTTCCCTTTGATAATAATTATGGGGGAAATCTTCAACGTTATGCTCTGATGCAAGTCTTGCAAGATATGGGGTATGACGTAACACATTTACAAACAAGTTTCTATGAACGCATTCCTGGTCGATGTGCTCTTTATACAATTTTGAAGAGATTGGCAAGGAGAGTGTTGAAAAAAAATAAAGAAGGAATTTTTAGAGAATTTCATCAAAATAGGAAATACGCTAAAGAAATAAAAGCAATAAAACCTTTCTATAATAAATATATCAAACATACTCAAATAATATGTTCATATCAAGAGCTAAAAAAGTTTGATTATTTTGAGGCATATATTGTTGGATCAGATCAAGTATGGCGTCGATCTATGAGTTATAAATATCCTTTTAGTTCGATGTTTCTTGAATTTTTAAAGGACAAACATAGAATAAAGAGAATTGCTTATGGTGTTTCTTTTGGAACCTCTGAAGATGAAATCCCTGATAGTGAAAAGCCAGAATTAGCTGAATTATATAAAATGTTCGATGCGGTGTCTATACGTGAAGACTCTGGATTTCAACTTTTGAAAAAATATGGATGGAATCATCCAAAGGCAATTCAAGTGTTGGACCCGACATTGCTCCTGCCAAGGCAATGGTATTCTGAAATTATTGATGAAGGAAAAACTTTGCCTTTAGAGGGGGATATGTTCTGTTATGTGTTGGATTCCAAAAAAGAAATTGATGATATCATAAATGAAGTTGCATTACAGAAACATTTGCGACCATTTAGAACCTCTATAGATCCTATTAATATGGTTTCTATAGAACAATGGTTACGTTCATTTAGAGATGCTAAATATATTGTAACAGACTCATTTCATGGATTTGTATTCTCTATAATATTCAATAAACCTGTTAAGCTTGTATATAACAAGCGAAGAGGTAATGATAGGTTTGATTCTTTACAGCGCCTTTTAAATTACAATCCTGAGGATGCAAATATTGATTGGGATAGAATAAATGATAAGATAAAACATTATGCAAACCTTTCGAGAAATTTCTTGAGGGTTTCTTTAGAAACAAAAGAATGAAAATATTTATAGTACATGAGGATATTTACCATGCAGGAAATCCTTATATTTATACACTTGTAAAAGAAATAAAAAAAATAAGTTCCAAAGTAGAAATAAATTATGGTCGTGAGGGATTTTGGAACGAAACCATTTTCAATTACGATATTGTTCATTTTCAATGGCCGCAAGCTTTTATGGCCGGTGATTCGCATCAAACATCGGATTTGGAAAATCATATCAAAAGATTGAAAAGTCATGGCATAAAGATTGTATCTACATGCCATGACTTAAAACCACATTATAATCAATGTGCCGATTATGGCGATTGTATGAATATTGTTTATAAAAATAGTGATGTGATATTTCATTTAGGTGATTATTCTCTTCTTCTGTTTCAAAAACAATATCCAGATGTACAGCATTGGTTGCTTCCACATCAGATTTTTGATACCGTATATACAAAAATACCATCTCAAAAAGAGGCTAAAATTAAGCTCAAATTGAATCCTAATAAGAAGTATATATTATGTTTTGGAGCTTTTAGAGCAGAAGAAGAAAGAGAACTTGTTCTTAATGTTGCAAAGTATTTTAAAAAGAAAAAGGTAGAAATATTGGCTCCTTCTTTTCTTCATGTTCCTCATAGACGAAAAATTCCATTTCTTCCTAATCACCTGGAAAGAAAGAGTTTAATATATAGGTTATTTTATAAAATTCATATGACCGGGAATTCATGGACTCCTGTTTCTGATGATATGTTACCTTATTATTATATGGCAGCAGATTTGTGCTTAATACAAAGAAAGAAAATTTTGAACTCAGGAAATGCAATACTTCCTTTGCTTTTTAATAAAGTCGTAGTAGGACCTAATGTTGGAAATGTAGGTCCCTTATTGAAGGAAATGGGTTTCCCTACATTTGATCCAAAAGATGAATCTTCTATATTATCCGCTGTTTCTAAAGGTTTGTCTATGATAAATGAAAATTATCCAGCGAGTCATTTTAAAGATGAATTTTCGACTTTTAAAGTTGCTACAAAAATGCTTGAGTATTATGTTCAAATTCTAACAAATTAGTAATTATGAAGCAAAACTTACTTTTCGTTCTTCCTTTTCTCCCATATCCAATGGAGAGTGGAGGGCATCAGGCTTTATATAATGGTATAGCAGCCGTTAAAGACGAATACAATATCTTTGTAATGTTTCAAGCCGTTGATGATGAGCATTATCATAAGTCTGTAAATCAATTTCAGGAACATATTCCAAATGTCCATGTAATTCCTCTCTTGAGCAAGGTTCATATAGAGACTTTCAAGGATAAGTTTGTGCGAAAATCGAAAAGCCTCTTGAAGAAGATTTTGGGCATAAAGACGGTTCCTGTTCCCGTAGATCCTATTAAGAATACTTGCAATTGGTGGAAGACAACAATAACACCTGCAGAGAAAGACTGGTTAGAACTTATCCATCGTACCTGTTTGGAATGTCATATTGATATTCTGCAAATAGAAATGCCATGGCGCATTTCGGATGTATTGGCGGTACCAGATGGTATAAAAAAAATATATGTTCATCATGAGTTGGGATTTGTACGACGTGAATTGGAAATGGAAAAAATGGAGAATTCTGTTTATGCACAGGCTTGCAAGGCTTTTACCGACATGAATGAAATCCGTTTGCTCAATCTTTATGATGAAGTAATAACCCTTTCACCTATTGATGCGAAGAAATTGGTTGATGCAGGTGTGAAGTCGCCTGTATATTCATCATTTGCCATCATAGACTCATCAAAAGAAATTCAAGAGGATAAGGGAGATGGAAAACGACTGACTTTCATAGGACCAGAGATTCATAATCCAAACTTTGTGGGTGTAACCTGGTTTTTGGAAAATTGTTGGTCGCAGTTGAAAGAGAAATGTTCTGATATGCAGCTTGATATTATTGGCAATTGGTCTGAAAACAGCATCAAGGAGTATTCATTGAAATATAAGGATGTCCATTTCCTTGGATTTGTGGATGATCTTTATGCTGCCATTAAGGACAGTACGATGATTGTTCCAATTACAATAGGAAGTGGTATAAGAATGAAAATCTTAGAAGCTTCGAGCAAGGGTGTACCTTTCGTCAGCACTTCGGTGGGGGCAGAAGGAATTCCTGTTGTTAATAGTCAGGATTGCTTCATTGCAAATACGCCAGACGAATTTATAGAGAGCATTTTGAAATTGCAAAATCCTGATTTGCGCCATCAATTTGCCGAAAATGCTAATATGATGATACGCAAACATTACTCTTTAGAGGCATTGAGGAAAAATAGACTGGAAATATATGAAAAACTATAATCCCTCTGTCGGTTATCTCAAGGCATTAGGAATCCTGCTAATGGTTTTTGGACATTCAGGAAATACGAATCATATAAATCATTTCATCTATATGTTCCACATGCCACTCTTCTTTATCGCTTCAGGTTATTGCTTTAAAGATAAATATCTGTCAACTCCTCGAAAATACATATATAATAAGGTGAAGGGTATCTATTGGCCGTATGTGAAATGGAGCTTACTATTCCTGTTGCTGCACAATGTATGCTTCAACCTGCATCTTTATAGCGATCAATATGGTTGGAAGGAATATGTATCTCATCTCTATGCTCCCTCGGAGTTTTTAAGCCTTGCTACATCTATCATATTCAAGATGCAGGAACATGAGCAACTCCTCGGTGGTTACTGGTTTATGAATGCTTTGTTTTTCGGATCTCTCATTGTATGGCTTGTGATCCGATATGTAAAGCAACCGCTATGTGGGGGGGCAATTCTTATAGTAATATGTACTATTCTAAATAAAACGTGCTGGCAGATTCCATTCATCAATATCTCATCGCAAGCCTTTGCCGCAGGTTTATTGATATATATCGGCTATAGTCTGGCAAAGTATAGGATAAAGCCTTTCAACTATTGGCAAATAGCTTTGTCGCTATCAATAACATTAATAGGCTCGTTTGTTTGGAATATGGCTATGGATCAGAATTCATACAGCAACAAGCGGTTTATTCCATATATAATAACCGCAGTACTTGCTTCATGGAGTTTTTATTCATTATTTGATAAGATGAAATCTTCGCAGGGTATATGTGCTAAGGTCTTGGATTTCATAGGTAAGAATACTCTTACGATTCTTACATGGCATTTCCTTGCTTTCAAACTGGTTTCATTATTGATTATAGGTGTCTATGGCTTGCCAATAGAGCGGCTTGCTGAATTTCCGGTTATCACAGAATATTCGCAACAGGGATGGTGGATTGTTTATTTCATTGTAGCAATGGTAGTGACATGTGGAATTGCTTATTGTAATAAATGGATTATAAATAATTGGTTAAAACTATAATTTTAATATGATAAAATATACATTTCTTCTCCCTGCCTTTAAACCTGACTTTTTAGAGGTAGCATTGAGAAGTATTAAATCACAGACTTTGAAAGATTTCAAGGTGTTGGTATCAGATGATTGCTCACCGCACGATTTAAAGTCTATATATAATAAGGTGTGTGGAGATGATGCTCGATTCTCATATCGTCGCAACGAGGTGAATATGGGAAACAAGAGCCTCGTATCGCATTGGAATCTTCTGGTGGATATGTGTGATACGGAGTATCTGATTCTTGCCAGTGATGATGATGTTTATGAGCCAACATTCTTGGAAGAGGTGGATAAGTTGGCACAGAAATATCCTGAGGTAGATTTGATAAGGGCAAGAGTAAAGGCTATAAATGAAAATGGTGAAATGATAGAAAAGGATGCTATTTACGAAGAATATGTAGATGGATTGGACTTCCTTAAGCAGAAGCATTTCAATAATGCACTTCGCTGTATCGCTAATTATGTATTCAGAACATCAGAATTGAAAAAGCATGGTGGATTCGTAGAATTTCCTTTGGCATGGTATAGTGATGATGCCACTGTTATGATGATGTCTGAACATGGAGCAGCTAATACGAAAGATATGCTTCTGAATTTTAGAAGTTCGTCTATCAGCATTTCAAGCAGAAAGTTGAATAAGACTGATGCTTATAAGAAAGCTTTGGCAACTATACAGTTTGATAAATGGTTTCAAGAGAATATTGAAAGCAGACTTAGGTCATATGTGCAAAATGATTATACCAAGAGGGTACAAAATTTTGTGAATCATGTTCATGGTTCTTTCATGTATCAGATGTTTAGCTTTTTCTCTTCTAATTGTAAATCTTCTGATTTTAGAAAGCTACTTTCTCATTATAAGGGAAATATGAAGAAAAGCCGTTTGTTGTATAATTACATAAGATCAAAGATGAAATGATGATGGTAACAGTTTTAATGCCGATATACAATGCAGAGCGATTTCTGCATGATTCAATAGGCTCTCTATTGGCTCAGACAAGCAATAACTGGAAATTGATTTGTATTGATGATGGATCTACGGATTCTTCAAAAGCGATTGTTGAGGAATATTGCAAGAAAGATCCACGTGTCAAGTTAATCTGCCAGGAGAATGCAGGACCAGCTGTGGCTCGTGCACGAGCGATAGAAATTGCTGATACGGAGTATGTGTCTATTCTTGATAGCGATGATGCGTATGCTCCTGATTATGTGGAGAAGATGCTGGCAAGAGCGGAAGAAACTGATGCTGATATTGTTGTTCCTGATGTAGAATATTTCAATGCTGGGAAAATAGTACAATCAAATCAATTTACAACTTTCTGCTTGTCACCTGATATGCTGATAACTGATGGTAAGCAAGCTTTTTCTATGACCATTCCATGGAAACTTCATGGTTGGATGATGATTAGAACCTCTTTGGCAAAGAAATACTATACAGTACAACAGGCTTCATACAGCAAGTTTAATTCTGATGAATATATTACCCGTCTGTTATATTTAAAAAGTAGCAAAGTAGCTTTATGTTCTTCTACATATAAATATCGTGTAGATCCTAATTCCATCACAAGAAAACCGTCTTTAAAAATGATGGATTACTTAGTAACAAATGAAAAGTTACTTTGGTTAGCTCAATGTGAGCATTTGGATAAAGAAGTTATATTAAATATCTATAATGATTACTATGTAACTTGTCGGGATATGCTCCAAAATCGTATTCCACTATTAAATAAAAAAGATCAAATTATGGCTAATGATCTATTGAAACAGAGTATGGTTCAATTTAAAAAAAGTTTTAAATGGAAAAACTTGAAGGATGCTGCAATAAAAACTAAGGTAAAATTCTTTTTATTTTTGGTAGGAATACATACCTCATTTGTTGCTTTTAAATTATTTTTAAAAAGCATTTAGAGAATAATTATATATTTAATTTGATTGTGATTCTTTAAAATGAGAAATTATAACTCAATAGATTTAATGAAATTTGTAATGGCACTTTGTGTTGTCACAATTCATACATATATTGTAGATGGAATGAATCCGTCTTTTTTAAGAGACATATTGCATTCTTTAATTCGAAATGCAGTTCCTTTTTTCTTCATTACCTCTTCATTTTTTATAATGAAACGTGAAAGAGATACAGATGTAAAGAGATACTGGAAAAGAATTTTAAAACTATATATGTTTTGGAGTATTATAAATTTTATATTCATAAATGCATTAACCAATAATATAACTCTAAATACAATTTTAACTTGCATTTACCAATTTGTATTTAATGGCTATAATGTATTATGGTATCTTTGGGGTATTTTAATAATATTACCTTTGTTACGTAAAATCAAAAATGGGGAGATTGTCTGAAAACCCATAGCAGCCAAAAT
>ULNV01011181.1_pt1 | contig 15772 bp, 10 predicted proteins | sample 1952011 | NCBI WGS metagenome assembly ULNV01 (sample SAMEA4835586, study PRJEB28245) | human gut metagenome | biome: gut microbiome; material: fecal sample | place: Denmark | collected 2008
TAACCTCCGACGGATGATCCCCATGCTCTGCAGGCTGGGGATTCACGGGCTCATGTTCTTCTTCCCATTTTCTGTCCAACTCCGGAATAGTGCCCACAAGACGCAGGCGAAGGGCACCGGCCTGGTTTTTAAATCCATAGAGAACGGCTAAATTGGAATCCGCATTAGGTTTAGAGGGATGTGCACAGCTTTCAGCCTGTTGCTCCGGGATTGAAAATTGTTTTCCCCAATCTTTTTGAACCTCCATTTCATAGGGTTTGCCTTTCAGTTCATCCATGGCTGCCCGTCTGGAGTAGTTCATATCCACCTGCACTTTGACAAGGGCTGCATCCATGAGGTCTGAGAACGCGTCACTGAATTTTTCCTGCAGTTCCACCAGTTCATGAATCCGGCCATAGGGAACGGGCATGGCAATGATTGTCCTCATGTCTTCTGCCAGCTTTGCCACGGCGGGGTCATCGATATAGGTGCGGCTCTTTTCAAACTGGTGAAGGCAGAGCAGAGCATTATCGAAGATTTCCCTCTGTTTGGAACCTTTGGCGAAGAATTTTTCCACGTCTTCATAGTCCTCCGCCAGATCCTCGAAATCCTCTTCCCTGTCATAAAGGGTCTGGTAGAAGGAAAGGGGCGATGTCTTCTCCTTGATGTCTTCCAGAAGGGAAAGGCCCCGCCGGATGACATCTTGTCCAGGATAAGAAGAGTTTTCCTGCATTTCCTGAATACGCTTCATGTCCTTTATCATCTTGTCTGTCCGCCGGAAGAAATCGGACATGAAAGTATCCTCATCCCTGCTGGCGTTGCTGTTCTTGAAGAGGTCCGCCATAATGTTCTGGGCGGCCTGCCGGCAGGTGTCCGGCACTTTCACCCTTTCTTCCATGAGGAGTCTGTCCAGCCAAGGCTTCTTCATGATGTAGTCGAAGATTTCCCCTTCGTTCCGGTTCCGGAAGGTAATGGTTTCGCCGCTTACCTTGAAGGTAATGTCGCCCTTATGGAAGAGGCGGGCCAGTATCCAGCGGATGTCCATTTCATTGAAGCCATAGGGCGCTTTCACAAACTGGTCTTCCACTTTCTTTCTGGAAATGGGTATGTGGCCCATGGTGTTCCGGCGGATGAAGTCAAGCACTTCCGTCTGGGCCAGGGCGTTAGGTTCACTGTCAATCATAGGCGTGTTCCCGGTAATGCCGTCTCTGATTTCATTGCGGATATCGCTTTCATCCATGCCGGTGTCGATGTAGTTCAGATTGCAGTAGGTGACGGTGCACAGTTTCTCCAGCCCTTCATTAATGCGGGCCACGGGATCCCGGGCTTTGATGTCCCGTCTTTCGCCATTCACATAGAAACGGGCATTGGTGAGGGCCTCTTTCAGCTCCTGCGCCGCCCTTTCTTCCCTTTCCCGCCTTTCCACTCTTTTCGCTTCCAGAATGCTCCGGTACCCTGCTTCATCGGATTTCGTGCCCTGGTTCAGGAATTTCGTAATCTGGAGAGCCGTGCGGATTTCCGTGAAATACTCCATGTCCTCCGGCAGTACGATGAGGAGCTGGTGGGCTTCGGCGGATTTCATGGCCATAATGGTATTATTATCCCTGCCGGAATAGCTGCCGGTAATCATATGGATGACCATGTCTTCGCCCTGCCCTGTCCTGCCGTAGGCCTCATCGTCGATGTACTGGCCCAGGGGGAAGAAGTAGCGGCCAGAAAGGTAGGCGGGGTGATATTTCTTTTCTTTATAAATGGTATCGAAAAGGATGGAGTTCATTTCCTTGTACACGTCCCCCGCTTCCACTTCGATGTCGCCGATGGTACGGTTGATGGTCTGTTCTTCGTCGGAAAGGAAGGTGTAGCGTTCGCCGTTTTTCTGCACCAGCATCTGTCCGCAGAGGATTTTCAGGGATTTCTCCACTTCCTCCTTCATCTTGATGCGGTCGCAGGACACATTGTCTATCATGAGGGTGGTGATGTTTTCCAGATTCGGCTCCAGGGTGTCCAGATTCTTTATCATGAAAAGCACCTTCAGCACGTTCACGGTGAAGCAGTCTTCTTCATGGTCCGGATTGATTTTGTCGTTCTTCAGTGCATTGCTGATGACGCTCCGGTTATTGTGGTCCAGAAAATCCTCCAGAGGGCCATAGAAGGCGTAGTAGGGCATGAGAAGGTCCAGGTCCTCATGCATATGATTCTGGGCGGACTCCTTGAAGAGGGAAAGGAGGGACCTTTCGCCGCTGGAAAGGTGTTTACCGGAGGCGCCGGATTTCCTCACTTCCGTCAATGTCTGTCCCAGCAGGCTGAACTGGTAGGGCACGAAGGGAAAAACGGCAGCGTAGTCTTCCTTATTTTTATAGAGCTTATGCTCCACTTCCCCGGTGAAATGGAAGAGATTCTGGATTTCATTTTCCCGTCCTTCATAAAAGGCGGTGAGCGCATCGGTGCCTGCTTCCGTCTTTTCCAGGATACGTTTCTTGATAACCGTATCGGCGTCGGCGGAGGAAAGGGAAATGCGGGTATCGAAGCGGCCCTGAATCTTGGAAAAGTCCTGGCGGAAGAATTTGTCCATCTTTGTAATGGTGTCTACGGCCTGCTGGCTGGTCACCACGATCCAGGCGCGGCCTTTGCACTTGGTGCCCAGCTGCTCCGTAATGGTCTGGAGGTTCAGCATGCGGTCCGGGTCCTGGGATACGTACTGCCCCACTTCGTCTATAAGAAAGACCATGCGGCTTTCCCTGCCCCGGCTGTCCAGATATTTCTTCACCCTTTCCGCAAAGTCTTCTATGCTCATGCGGTTTCCCTGCTGGTCCGCCTTTTCGCACCAGTTCCGGGCGGCCTCTTCGCTCATGAATTTCATGGACGTTAAAACATCCACCACATCGTCATGGAGAAAATCGAAGTCGTCCCTGTCATCCACCCAGGCGCTGCCGGTGCTTTCGATGTAGCGGTCCTTAAATTCCTGATACCGCCCTTTTTCATCCAGCTTCCGCTCTAGCTCCGCCACGTAGGGCAGGGCACCGCAATAGCCGCGCATTTCATTAAATACGCGAATGAATACGTCAAGCAGGCTGTCTTCACCCTGCTGTTTGCTGCTTTTGGCGTCGATATTGAAGAGGATAACGTCGGTGGGAATACTTTCGGCTCTATGGATATCGGCTATTACCATGGGGTCGCTGATTTTCCTGTCGGCGTCGAAGAAGTCCACGGCGTGGCGTCCGTCGATTTCCCGATTTTCCAAAAGGTAGGAAAGGATTTTCAGGAAGTGGGATTTACCACTGCCGAAGAAGCCGGAAATCCACACGCCCATTTTTTCCGTGTCTTTGCCTATGGAATCGGCATAGGCACGGAAGAATTTGGCAAAGTGTTTTTTCAGTTCGTCGGTGACTACATATTCATCCAGTTCCTGCTTCACCGTGGCGTCGTCTAAGGCGTCAGCCTTGATGACACCTTCCAGACTGCGGTCGATGGGTCTGACAAAAATATCCTTGATTTCCATAACGTTCCCTCTTATCTCACAATGCGGAATGCGCGGTAGTAGTTATCCTCATGCATTTCGCCAAATATGCGGAGTTCCTGCTCTGTGTATACGCCGGGGTAGAAAAGAATCATGGGGGTAGCCATGAATTCCTTGGGCATATTGTAAAAGACCTGGTTGAAGATTTCCTGGGCCCGAAGGATGGGATAGCATTTCCCTATGCCTGTCAAAAAGAGCACGGACTTGGGGTCCGCCTTTTCCTTCAGGTACTCCACCAGCCTGTTTTCCGAAAGACCATTGGCGTCATTGGACATGCGAAGAGTATGGTTGATGGCCCGGCTCACCGCAGGAAGGCCCTTCTTGTTTTCCATCTGGTATACCTTATCCAGAAAGTGCTTTTCTTCCAGGTAGTCTATCATCATATCGTACAGGTCAAAAATCTGGAGCGGCACCAGGCCGTCCAGTTTCCTCCGGATGTCTTCGATACCACGGCGCACTTCCATTTCCCGGCGGGGATCGTAGTCGAAAACCCAGTAATTCACTTCATTCGCTTTCCCGCCGCCGGTGCGGAACTCGGGATTCCGTATCTTCGTTTCCAGAATTTCCAGCCGTTCTTCCAAAGTCTTCAGACTTCCCAGGGCTGTCTCCATTTATCTCTCCCCTTCCAGCGCTTTCCGGATGGCAGTCATACCGTTTCCGTCCAGATATTCTTCTATATCCGGATCCACAAAGACCTTCCGGATGGTCTTCTTCCCGGCGGCCCCTTCCAGAAGGCCCCCTTCCGAAAGAAAAGTGCGATAGGCTCCGGCCATGCGGCGGAGCGTCTTCTCCTGCCATTTAGCGGCCCGCTCACTCTTTGTCTGCACGTCCCGGAAGAACATGCCGAAGTCCTTCTCCGTAAGCTCATGGAGACCGGTAATCATCTTCTCCCGCACCACGTAGTACACAAATTCAAAAAACATGCGGTCCCAGTTCATAATGGAAGCCAGCACCAAAAGCCGCTGTCCCGCCACATCTTCCTTCAGGAAAAGGGAAACAAAAGGCCCCTCCATGGCGCTGATGCGGGAAGAAAGATGGTTAAAAATCTGGTCCCGCCGAAGGGGCGAAGGGGCGCCGAAGAGATTCTCCGCCTGATTTTTCTTCTTAATATCCGTAAGACTCATGCCATCCGCAAGAAGCTCAATGATCTTCCTTTCCTCACTGAACCAGAAGGGATACTTCACCAGTCCCATGCTGTAATCTTTCACGTCCATAGAGTCACTCCACTCCTGCTGAGGGATACAAAAATCCCATGATATAAACATTTTAACACATATAAGCAGGCTTTGGCATCCTGTGGGAAAAAGGCTGTCCCTGCGTGCCCGCCTTCCCGCCTCACAGGCGTTATTATGAACGAAGCGAAGAATTTCAGTAATAAATAGTAAGTAACAAAAATGCTGCTGCATACCGGTCGGCGGGAAGGCTCCACTAAGGAAGCGCTGATTAAATCACTGTCTGCTTTTATTCTTGGATTTTTATGCAATGCAAGGAATGGGACGACGCGAATAGCAAGCTATTTAAGGAGTCCCATGACGAAGCAGAGCATAAAAATCCTTATAAAAGCAGACTCTATGAATTAATCAGTGCTTCCCTAAACTTAGAGTCATCGGTGATGTTCATTATAGAGCAGGGAGATTTCTCCACTACGCTGCGGTCGAAATGACAAGGTAACAACGGAGTTATTTAGCAAGAACAACATTTCAACAAATAAGCCGCCTTTGGCGGCTACCCCCTATGCAGGGGCAGAATAGACCGCTCTACGCTTTCCCGCAGAGTCATGTGGCACATTGGCAAGCACCCATAGTGCCCCCAGCTCCGCTGGGGTGGCAAAGGAACTGGAGTCACTCCAGCGAACTGGATTCGTAGGGGAACGTTAGAGACCTGAGAATCCAGTGAGTCGGTGATAGCCGTGCTGTAGGGAGTCGCAGACGACTGAGAATCCAGTGACATGTTTCCCTTTGGGTAAAGGTGGTGGCGCAGCCACCAAAGGGGGCTTCTCCGTTGCCTGAAAGGGCAATTATGATAGTGTGAATACAAGCTCATATCTACACTGGAAACTTTCCCTATACAGGAAGATATAAAGATCAGTATCCCTGCCTGCTTATCATTGATAGCAAAGATAAAAGCACCTGCATTTCTGTAAGTGCTTCTATCGTAAATTATTTATTTTTGAATTCTTCCTCGATTTCTTTCATGCGTTGGTCGTATCTTTCTTTGTTGATAATACCATTTTTTAGCGCCCATATAGCGCCGTTAATTTTATCTTCCTTACTTCCTCCGACTTTTACCACTCTGTAAGCAGGAGGGTCCTTCCATCTTCTTGCTGAAAAAAGTTTATCACCCATTCTTAAGCCTCCTCCATGTAATAACAAAGTATATCGCCGCTAAATGCCGTCCTGCTGTTTTCCATTTCTCCGGCAATCTTCTTTAACTATATTATACAAAATGCCCATGTCAAATCCTGTCATTTTATAAAATTATATTTCATTTCTAATTTTCCAATAAAAATAACCTGCAGAGTTTTCCCTGCAGGTTATTTTGGAATCAATCACAGATTTCCTTTATTTTACTCATCGCTGTCATCATCTGCTATGCCCATCTGCCTTGACCAATAGCTGCAGCTTGCCAGTTTTGAAGTATAAGCTGCCTGGTGAATCAGTCCGGCATTGAAAAAGCAGGAAGGATCCAGGGTTCCCAAGGGACGGGTAATGCGCTGATAGTCGGCAGGATTCTTCATCAGAAGGCCTGATATGCGGGGGATATTTCCGGCTGCCTCTTCTGCCATGCGCATGGTTTGCGATATTTCCGCTGCCATGAAAGGTGGTTCCATGACATTTCTCAAAATCCCCTGCATTTCTGTGCTGCCCAAGTTTTGCAAGACCGATTCCTGTTGAAAAATGGTTCCCATATCCCTGGCCATTCTGGAAAGCGATGCCAAAACGCCCATGTTTCTTAACCCCTCTGAAATCCGCTGTATGCTTTCCATAACAGGAGAAACATTCACTGCCTTTACGAAGGCATCCAAATGTATGGAAGCAAACGCAGGAAATAACAGTTTTTCGTCCCACCCGGTATTGATCCGCTTTTGTGGAAGACGGACCTTCTTTGGTACCTGCACTTCAGGAGACGCTTCTGTGCCATTTCCTTTGACCGTCTCATAGGTCGTATCAGCTGCGAAGACAACGTGAAGCCCGATGCAGGCCATTTCCAACCGGTCAAGGAAGAGTTCCTTTTCTTCGATTTCATCGTCATTCTGTGCATTCTTCAGCATATCCCGCCAGGAGGAAATAAGGGCCTGCGCTTCCTCTTTTGTTTTGTATCGGTAATGGCTGGCACAGTCCTTGATGAACTGATTCCAACCCTCATTCTGCATCAGATGGGGTCCCCTTTTCCGTTTCATATACTCATCGACCAGCTTATCTATCGATAAAGCGGAAAGGCTGATGGATTGGTTGTCCAAATTCGGAAATCTGCGAAAAGCCCGGTTTATTCTGTCCATGACTGACTCTGCTTTGCATAGCAGGTGAATGGACAGGGTGTGGTCCCTGTATTCATCATACTGAAGAACAGCTGTAGCATAGCCGTCTCCATCGGTGTATAGGGAACGTACATGGGCCAGGGAAAGGTATCCGGTGTTGTTTCTCTTCCCGGAACCCATTTTCACAGGCAGAAGGATATCTCCTTCAGGAAGAACCAGTGCCTGTCCTCTCTTCGCCGTGTCAAACAAATTTTCATGGTGAATAGACTGTCCGCTTTTTCTGAATTTTCGATCCATCTTATTCAGATACGTCTTAATGGCCATATATTCCATCTGCGGCACCTGATTGCCAAAGATAAGGATATTACATCCGCAATTCATACCATGATTAGAAAATTCCGGAAAAATACTCAAAATCTTTTGTGTAGTACTCATATTTTTCCTTTCTCGAAAAACGACTTTTTATCTACCTGATAAAATAAACTTCCCCTGCATTCCGCTTTTCTTGATGAACCATCTTCTTTCCCCTGTTCGTAGAACTTTTTCAAAGCATCTTCTTACAACTCTACGGCCCCAACAGATAAAATCTCCTGTTATTTCCTTGGTTAATTTTATCTGTTAACCATAGGATATCTTATTTATGCAGAAAAGTAAACCATCACATAGTTGAAATCTCATACTATGTATAGTAGATTTGACAGTGTAGATGCTACATATAGTATTTTATTGTCATATATAGATATTGTTATTATGCGATAATATGTATAATATTCTCTTTTCTTTAAAAGAATAGATTTATTATGTCTCCTAAAACTCAGGCCTCCATAAAGAATTTGATAGCCGCTAAAATATGCTGGATAACGCTGGATAACGCTGAATTCCTCTTTTTTCATTTTTTGCTCTAAATAATAATCGCCCAGATTCTATCAACTGGGATGTTTACAAAATTAAAGTTTATGCATTTTTATCAGGCCAGACGCCTCCAGTTATCGTCATAATCAAAGGTTATTCAACTTTTTTATTGATACATATAAAGATGAAGAGACAAAACTATAGAAAACAGCAAAATAGGATGAAATATCACAACATTCTGCCAAATATGATGGGCTGAAAATTTCTTCATAATCCCATAAATCCCTTATTTCCTGCAGACAAAAAAATCCCCGCCCTTGGTGGGCGGGGATTTTTTCATGTCTCATCCTGCATCGGTAAGGTCATAGGTATTGACCAGGCGCATGCCGGCGAGGCTGGTGGCGAGCAGACCTGCCACTGCTTTTCCTGCATCCAGGAGCTCGTCGTCTGTGGCGCTGAGCTTGATCTGGTTGAAGGAAATGTTTTTGGTGGCTTTCTTGCCGCTTGCGGTGGTACCGTTTTCAACGATGACCTGCAGCTTGATATCAGTCATGTTTTTTGTTGCAGCCATGATAGATCACCTCCTTATGCCAACTCTTCCGTGGTGGTGGTAGAAATGGTGGCTTTTTCAAGCTCCGTCACTTCCGCCCCGCTGCGGGTGATAAGAATGGGAATCAGTTTGGCCGCTGCCGCGTTCACTTCTTCCCTGGTGAGGCTGTCCTTGGGATTGGTCAAAGTGACAGTCATTGTTGACTTACCGGATGTTCTGAATACAAGATTGAGCGTTTTCATTTCGCTCCCCTTTCCGAAGGGAACCACTTACAGATTTTTCAACCCCTCGGCCGCCGAGGTTGTTCCGTTTCTCATTTCTCCCTTCTGGTACTACAATCGGGGTAACTTCTTTTTCTAGACCCCCTCAGGCAAAATATTTTTTGAAATTTTCATCATTTCTGGCCAGGGCCTGGATTTTCCGTTTGTGCTTGTACACATTCTTATAGGAAATGTGACAAATTTCACCGATGGTAAGCCAGGAGTATCCCTCCATGCGGAGACGGAGCACCTCCTCCTGCCTCTTTGTGAGATGGAATCCGTGAATCAGTGCGCTCACTTCCTTTTCGGAAAGGGACGGCTCCCCTATTTCATACCAGTTCTGACGAACCCCATCCAACCGGATTTCCCCGGAAAGGAGAAGCTCCTTCGTTTTCCCATCTTTGATGCCGCTGTGCTTCAGGAGCATTTCATGCTGCCGCATGAAATTCAAGGCGGCATAGGTGAGATGTCTCTTCATATAGGCAGGGAAAGGAAGCCCCCTTCCTGCATCATAGAGAGGAAGTTTCTCCAGAAATACAAGCCAAAGAGTCTGGGCCATGTCTTCGTACTCAATGGTCTCATAGGCTGTTTTCGAAAGCTTGTACACCAGCGGGCGAAAGCATTTGCACAAATCCTCCTTCGCCCTGTCATCGCCCTGCCGTGCTTTCAAAACAAGAGAATCAATATAGTCGTGTTCATATGCAATTTTCATGAGAAATCTACTTTCTCCGAAGCGCGCTCCGGTATGTATTTACCGGCTGGCCATACTATAGCATGGCTTTTTTCGACTTATGGTCGTATTTTTCTCATTTTTTACTCATAAAAATCGCTTCGAGCTTCCTGAAGGATAAATTTCACTCTTTCACAAAATCCGAAACTATGTTTTCACTCTTTCCTGCATCTTGAAAGGATAAAAGCATTCAATTTCTTTAACAAACTAAAAAGCTCCGATAAAATCGGAGCAAATGGGCGCTAAAAAATAAAACAGCGGACTTGACAGGTTTTTGAAACCAAATGAAATCAGGCAATAAAAAGACAGAAAAGCCTATCAGGGGAGTATCCAGGTAAGTTCAACCAATGAATCAGGCGTCCGCGCCTTGGCCCTCCCACTTCCGTGGGTGCTGCTCGGATCATGTCGTCAGAGAGAGGAAAGTCCTGCGATCGCTCTTCCTTATTGCTTTTCTGTCTTCATTTTTCTTACATTTCCTTCTGATTCCCGGCCGGGTTTCCAGAAGCAGAGGGGTAAAAAGTGGAATTCCCTGATGTCTCTTCTCTCCCCTGCCCTCCTCCTTACCGCGGATATGGAGGAGGGCCGTTTGGAAATCAGATTCATCATCTCATGAGGTCTTTTCATCCCTCTATTATTAATATCGTTGAAAGTTCCATTTCTAGACCCCCGCTTAGAAAAATTTTTTAAAAAATATGGTAGTCCGATGATTATCGCTTCCCTTACAGGCAGTGGGAGGCAAGTTATGGAAGCGTAGTTTCCTCTCCCACAGCGTTGAAGGAGCGTCCGGACCACCCCGTATACTTGCTGTCACTGGGAGACTTTTATTCAAAGCAGATGAAAAAGTATAATGAGGCTTCAAGCTGCTATGATAAGGCCATGCCGTTGTAATCCAGGGTCCGCCCTGTTCCTGCATAGCGCCGATCTCAACGCTCTCAAAATGAAGCGGAATGACAAAGGAATGTACTATTTCACAAAATCCATAGAAGATTCCCCTTCTAACTAGCAGGGCTATTCCCTCCGGGACGGTACCTATGCGTTAATGGAAAAACACGTACCGGCGGCAGTGGATTTTACGAGGGCCATGGACCCGAAAAAGAAACCCGACGGACTTCTTCTATTCCTCAGGGGAGACTGCTACAACAAACTGGGCCTTATCGACAAAGCAATGGACGCCTATACAAAGGCAACCGAACTGAACCCGAAAGGAGCGAACACCTTTGAGTCCATGGGACAATTCGATAAGGCGCTAAAGGGCATGGACCGCATCCTGTCTCTTTCTCCTCAAGATTCCACAAGCTATGAGTTCCGGGCAAAACTCTATGATACAGCAGGGCAAAAAGAGCTCGCTAGGAAGGCCCTTTTATGGGCAGGCTCCTGCATGAATTCCTATGGCTTCATATTTGCCACGCACCGAGATTCTTCACTGCGTTCAGAATGACAGAGTCAAGGGGCCATCCCATGACCGGTACTGCCTTGATTTCTTCCCGCCTCCCCATTGAACACTCTGGACCTTTTGAACTCTCAAGCCCCAAAAGGGGCTTGTCCAAACTCTCAGAAGTACACTTCCGTCACGCCGGCGCCTCCGTTGGTGGGGTCAGCTTCGTGGAAGTCGGTGACGAAGTTTAATGTTCTGAGATAGTCCTGCACGCCTCTTCGAAGGCTGCCGGTGCCTTTGCCATGGATGATGCGCACCGGGGAGATGCCGGCCATGAAGCAGTCGTTGAGGAAGCGGTCTACTTCGGGAATGGCTTCGTCCACTGTTTTCCCTATAATGTTCAGTTCTGTATGCACCTGGGCCACGGAGCGGGTCATTGTCTTTTTATGGGCATAGGGCAGGATTTTCTCCTGTTTCTTTGGCTTTTTGGCTTTGAAGAGGTGGTCCGGGGTGACTTTGACCTGGATGAGGCCGCACTGGACAGATACCTGGTTTCTGCTGACGGAAACAATGGTGCCTTCGCTGTCTATGGTGTCGATGTACACGTAGGTCCCCTTCCGGATCTTGTCTTGGGGAAGGGGGTCTCTCCTGTTTTCTCTGCCCGGCACAGCAAGGCCGTCGATCCGGCCGCGGATGTCGGAAATCTTGTCGCCCAGTTTGTTTTTATTCAAAGCGGCGGCGTTTTTCTTCAAATCTTTGATAATGGTTTCCGACTGCACCCGGAGGTCCCGTTTCATATTTTCCGCTTCTTCTCTTGCCTTTTCAAGGATGGAGTCTTTCCGCCGGTAAAATTCGTCCCTGGCGTCTTCCAGAGAGTTTTTCAGTTCTTCCGCCTGATGCAGGGTTTTGTCCACCCGGTCCTTTTCTTTGTTCAGGTCCCGGCTCTGCTGGTTGAGGCGTTCCATGACTTCTTCCATGTTATGGAGGGGCGATTCGTTTTTGAGCTGGATGGCCCTTCCCAGAATCATATCGGGCATGCCGAAACGGCGGCAGATGTTGAAGGCGTTGCTGTTTCCTGCGACTCCGATAATGAGGCGGTAGGTGGGAGCCAGGGTCTTTTCGTCGAATTCCACGAAAGCATTTTCGATTCCCTTCGTTTCATAGGCCAGTTTCTTCATTTCATTGAAATGGGAGGTAATGATGGCCGGTGCCCCTTCCATCTGGAGGTATTCCGTAACGGACTGGGCCAGGGCAGCGCCTTCCACAGGATCCGTGCCGGAGCCCAATTCGTCCAGCAGCACCAGATCCTTTGGTCCTGCCGATGGAAGGAAGGAAACGAGCTGTGTAATGTAGCTAGAAAAGGTGGAGAGGTTATCCTGGATGCTCTGTTCATCGCCGATGATGGCATAGATATGTTCATACACGGGGAGCATGGACCCTTCTTCAGCCGGAATGAAGAGGCCCGCCTGGTTCATGAGGGATAGAAGTCCCGCGGTCTTGATGGCAATGGTTTTGCCGCCGGCGTTGGAGCCTGTGATGACGAGGATGCGGAATGTTTTGCCCAAGGTCATGGACACAGGCACCACCTTGTCATCAGGGATTAAAGGATGGCGGGCCTTACGAAGGTCCAGCACTCCTTCGGAGTGGCGGGCCTTGACGGCTTTCATGGAAAGAGCCAGTCTGGCCCTGGCGAAGATGAATTCCATATCCGTAGCCAGGCGGCAGTTATTTTCCGTCACTTCTACCGTCTTCTTCACCTCGTCTGTCAGGTTCTGCAGGATGTCCTGGATTTCCTGCTTTTCCGCCGCTGTCATTTCCGCCAGATCGTTATTCAGTTCCACGGAAGCCATAGGTTCCATGAAAAGGGTCTGGCCTGTGGAGGAGCGGTCGTGGACAATGCCGCTGAATTTATAGCGGTATTCTTCCTTCACCGGCACCACGTAGCGGCCGTTTCTCTGGGTGATAATGGCATCCTGCAGGTAGGGCGCCATGTCCTTATCCTGAAGGATATGCTGGAAGGAACGGCGGATTCTTGACTTCACCGTTTCCTTCTGGGTGCGGATGCGGTACAGTTTCAAGGAGGCCTGGTCCTTCACCTCTCCGTGCTCGTCAAAGACCCGGTAAATATGGGAAATCAGGCTTTCCTGGGGCACGATAAGGGAGGAAATTTCTTCCAGCGCCGGGTACTGCAGATGGCGCTCTCCTTCGAAATAGTGATGCATTTTCTTGTAGGTGTCCAGGGAATTGGCCAGATCGAGGAACTCTCTTGCCGTGAGAATGCTGCCCTTTTCTGCTTTCTTCAAAAGGCCCGGAATATCATGGGTTTCCCCCAGGGGCGTGGTGATTTCCTTTTCCAGAAGCACCGATGCTTCGTCTGTTTCCTGCAGGCTTTTCTCCACCACTTCCGGCACATAGGAGGGAATGAGCGAAAGGGCCCTTTTCTTCGACAGCACCGATGGTGCCAGCTCGGCAAGCCTGTCCCTGATTTTATCAAATTCCAGTATTTCCAGTATGTCTTTTTCCATTTATAATACTCCTCTGAAAAAGTGCCCCCGGGTGAATTCCTTCTCCTTTTGGGAAGAGGGAGAGGGTGCTTGTCTTACGCCGCCAAGAATATCCATATATTCGGAAATCACAGGGGCCTGGTCTTTTTCCGCTCTCATATCCAGCACGAAGCCGGTAAGGCCTGTGCGCTTCAATTCATTCAAATAGGGCGCCATATCCAGTACATGGGAATTTAAGATATGCATATGGCACCATTCATCGGTCTTCACAGGGAACCGGCCTCCTTTTCCGTCTTCCAGGAAATAGGAGCCTTTCCTGCAGTACTGAGGGCAGTGGTTCTTGTCTTTGTCCCCCATAACGCTGTTAATGACGCAGTACTCGGAAACCATCATTTCCGTCCGGCCATATACAAGGGCAGCCAGAGGGATGGACGCCATTTTCACCATGTCCCGGATCTGGGGCATGGTAGCCTCCTCCGACACCATGGCGCCTTTCATGCCGAAACCTTCGATTTCTTTCACCGCTTCCCCGTTGAAAAGGTTAAAGGAAGTGCCTGCCAGAAGAGGAATCGTCCATCCCTCTTCCTGCCAGACCTTCAGAACACCGGGATACTCCGCCATCATGGCGTCGGGAGAAAGGGCGGCCAGACGGGTCAGCATCCGGTCTTCTTTCTCCCTGTTCTTCCCCCGCACCACCCTGGGCAGGGCAAAAATCATGATGCCGCCCTTTTCCTTTACCAGGGACAGGGCTTTTTTATATTCCTCTACCCTCACAGAGGAATGGTCGTATGTTTCTCCGCCGAAGATGAAATGGGAAACACCTAGGGCCAGCCCTTCCTCCACCTGGTCCAGGGAAACAGTGCGCAGCACTGCATGGGGCTTTTCCTCGGGAAGGGGCGCAGAAATAAGGGGAGAAAAGGTAACCTTCCCCTGCTTTGGGATGTCCCTTTCATGGTCCTTTTCCCGCAGGGCGGACAGTTGTTCCACTGCCTCCTGCCTCATATGGTTCAAAAGGCTCTTAGGCACCATGCATCCCTTATTCCTGATAAACGCTTCTTTCAGAGTGAACCAGGTATTTCCCAGACGGCCCAGCTGCTTTTCTATGTCCTCTTCCGCAGTCACCCGGGAATTGGCCTTTTCCGCAATATAGTCAGACGAAAGACTCACCTTATGGTCCTCCTGGTCCCATGCAGTAAGGACAAGGGGCTCGCCGGGAACCGCTTTAAAGGAAAGGGACAGAGGTATCTTTCCCTTCACATCCTTCATGGCGGCGGAGTGTTTTTCTCCTTCCACCACAAAGTACACCTGGCCCCCATCCCTCGGTCTTTCCGTAAAGCGGACGGAGAAACGGCCCTCCCCTTCCCGCCGTACATCTTTCACCGGCACAAAGGCCATGGTCTGGTGGTTCGTTTCATAGGAAACCCCCACAGCCCGGGAAAAGTCTCCCCCGCTGCGGAAGCTGAAAAAGCTGCCTTTGACGGACTCCGCCTTTCCGGCATCCACGCCGTGGTTGCCCGGCGCCAGGGCTGTCATCATATGACTGCCGATGTGGTCATCCAGATAGGAAGACGCATAGCCGCGGTTGAACTCCTCTTTCAATATATTCACCAGAGGCGCCGTATCCGTCTTTCTCCCGCGCTCCGCCTCATCAATGGCCCGGCGGTAAGCGGATACGGTGTTATACACATACTCCACGCTCTTCATACGGCCTTCCACCTTGAGGGACGATACACCGGCAGAGAGGAAATCGGAAATCCGCTCCATGCCAAGCATATCCTTCAGGCTTAAAATATAATTTCCCCTATGGTTCAGCGCCTGACCCTTTTCATCCACCAGATGGTAAGGCATGCGGCAGGGCTGGGCGCAGGCACCGCGGTTGCCGCTGCGGCCGCCCATAAAGGAACTCATGAGACACTGACCGGAATAGCACACGCACAACGCCCCGTGGACAAAAACTTCGATTTCCACGCCCGATTTTTCCACAATGTTTTTAATTTCCAGAAGGGACAGCTCCCGGGACAGCACCACCCTCTGGAATCCCAGGGACTTCATGAACAGGGCGCCATCCAGATTTGAAATAGTCATCTGGGTGGAAGCATGGAGAGGAATGGAAGGCGCCAGCCTGCGGGCCAGGGCCGCCACTCCCAAATCCTGCACCAGAAGCCCGTCCAGCTTGATGGTATCGAGGAAAGAAAGATAGTCCCGTAAATCCTTCATTTCCACATCGCCAATGAGGGTATTCAGCGTCACATAGACACAGGCCCCATGGAGATGGGCCTCCCGTACCGCCTCCTTCAGCTCCTCATTGGAAAAATTACCGGCAAACCGGCGAGCGCTGAAAAGTTTGCCGCCTAGATAGACCGCATCAGCCCCTGCATCCAGGGCTGCTCTCAAATGTTCCGGCGATCCTGCCGGTGCCAGTAATTCCATGGTATTCCTCCTGTGTATGATAAAAAAGGTTCTTAAGTTAGACCGGCCTTTGGCAGGCTGGTTCAGAGAGAAAGGTTCTTAGGATGGACCGGCCTGA
>ULNV01010121.1_pt1 | contig 15324 bp, 10 predicted proteins | sample 1952011 | NCBI WGS metagenome assembly ULNV01 (sample SAMEA4835586, study PRJEB28245) | human gut metagenome | biome: gut microbiome; material: fecal sample | place: Denmark | collected 2008
TCAGGGCCGTTACGTGAACATGCTAGAGCACAGGCACAGGCAATGAATGCACAAACAGGCTACATTGTACAAAACGCTAAAGCATTACAAAATACAACTCCAACATCTCAGAATGCAAGTCTGATGATGCAGTCAGCAAGACCTGCTCAAAATACAACTCCAACATCTCAGAATGCAAGTCTGATGATGCAATCAGCAAGACCTGCTGTAACTCCAATGCAGTCACTAAATCAGGGGGGAGTCATTCAGCAGGTGGATCCTAGCCTACAGAACTTAGCGCAGAAGCAGGCGATGGAAAAGATGCAGGCTGAAATTGCAAAGCTACAGCTTGAAAACAAGAAATTAAAAGATCAGGAAAAGTTAGAAGCTTTAAAGATCCCTTCTGTACCATCTAAAGTTTTAACTGAAAACGTACCTAAGTACAACGTAGATGGAGGCAGTATTTTATCGGGAACTCCTGATAATGAGATTTCTGTTAAGCCAGGTGTTAACCAGATTGTAACTATTGCTGTAGGTCACACCAACCGTATTGTTACACCATTTAATCACCCTCAGGTAAGCACTTCGACTTTATCTACAGGTGAAGGTGGCGAAGTTGCTGTTAAGGATAATGTAGTTTACGTATCAACTGCTAAGAATATTCCTTTATCAATGTTCATAACAGAAAAAGGACAGGAAAACCTCTCTATTTCATTAACACTGGTACCACGCAAAATTCCTAGCCGTGAAATTACAGTTAACTTTAAGGACTCTAATGTTTCAATGCGTTTAGCTTCAGATGACGCAGAAGCATGGGAGAAAAATCAGCCTTTTGAGTCAGGTACCAACAAAACCTTAAAAGACGTTGCTCTAAAGAATATCCCAACAGGTTATACCTTAACCAATATTCCTAAGGGGTATGCACTGCCACGCTGTCGAGTACAGGGATTTGACGTTGACTGGGGAAAAGGACAGTTAATTGCAGGTTCTAAATTACATATCTTGGTAGGTAAGGTAACTAACACTTCAAGCAATGTACTGGAGTTTAAGGAAGCTGGCTGTGGTGACTATGACGTAGCAGGTGTGGCGCTTTTCCCTACTAACATTTTTAATCCAGGAGATAGTGCAGAAATTTACGTGATTAAGCACGCTTTGGGCAAGCAGGAACTGAAGCAGGTTCGCTCTTCAGTATTAGACAAGTAAGGTTTTAAATATGCTGGACAATAAAGACAATAAGAAAAAACAGAGGAAAGAAAATTTCCTTGACAAACTGCCACCACAATACCGCAAGTGGGTCTATATCGGCAGTACAATTTCAATCATAGCAGTCGCTTTATACACCTTAACAGCTGACGTAGGTCCTTCTTCAAAGAAAGACGAAATCAAGTACGTTCTTACTGATAAAAATGCTGACACATTAGGTATGGAATCCTTACTGGCTCAGATTAAGATTGCAAACGACAAGTTCGCTCATGTAGAAAAACAGTTAGAGGAACTGTCAGCTGATAACAATCTGACCCGTAAAGAGTATCAGAAGAACAAGCAGGCAATAATGAAGGCTAATGAGCTGGATAAGACCATGGGCAACATGATCAATAAATACGACACTCAGATGAAAGCCTTAAATGATCGTATTACCGAGCTTGCTCAGTCAAATCAGGCATTAACCCAAAAGATGGAAGAGAACGATGCTGAAATGGCAAAGTTGTCTACTGAAGAGAAAGAGCCTGATAAGGATTTAGAAATTTCTCCTAATGACAGCCCAAAAGATAAAGCTGAAAAGGCAGCCTTACAGCAACAGAGAGAAAGAGAAAGGCGCAAAAAAGAAGAACAGAGCTTTCTAGACAGGTCTGTAAATGTAAGAGATGCTAATGCTCTTTATGCAAACGCTCCTACTCCAATTCCTCAGACTTTTGTAGATAAAGACGGTAACGAGATTGTTCAGGGCTTATCTACTTCATTTGCCTCAGAGGATTTATCCAAGAAGCAAAAGAAAGCAGAAGCTAATAAAGATCCTGAAGTTTACATTCCAGCAGGCTCAATGCTAAAGGGTGTTCTTTTAGCTGGTATAGATGCTCCAACTGGCACTAACGCTAAGAAAGATCCTTTTCCAGTAAACATCAGAATACAGAAAGAAGCAATTCTTCCAAACGGCTATCAGGCTGATGTTAAAGAGTGTTTCTTACTGATGTCAGGTTACGGTGATATGTCATCAGAGCGTGCTTTACTCCGTGGTGAAACTCTTTCATGTATCAAGGAAGACGGATCAATCATCGAAACCAAGTTGCCTTCTTATGCAGCAGGAGATGACGGTAAAGCAGGTTTAAGAGGACGTTTAGTATCTAAGACAGGTTCTGTTATTGCCAGAACCATGTTAGCAGGTTTTGCTTCAGGTATATCTTCAGCATTCGATGTCACAATGACCCCAACCTTAAACACATCACCTGACGGTACTGTATCGTATTCTAAAGTATATGACTCATCAGCACTACAGGGCGCAGCTGCAACTGGTGTATCTAAGGCATTTGACAGACTGTCTGATTACTACATGAATTTAGCTGATCAGATGTTCCCTATCATCGAAGTAGACGGTGGTCGTGAAGTAACCATTATCGTATCAGGAGGCGCTACTTTATCGGTAGTAAAGGACGCTAATGAAAACGGCAATTCAAGCACCGGTCAAATCGCAGAGACCAGTGATGATTATGGCCAGATGGCAGATCAGGAAACAGCACAGTAAAAATTCAGCAAAAATCTCAAAGTTACCCCTCAATTACATGAGGGGAACTTAAAGTCTATGCAACACTAGGACAAATTATGAAATCAGTTATCAAAAAAACTTTAATTATATCTTCAGTGATCAGTACTGCGCTTGTTTTATCAGGTTGCGCAAGCTGGTTTGGCATTGGTGAAAGTGAGTATTCATGTCCGGGCAGACCAGGTGGTACTCAGTGTACCAACAGCTGGGATTTGTACAAGATGACAAATAACGGCAAGGTACCCAAGGCTAAAAAAGTTGACGAAGACGAAGATGATGAAGATGTAAACCAGAAGGAAGAGAACGATGAAGAACAGAACTTTGAAGCACAGGGGGATAGTGATTATGTAATTGACAATTTCGTGACCCCAAATCTCCCTAATCGTCCGGTACCAGTTCGTACACCTGCAACGGTTATGCGTGTCTGGTATGCACCATATACCGATGTAGATGGAAACTTTGTAGTTCCCGGCTATTCATACATCGAGATTGAACCTCGTAAGTGGACATTAGGTGTCCATTCACAAGGACAGGGAAGCGGAGTTAACAAAACATTTGAACCGCTGAAAGCAACTCAGACTTCCGGCAAATAATTTCTAATTAGAAAATCATAAAAGGAAAAATCTCTATGATGACATTAAAAAATATCAGCAACAACGTAAGTTCAACTGCTGTTTCATTAAAAGACACAATCATGCAGCATAAGACCATGATCTTTATGCTATTAGCAATGGTTGCATATATGGCTTTCATGCAGGCTCACGCTGGTTCAGACGGTGGTGAGTTCGATAAGGTGTATGACAAGATCACAGGTTGGGCTCAGGGAACCTTAGGTCGTATCTTGGCCTTAACCTGTATTGTGGTTGGTACTGCATTCACCATTTCAAGAGGCACTTTAATTTACGCTGTAATCGGTGTCGCAATGTGTCTAGTTCTATACAACGCACCAACCGTTATCGAAGGTATCTTAACTGCAACTGCTCCATTAGACATGCCAGCAGAAACTGTAGCTAAATTGCCTGAATTAACCAATGGACTTCGCTAATCCATAATTTAACGTTACATAAGGGGACAATATTGTCCCCTTTGTTTTCATTAGGGTTATATACATTATGAAAAAAACTGCACTATCCATCGCTCTAACACTTTCCTTGTCTTTAATATCTTTTCAGTCCTTAGCTATTTTCCCTGAATTTGATGGAACTACATCAGATATAGATACCAAAAAATATGAAAAGACCATTAAATATACCGAAAAAACACCTGACGGAAAGGTCGTAACTATTAACGATCAGGCTCTAGATGTTGGTAAGTTCTTTGACATGGAAGTTAAAAAGAACCAGAAGGGCGAGCCTGAACTGACAGTGAATACTGACAGGCTAAATGCTCTGTTTACAATGTCAGCACCTTTAAAAACTGGGTTGTTATTTGCTTTAGAAGGGAAAAAGAACGGCAATCTGATGTTCATCTCTGAAAACCGCAGATACTATTTTGTAGGAAATATGTATGACCTTTTTAATGGAATGAGAAAGGTTGACTCTGTTGATGATGTTAGAGATTTTGCTACCAGAGTTTTTTACAAAAAATGGGGTATTGATCCTAACACTCTGAATTCTGTAAGTATTGGCAAAGGTCAAGAAGAAGTAGTAATTTGGGTAGTTCCTAATGATCCATTAACACAAAAAATTATAAAACAAGCCTCAGACTTCAGTAAAAAAGAGCCAAAATACAAGTTCTATTTTGTGGTAATACCTAATTTTATAACAAAAGAATCTTATGATTTAGCACAACGCTTCTACTGTGCTCGTGAAAATGGCGATAACAATATAGGTTCACTGCTATACACCAACCGTTTAAATGAGCTTCCAAATTTACCTTGTGACTTTACAGGATTTGATAAAACGCTTGCCGTAAAGTACATCTCAGGCGTTGATAAAGCTCCTTATGTAATTGCAAATGACGGAAGAATTTCAGCTGGCATTCCTGATAACGGATTAGAAGATTTCTTAACATTAGACCCTACAGTTTCTCTTAAAACAAATAAAGACAATCCAGAAGTAATGGCTTTAAAGAAGTCTCTGGAGAAAAAAATTGTTGAACAATCAATGTTTGATGATCTTGATGAAGACGTTAAAGCTCAGGCAAGGGCTCAAGGCACTGTTCCTAATGCTCTTAACGCCCCTCAAGAAGACTTTTCAGAACTGAAAAAAGCACAGATTAAGAAGATTAAAGATAACTATAAGCCTCAGTTAGAAAAGATTGAAAGACTTCAGAAATATGAAGAATTGAACTTTGAAAGAGAAAGAACTCGTGTTCAAAGGGCACTGGAATCAACTGTAAAGTATGACCAAAACAACCCCAATTTGCAACAAGATATCCAAAGGTATCAAGGTAGACTAAATCAGATTGAAGCTGATTATAACTCTAATAGAACAAAGTTACAGCAACAGTACAACACCTTAAAAAAACAGCAACAGGACGAAATTGACAAAGTAGTCAATTCTCAGGACGATGCACAGAATTAAAGAAAGGAATAATTAGTAAATGGCAGAATCATTATCATCCATCTGTCCGGTGATTGCGTTTGATCCCGACAAGAAAATATTTTTAATTGACGATGATACATTAGGCTTTGGTTTTTTATGTACTCCGCTACCAGGATCTACCGAAAGCTTAGAGTCACAGGTACAGTCACTTTTAAGTACAGAAATGCCAAAAGGCTCAATGATGTCTTTTATGCTGTATCGTTCTCCTGACTGTGATTACATTTTAGATAACATGCTGGCAATGCGTGCTAACCACATGCACCCACTTTTAACTCCATTGATAATTGACCGTGTTAATTTCTTAAGATATCACACCAGAAATCACATTACAGCGAACCGTAACGGGTCATTCTACGACTCTGGTCTGATTGTTGATGTAAAACTAATCATTACAGTTAAAGTACCAGTATCTTCAGGCATTGATCCTAAAGAAGCTGAATTACAGTCAGTATCTGAATTAAGAGATAAAGTTCAGTCTGCTCTTAACGAATGTGGATTTGGTCCTTATCAGATGACTGCCAATCAGTGGATCAGAGTAATGAGTACACTGTTTAACTGGTCAGACAACGCCTCTTGGAGAAACACCGTTACCAACTGGCAGGACGATATCCCATTAAATGAGCAGTGGTATGACAATGACTCAGATTTAGATGATACTGATCCTACACGTTCATTTATTGGTATTGGAACACGTTACTCTCCAAAAGATGACGATCCTGATAACACCTTTGAAACTTTCGTACAGATGCTATCACCTAAGACCTATCCACAGGCCATGTGGTTCTCCAATGCAATTAAGTACATAGGTGATTTCTCAGGTCAGGATAAGACTGTTAAAGAAAACTATGCTGTTATTGCAAATGTTTACTTCCCAGATCATGACAAACAGCGTGGTTTCTACGCCCGTAAACGACAGACAACCTCAAAGTTCGCTTATGGTCCTTTATACAAGTTACAGCCAGCTTTGGGTACTGCAATGCATGATTTGGAAGCCTATACCAATGACTTACAAAATGGTGGAAGAGCCTTAAAAATCACAATGCACATTATGCTGTTTGCTCCAACCAAAAAGAGACTACTCGCAGCATCTACAGCTATTCAGCAACAGTTTGAAATTGACCGTTTTAAAATTCTACCTGATAAATATGTTCAGAGAGAGATGTTCTTTAACTGTCTTCCTTTCTGTGGCGACATTAAATTCTTATTTGGCAATGGCGCAAAACGTTCATTAGCAGTAACAAATAAGACTGCATCAGCTCTTCTGCCAATCTTCAGTGAATGGAAGGGAACAGGTACCGGTCACGTAGCTCTAATTTCACGTACCGGACAGCTGATGACTGTATCTTTACACGATTCACAGACTAACAAGAATGCAGTTATCGCTGCTGAGTCTGGTTCTGGTAAGTCGTTTTATACCAATGAGCTTCTGACCATGTATATGTCCGAAGGCGCACGCTGCTGGGTTATTGATATTGGTCGTTCTTATGCAAAGCTATGTGAGTCTTTAAATGGTGAGTTTATTTCCTTCGAGGAATCCAAACATCCATGTCTGAACGCTTTTGAGCTTTGTGAAAACTACGATGAGTCTTCAGATACTCTTAAAGCTCTAATTCAGACCATGATTGCTCCTAAATCAACACTTACCGATCAGCAGTGTTCTGTATTGTCACGTATTATTGATGAACAGTGGGCCATTCACAAAAAATCATTAAACATTGACAAAATTGAAGCTGCTTTAAGAGAGCAGGGTAATAAAGAAAAAGATATGCGTATTATTGATATGGCAACTCAGCTATACGCATTCACTACTAAAGGTGCCTACGGTAAATACTTCAACGGTAAAAACAATATCACATTTCAAAAGAACTTTACTGTACTGGAACTGGAAGAATTATCAGGACGTGAAAATTTACGTAAGGTAGTTCTGTTACAGTTGATCTTCCAAATTCAACAGGCTGTTTTCTTGGCTCAGGATCGTGACCAGAAGAAGATTGTTATGATTGATGAAGGCTGGGATTTATTAAAAGAAGGTCAGTCAGTTAAGTTTATGGAGCACGCATACCGTAAGTTCAGAAAGTACAACGGCTCTATGATTATTGCAACCCAGTCCTTAAACGATTTGTACTCATCTGCTGAAGCTGGTAAGGCTATTGCTGAAAACTCTGCATTCTACTTCTTACTGCATCAGAAGCCTGAAACTGTTGAGCAGGTAAAAGCAGAAAAGAGACTGGATATGTCAGAAGGTGGATACAACTTCTTAAAGTCTGTATATACCGTAGCCGGTGCTTTCTCAGAACTGTTCATTAAGTCAGGAGCCGGTACTGGTGTAGGACGTCTGATTGTGTCTGACTTCCAGAAGCTCCTGTACTCAACTGATCCTGTCGACGTACAAGCAATTAACAATTACGTAAAGCATGGTCTGAACTATGTTCAGGCGGTTAACAGAGTGTTAATTGACAGAGGACTTTATCACGATTTTACCCCAGAACACGGACAATCTCCTTGGATTTCAGAGGATACTCTTAAAGAAGTCGTAAGAGAAAGGATCAAATTAGATGATCTGAAAGACGAAGAAAATATTATGACTATTGCCAAGATTGTATATGAGGAAATGAAGGAGAACCAAGATGCAGTCTGAAAATCTTAATAAGATCTTAAAGTACGGTGGGGTTGCCGTAGTAATTGGCATGGCAGTCTGCCTGTTTAATCTGCAACGCATTTACCAGAAGCTAAAGACAGCTTATGAAAGCCAGCCTTTAGTCATGGTAATGAACTGGGATGGTTTTGTAAAACCATCAAATTTCAAGAACGATGAAGAACAAAGCAAAACTATTCAGCAGGCAAGAGAATATCTTCATCTGCTTGAAAACAAGGGCGTGATTGTTGTAGATGGAAGATACGTAAATGCAGTATCTGATGATTTTCTAATTACCTACGACAAATTTAAAAAGAGCATTGCTAAATAATGGTAGAGCCTAAATTATTAGGCAAGAAAACGACATGGGGAGTGATAGCTCTCTCTGTCGTTTTCGCAGTTTTATGCTTCTGTCTTGCCGCAAAAATAAGTCTCCAGCGTTTTTCTGTAATGGGTGACATTCATGTTATCAAATGTATGCCATACACACTTATGGTAATTGACACTTGGGATCACACACCAACTTCAGGTTACACATACGCCTTTAAAGCAAAGAACACAGTGATCTTTCCAGATGGTTCAATTCTGGGTAAGAAACTTATAGGCCACTTCAAAGATGAAATTGAAATTGATGCAGATGAAAACATCAAAATCAATGCTGACACAGTAGGACATGGTCTTCAGAAAGCTGCATCTTTAAGCCATGAAAGAAAAGACTTTATGGGTAAAGGTTACCTTGATAAAGACGAATTTTTTGCATTAGGCACAAATCAGTCAGAGAGCATTGACAGCAGATATTGGGGAAATGTAAATGAAAATCAAGTTATTGGCAGGCTATATCCTATTTTTTAGTGCTGTCACTTCATTTTGTTACGCATCTGACAGCGTAAAATCAAACAACGTAACAGGATCAAACGCTCAAACAGGTCAGTTTAACAAAGTATTCACAGAAAAAGACGCTGAATACTTTGAAGATTTACATTCAAAAATGAGCAACAACAATCCTTTGTCAGAAAAAGCAAAATCTATCTTGAATCTTCCTTTAACTGATTTACAAAATAATCCATACAAGAATGAAGCTAATACCATTTTTGCTCATAAACAGGCGCAAATTCAAAAGTTTTTGGGCAAAATGAGCGGAGACAGTTTTCAGGGAACAGCAGACATCAATAAAGCTCATTTTTCAACTTTGGTGTTTGCCTCACTGTCAATGCCAGATAGTGATATTAAAGAAATGTATCGCTCTTTAGCAGGTGACTTGGAATCAACAATTGTTTTTAGAGGTCTGCCTAAAGGAACAACCAGTATTACACAGGCAATTATTAAATATCAACAGATCGCAAGAGACTTAAACCTCAAAGTAACCCCAAATGTAGTGATAAATCCAGTGTGGTTTGAGCAATATCATGTATCAGAGGTCCCTACTATTGTCAGACTTTCACATCCTACTCCTAACAGGAGTGGCGATCCAGCTACTAATCAACCAGTAGCGTCTCCTTCGGAAGTCGCAAGAGTAGTGGGCCTTATTACTCCTACTTGGCTGTATGAAAGAATGAAAGAGGGAAGAAAGGGAGACCTCGGACGTCAGGGTAATGTCTATGCTATAGAAGAAATTGACATTATCAAAGAAATGCAAGCAAGAGCTGCCAAAATTGACTGGGAAGCCAAAAAGAAAGCTGCTTTTAAAAGAGCTTGGTTAAACATACCTATCGAAAAATTAGAACCTGCTACAGAAGATAAAATTCGCTTAATTGATCCTACGGTTACTCTTAAAAAAGACATTAAAGGCGTAAAAGGTGAATTGGTTGCTAAAGCAGGTACCAAAGTAAATCCATTAAAGAAAAGACCATTCACATTTATCTATATCGCTTTTGATGGAACCAATAAGAAAGAAGTTGAATTTGTAAAGAAAATGCTTCCTGAATGGCAGAAAGAACACAATGTTATCAAAAAGAAAGTTGTGCTGATGCTGACAGATATAGATAGAGAAAACGGCAGGAAAGAACACGAAAAATTCCAAACAGACTTTGATAATGCAATTTTCGTATTACAGCCTGAAATTAAAAACACATTTAAGTTAGAAAAGCACCCATCTTTAGTTTACGCAGAAGATGATTATTACGTAGTTGAGGAGTTCAAAATTGATTAACAGTAACTGGAAGAAAAAGCTCATAACCAGTGCTCTACTGTTGACATTCTCAACTGTAGTAACAGCACCTGCTTATGCTGAATCCATGAACGATATGAAAAACAATGCAGGTATTTCGACCGATTTAGACACAGAAAACTTGGGTGGCGGTCTAAGAGGTAACGGTGTAGGCAATCCTACAGGAGACAGTGCCTTAGACGATATTAACAACGCAAAATGTATCAATCCGCATATCATCGGTACCAAGATGATTACAGATACCTGTTGGACATGTATGTTCCCTATTGTAACAGCGGGTATGGCTTTAGGTGCAAGCAAAAAAGAAACACCTGAAGACAGAGATAAAAGCGTTATCTGTACGTGTGATGACATTATGGGAGTTCCTCAGCCGGGGTACGTTTATGGCTTATGGGTTCCCGGCAAACTAATGGAGTTTACCAGAACTCCTGGCTGTTTAATGTCTTTAGGAGGAGTCTCTCTTAATTTCTCAAAACTTGGTCAGGGACAGTGGGGAAATAACGCTAATCCTGAATATAACGATGATCCTGGTGCCCATTACAGAACTTATGCATATCCAATCATGGTTATGCTTAATATGTTTGAAAAAATGGAATGCTTAAAAGATCATTATGCTGATATTGATCTGCTGTTTATTTCAGAGGTCGATCCTACTTGGTACAACGATGAAATAGCATTTTTCACAAATCCAGAAGCTGTATTTTTAAGCAATCCTATTGGTGAGTTAGCCTGTGTACCAGATGCCTTAGCAGCAACAGCTTTAAAGAGACCTATCAGCTCATTGTTCTGGTGTGCAGGTGCTTGGGGCTCAATGTATCCATTTACAACCAACTCTTATGGTGAAGGCGGTGGAGTTCGTTTCTCATCTTTAATGTCAGCAAGAATTTTATCAGTTCAGCATCGCAGGTTTTTCTTAAAGAAAACTTACGGTGATGATGCCTTATGTAAAAGCACTATGGCTTTTTACATTCCCAAAACACAGTACAAATACACCATGCTGTATCCAGTTCCTGAAAAAAGAACATCTCATGTAATAGGTGAAAATACCCTATTTTGGGGATCAAGCCGTGAAATTCCTGTTACTGGTGAAGATTTTATCTATCTTTTATGGACTTGGAATGACTGTTGTATGCCTTTAGCTAACCAATAAGAAAATTTAACAATAGGAAATATCAAAAATGAATGTTGTAGAGCTTTTAGGTTCCAGAATTACAAAAACTATAGCCTCAGTTCTAATCGTAGGTCAGGTAGGTTTATTATTTTGTAATATTTCCTATGCAGCCCCTGCAAGCCAATTTAAGAAGCTTGGCACTATGTCGAGTGCTGAAGCTAAAATTTCCGGTAATGCAAAGGGATTTGAGTGGCTTAAAAACGCTCAAATGAATGCTACTACCACAAACATAAACTCTGCATCAGGAGATATCAGTTTTAATGCTGTAGGTCTGGATAACGCACCACAAAACGAACAGCAGATTGGAGATAGAAATTTAAACATAAATCAGAGCAATCAGTCTGTAACCTCAAGATTAAACAATATCAAGATTGAGAAGACCAACGCCGATGGTTCAAAAAACTCTGTTGGACTTAACCTTAATGATTTAACTCCAGATTCAGCAAGTTGCAAAAGTAATCCTGAGACATGTAAGAAATACTACTCAAATGGTCAGTTACCTACAACCCAGCAGATGCAGGGAATTTATAATTCTGATGAAAATACAGTTACCAACTTAAGTCAGAATTACCATGACTCATTAAAAGAAGAATCATCAGGTTCAGCAAGCTCCGTACAGGCTCAGGTATACGGCATTTTAAATGATGCTGCTCATTACAATAAACCTGATCTTGCAAATGACCCTTCATTAAAAAATGTAAACAGCGTTTTATCAAACAGTGTAAGTAATCCTTTTTCTGATTGTGCCTCTACAAACAGATTATTAACATCAATTAAGAGGACAACACATACCAAACAGATTGAAAAATGCGTAGATAACGAACTTAACAGCTGTACTATTATTCATCAGCCGGATTTATCTGTTGTTACCTATGCTGATACCGTTGCAAAATATGGAGTGTGCGATGGTAATAGACCAGGTTGCATGATTATGTATTTGGGCGATATGAATAAAGCTCAGGACAAGAATGCAATTAACAGTATGAATTCCGGCAACTGCGCTCAAGGTTCTATATCACAGTCACTAATTACAGCAAACGCTGATGCCATTACTAGTGTAAAAATAAGAGCTGTATCAGGTGCTGGTGCTGCATATTTAAAACTTCAGCCAATAACCTCTGGCAGTCCTGAAACAGCACTATTTAATATAAATTCAAATGGTCAGGATCACCTCTATGAAACATCTACTCTTTTATGTGAGCAAAATAGAGGAGGATTTACATCCAAGACTTTTAGGGGTAAAGACAATAAAAACAACGGTCCTATCGACATAACCAAATTCTTCAAGACCAGAGGTTCTAACTTCATTGTCTCATTCAATATCGCCTACGCTGGTGCTGCTCCTGTAATTGAGCTTGAAATTGAATATGATCCTAAAAAAGCTGCCAGAAACGATATGTGGACTGGTGACAAGGATTGTATAAACAAGGCAACTAACGTCTATAACGGAAAAGTACAAGGCTCTATCAGATGTACCAATCAGCTTGAAGATAAAGGTGGTTATATTTACGGTAACGGCGTACGTGTACCATTACAAAGCTTAACTAGCTCTTACGGTTTAGCAGGCAACTGTACTCAGGCAGCTGTATCCATTGTTGAAGAACTTAAGAACGAACAGATGCCTGAAGGAGTTTCAACAACCTTATGTTCTACTCTAAAAGAAAGAGGCTGCCAGTATTCAGGACAGGTATGTCGTAAATCATACACTGATAATGCAGGTTTAGACCGTTGTGCTGTCTATGAGTACAACTATGACTGCGGATATGATACTGAAATTAACACACCTGCTTCTGCTGAATTAACCAGTTGTCCCGGAAATATTCAATGTCAGGGTTATGACTGCGTCAATTTAACAACTAAAAACCAAGATGATGAAAATAAAAAAGACTTTAATAAAGCCTTAGGTCTTCTAAACGAATCACAGCAAGCATCTAACGACATGAATTGTTCAAAGGACTCAAATGGACAGTACCACTGTACATTCTTCGGAGGCGAAATGCGCAGCTGTGCCAGAAAGAAATTCTTAGGTGTTTCAAATGACTGCTGTAATCCTGAAGGTATGGATCCAGTTAATGTTCAAGAACAGATTGAAGGTATTTTGAATGCCACAAAAGTCCATCTTGTAAAAGATATGGCTTTAACCAAGGATATTCTTGACAATACACTGTCCGGTATTAAAGAAGACTACTATGGCGACTGGTTGCCTAACCATGATTTAGGTGTAGATAGAGGTGATGGAGGCAGTGTTGGTTCATTCATTACAGGACAGGCTTGGAGTTATTTCAAGAGTTTTACCGGTGTCGGTCAGCAGTACAGTAAAATTATGGATAAAATCAATTCTCCATTCGTCAATTCATTGAACAATATCATTCCATACGCAGGAGATGTTTTTGCTGCTGCAACCAATGTTGCAGTTGACACTATTATTCAGGATGTTCTTTCTCACTACGTTCAAGTTGCTCTTAAATTCATTATGCAAAAAGTAGGAGAAGCAGTTGCAACAATGATGGGCGAAAGTGCGGCTGCTGGAATCACAGGTTCTATGGGAGCTCAATCTTTTGCAGACTTTGTAGGAAGACAGTTTTTAGACGAAGCAACAAAAGAGTCATTAAATCAACTTGCGCAACATGTACCTCAAGAGGTAGTTCAACAGGCAGTAAGTGAAGCAGCCGCTAATACAGTAGCAGGACAAATTGCTGCAGGTATTGCAACCTGTTTCTGTGTAATAACATGGATTTATGCAGTTTATACAATCGGAAAAATGGTTGCAACAATAGCTACAAAATGCAAAGACGACGAGTACGAAACAGCAAGTAAAATTCAGCAGAAGCTTTGTGACATCGTTGGACACTATCCAAAAGGCGGAAAATTCCTATCAAAGAAGGAAATTGTAACTACTCTCTGCTGTTATCAATCACAGCTTTCAAGAATTTTAAATAAGCAAATTAAAATTGCCTTAACAGGAAACCATCTTCTTTATCCTATGGATTCTATTCCAGATGCATTTCCCGGTGCATTGACCGCTTATAAATCGAAAGAAGCCCCAGACTGCTTTGGCATCACAGAAGATCAATTAGCAAGTGTGGACTGGACAAAAGTTGACTTAACCGAATGGTTAACTCTCTTAAAAGCATCAGGCAAGATTTCTGCCGACGACATTCTTGCAAACAAATATGATGATCAGAATTTTGATACTTTAAGAAACAATTATCTGCCTACTGGTAAATATGACTCCAACGGCAATGTAAACAGCTCTCAAGTACATAAATATTAAGGTGAATTATTATGTTCTCTCCAAAACTTAAAAAGGTAATAGCTGGCATTGTATGTCTGGCCTTTACCGTTACAAACGGCTCGTATGCTGTAGAAATTCTTAATGATGGGGGTCAACGACAGACCGTAGTTGAAAGAACTAAACAGTATGCTGGATCACTTGATCTTACAGAAGTTAGACACAAGGCTGAACAGGCTTTTCAGTCCAGTGTAAAAACAGGAGATGGTGGCGTTGCAACACTTAGTGGAATGCAGGCTAAATGTAACGGTTTCACTACATCATCATGTGGTTTAGCTTGTTGTGGTAAGCAGGAATGTGACACCATCTGTACAGCAAACTACATGTCCGCACACGGAAAAGAAACATGTACTGATCCAATCACAACTTCACCTTGTGGTATGTCATGCTGTGGAAAAGAGGACTGTGAATGGGTATGTCAAAATTACAGAATCAAGCTTAACGATGGCGATAAATGCAACGGTTATATAAAAACACCTACTGGTGAAAACTGCTGTGGTTATGACGAATGTATGGCCAAAACCTGTAACGGCAAAACAAAAGTTGTCCGCAAAGACGATGGTAAAGAAGTCGAATGCTGTGGCGATGAAAATTGTTATGACATCATGTGTGACTATACAGAAAAAGTTCAAGATGTAGCAGGTACAGTTCAAAATTGCTGCGGAAGAGATGACTGCAATGCAAAATACTGTCAGAACCAAACTTCTGTTGACTCAAAAGTAGTTCCCGGAAAGAAAAACATAGCTTGTTGCGGTGCTGCTGACTGCCATAACAAG
>ULNV01002690.1_pt1 | contig 15092 bp, 13 predicted proteins | sample 1952011 | NCBI WGS metagenome assembly ULNV01 (sample SAMEA4835586, study PRJEB28245) | human gut metagenome | biome: gut microbiome; material: fecal sample | place: Denmark | collected 2008
TGATGGAAGATTGCAGACTGCCGATGATGTTTCTCCTGATATAGATTTTTTCCAAAAAGAACTTGCCATGCTTTGTGATGGGGTGCATAAATTTTAATCTGCTGCGAAGATACACTTTTTTGTTGAAACTGCCAAGAAATTATGGGATTTTTCTATTTCCCACAGATTTCACAGATACACACAGATTATTAATTCAAGTTTCGCAAGCAACCTCCTGGGACCGAAGGTTGCTTGCGAAACTGAATTATATACATAATGAGAAAGGGCTGCAGACGGCATCATGCCGTTTGCAGCCCTTATAGTTTTAATGCCGTTGCATTATTCTTAACTTATTTTCTTAACTCATGCAGCTCGTTACGCCCAGCGTAGTGCCAATGGCAGTGAGAATGCTGATTAAAATCTGAATCACGGTTTTCCAAGTTTCTTTCTTCATTTTCAAGTAATGTTTTTAGTGATTATTTTTTTAGTGATTAATTTTTATTGATTAGTGATTAATTCTTAGTGATGTGATAGGAGAGGAGAGAAGAGAAGCCCCCGAAGGGGCTTGCTCTAGATGGTTACGTCAGTACTGTCGCCGTCACTTCCGCCGCCGGTCGTGCCAGAATCGGAGCCGCCGCCCTGACCCGTGTTCTCACTGCCGCCGCCCTGGGTGCCGGTTCCGCCCTGGGTGCCGCTGCCGCCCTGACTGGTGTTACCCGAACCGCCGCCCGGATTGGTTCCGCCGCCATCAGTCTCCTCAGCTCCGTAGCTGTCGTAGGCAGTAATCTTGCAGAGCTTCTTCAGCTCGTTATTGCTCCAAGTTTTGGTATTTTTTACCAACAAATGGATGCCCTCCACGCTAGCGGCTGAAACCTTGTCGCGGCTCACCTCGCCATGAGAACTCATGCCGATGGAGAAGAGACCGAGGTCGCCGAGACGAACACTCTTGCCGTCGAGAATCAGCTCCTTCAGGCAGTCGAGCATATCCATCATCACGCCATGCACGGTGCCTCGGCTGTAGGGCGAGTTGTGAGAAGAGATGTGGTCCACGAACTCCTCAAAGTTCATCTCTCGGTCGGTCACCACGGTGGCATACCAGAGTTCCTTACCTGCGTTCTCGCCCGTCTGGGGAGTGCGCTTCACTTTGCGATACTTAATATTTCCCTGTCCCATAATTTTAGTGATTTTTAGTGATGAATAAATTTGTGATTAACTCTTGCCGTTCCGAGAAGCCAGGGTGGGTGGTTTCTCTGAATGACGGTGCAAAGGTACGGCTTTTATCTGATACCGCCAAAAAACACTCTGCACAGTTGTGTTAAACGGAATTAACGTTTGCGCCGTTTTCCGTTAAATAAAAAAACTCATAGATTCTTTTGAGAGAACTCTACGAGATGATTTCCCGAAAACTACGAGTTTCTGTAAGCAACTCGGGGCGCAGGAATTCATCATCCTGCCCAAAAAGCGTTACGTTACAGATGTGACAGTTTTTATCGCAACCCCCTTATAGCCAGTTTATAGAAGTAACTTATATATATTTATATATAAGTTAATTTATATTACTTACAGATTGAAAGTTCAAAAAAACAGGTTTACCCCTTCGGATAAAACTGTCACATCTGTAACGTAACGCCTACTAGGCAGTTTGACGAGTTTCGTTTAAAAAAAAATAATAATTAAGGGGTAATCAGCTTTGTTTCAGATAAAAGTAGTATATTTGCAGTAGAAAAGTAGAGATTATGGTGGAAGAAATGAACAATAGAAGATTGCCTGTAGGCATTCAGTCTTTCCAAAAAATTAGGGAAGAGAATTTTTTGTATGTTGACAAGACCGATTTGATATGGAAACTTGCCAACAGGGGAAAAATATATAATTACCTGAGCCGTCCTCGTCGCTTTGGTAAGTCAGTGCTCGTGGATACCCTCCAAGCTTATTTCGAAGGCAGGAAGGAACTCTTCGAAGGGCTGAAAATCATGGATATGGAGAAAAACTGGACAGCTCGTCCTGTTATTCGCCTTGATATGAGTCGAGGTGGTGCTACCGTTGTCGAACTTCGTGCCTATCTTAACCGCATCTTTGCCAAATATGAGAAAGAATATGGCATCCAGACCATTGAGGGCGACTCGCTAGGTAATCGTTTTGATGCCATCATTACGACCGCTTACGAACAGACTGGTCAGCAGGTTGCTATCCTCATTGATGAATATGATGCTCCTCTCCAGCATTCTTGGAAGACACCGGAGCATGAAGGTTGTACTGATGTCTATCGCAGCGTCTTTGCCATCTTGAAGGCGGATGATGAGTATGAGAAGTTTGTCTTCATCACGGGCATCACTAAGTTTACACAGATTTCCCTCTTCTCCGTGCTCAATAACCTCAGCAACATCAGTTTTGATGCTCCATACGCAGCCATTTGTGGTATTACCAAGCAGGAAATCACCGACAACTTTATGCCAGAGATAGAGGCGATGGGAGAGAATAATGGATGGACTGTAGATGAAGCCGTAGAACAGCTGAAAGCCAATTATGATGGATATCATTTCAGCCGTAACAACATGGTGGATGTTTTCAATCCTTTCAGCCTTATCAATGCATTGGCTGATAGGGAGATAAAGAACTATTGGGCGTCGTCGGGTGCCACCTCCTTATTGCCAAAGTTTGTGGATGATTTTGAAATTCGTTTGCAGGATTTTGACCATTGTGCCTTGCTGGGCAGAGTGGCTGAAACATCTGATGTAACTGGTGGCGGAGCAGAATTGTTTCTTTACCAGTCGGGCTATCTCACGATTAAGAGTTATGCGAATGGCGTCTATTTTCTGGGGTTCCCGAATCAAGAGGTAAGACAGGCACTCAATGAGATAGTCTTGCCAGCTCTTTCCATGCGTAGAGTGGGCAATCTGCAATCCACGCAAGCTTTTCTTAGAGCCTATTTAAGCACAGGCAATCTGCCTGAAGCGATGAAATGCCTTAAAGCTTTAATTGCTGATGTGCCTTATAGCAACAAGAAACTAGCCTCGATGGATATGGAAGAACGCTATCGCCTTATCATAAGTACGATATTCAATGCCATAGGATGTCGTGTGGAGGTGGAGCACATGCTTTCTACTGGCAGAATCGATATGGTGGTAGAAATCTATAGTTATATCTATGTGTTGGAATTGAAACTCTCCAAGAATGGCGGTCTTGCTGCTGCCGAGAAGCAAATCCTGTTGAATCAATATGTCGAGCCATTCAAGGCGGATAAGCGGAATGTAGTGGTTCTTGCTGTGGAGCTGGATGATATGGGCAAGGGATTGATAGACTGGAAGGAAGTGAAGAATTGATACCCCTCGCCCCTGAAGGGGCAGAAGCTCGTAGCCCAGGGCATCGCCCTGGGTATCATCGCATTTCGCCCTGCGCCCTGAAGGGGCAAAAGCTTTATAAAGCACTCTAGTTTCGTAAATAACCTCCGGTCCCCGGAGGGGGCCAACTTTCAATAACCGCTGGTGGAATGACCGAAGGGAATGGAACCTGCGGATAGCTGCAATACTCTCTCCAATCGGGAAAATTTAATATACCCCACCATATTTTTTCAAAACTTTCTCCCGATTTTCTTGCTTGTTTCAAAATATTGTTGTACCTTTGGGGGAATAAATGATAGAAAGTAGATTTTAAAAACAATGTAACTCTATGAATATCAGACAAATTACCCCCCCATATCGGCGGGCATCAAGGCTTTAGTAGCCTTTATATTAGCGTTTGTCCTTGCCAGTTGCAGTAAGGAAGAAACGATGGATGCAGGTGAGCGTGTCATCTGCATAGCAGCTAGTGGTACACGCACTTACTATGCCATAAATGAAACCGACGGCATTACTTATACCACCGACGGTATAGTATATCTTATCAATCACGATATTAAGCATCCCAAATGGATACTTAGCTATGAAGAGATAGCTAAGCACCTTGACATACCCTTCACCCAAGTATCAACGATGAATATTTCGAGAACCAAAGTCCTGAACGATGGTCTTTGGCGCTTCGCCGTGCAGTTTGGTGAACAGGTGGAAGGTATTGAATATTTGATAGACGTAAATCCCGATACTGGCAGCATCGAATGGGTGCAGAGCATTGAAGAAATGCCTGATGGGGAAGTTACGCTCCATTTTAATCATTAATTAATCAGTAAAATTTTATATAAATGGCAGTTAAGAAATCTGAGTTGTACAGCTCTTTATGGGAGAGTTGTAATCAGTTGCGTGGTGGCATGGATGCCAGCCAGTATAAGGATTATGTACTTGTTGTACTCTTCCTCAAATATATCAGTGACAAGGCAAAGGCAGATAAGGATTATTCTCTCAATATCCCGGAAGGATGTACTTGGGAAGATATTCTTGCGCTTCGTTATAAGAGTAATATCGGCGAAAGGTTGAATGAAATCATTCATCAGATAGCTGAGGAAAATGAACTGACCGGCGTAATTGATACTGCCGATTTTAATGATGATGCCAAACTGGGTAAGGGTAAGGACAAGATAGAAACTTTGTCTAAACTTGTTACGGCTTTCAAAAAAAATGCGCTTGATTTTTCCAGTAACCGAGCTGGTGATGATGATATTCTTGGCGATGCCTATGAATACCTGATGAAGAATTTTGCGTCAGAAAGCGGCAAGAGTAAGGGACAGTTTTATACTCCAGGCGAGGTGAGTCGTGTGATGGCTAAGGTGATTGGTATTCATCAGGACCACCATGAAAATATCACGATTTATGATCCAACTTGTGGCTCTGGCTCGCTTCTTCTGAGAGCATTGAGCGAGTCTTTGCATCCAAATAATACGGCTCTTTTCGGTCAGGAGAAAGACATCAATAACGTGGGTATGGCTAAGATGAATATGATTCTGCATGGTTATGAGTACAGTGAGATAAAACAGGGTGATACCCTCAATAATCCACAATTCCTCAGTTCACCAACCGCATTGCAAACCTTCAATTATGTGGTTGCCAATCCTCCCTTCAGCCAGAAGTCATGGTTAAAGAGTGCCAAGGAAAACGACTTGTTTGAGCGATGGGGTAATGGTGTTGTGGATTTGGAAGAAGGCTCCCGTACTCCTTCTTCTATCGGTGTACCACCTGAGAAAAACGGCGATTACGCTTTCTTGCTTCATATCATCAAGTCGATGGCAGCTACAGGTAAGGGCGCATGTATCTTGCCTCATGGAGTTTTGTTCCGAGGCAATGCAGAGGGTGTAATCCGTAAGAACATTGTCAAGGCTGGTTACATCAAGGGACTCATCGGATTGCCACAAAACCTTTTCTATGGTACCGGAATAGCTGCCTGTATCATCATTCTTGATAAGCAGGATGCGGCTGAGCGTAAGGGAATCTTTATGATTGATGCCAAGGATGGCTTTGTAAAGGATGGAAATATGAACCGCCTGCGTGAAGAGGATATCCAGCGTATTGTTGACACATGGGAAGCATGGGTTGACGTACCTCATTATGCTCGTTTTGTTCCACAGGAAGAGATAGAGAAGAATGATTACAATCTGAATATCCCTCGCTATATTGAGGCTCGTGATACCGAGGTTGTACAGAATATCGATGCTCATCTTAAAGGTGGCTTGCCAAAGCACGATATAGAACAGCTTTCCGATTATTGGGAGGCATTGCCAACTTTGAAGGATGAACTGGTAAAAGAACAGGGTAATGGTTATTATGCCTGGGCGGTATCTAGAGAGCAGATTGATGGGATTATCAACGACAATGAGGATTATCAGACTCAGCAAGCTACATTGAAGCATCATTGTAGAACTGATTTTATGGAGCAGTGGCAGGAAACTATTTACGACCTGGCAGAAAGCAGCGAAAAGCCGAAGGCTCTCATTGAAAAAATGGGACAAAGTATTCGTAAACTATTTGGCGAGGGAAACCTGTTGGTTGATGAATATGATGCCTACGAGCAGCTGATGATTTATTGGGCAGAAACCATGCAGGATGATGTCTATATGATTATGGCTGATGGCTGGAAGCTTAACCTTCGTCCTAAACTGAAAGAGGAAAAGAAGGATAAGAAAGAGAAGGAGGATAAGACAGAGAAGAAAATGGTTCCTGTAGTGGTAAAAAGTTGGAATGACTTGGAATGTGAGCTTTTGCCTGTAGAGTATATCGTTAATCGATTTTGCAAGAGTGAATTGGAATCGTATGACGAGTTGTCTGCCAGCATTGCTTTCCTGGAGAATGAGGTGAATAGCTTGATTGAGGAGAATGATGATGTATTTGATGCAAAGAATTTCGAGAAGGAGAAGATCAATTTGGCATCTGTTAAGAAGCGTGCCAAAGTTACTAAAGGAGAAGAACTGGAACATCTTATGGAGTGGCTTGATTTTCAAAGTTCCATCAAGGCAGAAAAAGCTAAGTTGAAGGATGCTAATAGTAAGTTGTTATCTCGTGTAAAAGAGGAATATAATTTGCTGGCACAGAATGAAATGAGAGTAAAGAATCTCGTGAAGGAGAAGTGGGTAAATGCTATTTCTACTCGCATGGAATCAGAGTTGAGCCGTAGCATCGAACAGCTGAAAAGTCAGCTTTCTGCCATTTCAGACCGCTATGACCAGACTCTTCCTTCTATTGATAAGGAAGTTGAAGATTATGAAAGCAGGGTGAATGCTCATCTTGCTCAAATGGGTTTTGTTCTTTAATGAATGGAGGATTGAGTATGGTTGAAATGAAAAGTGGTTATAAAATGACGGAAGTCGGGGTGATACCTGAGAACTGGGAGGTGAAAGAAATTAATGAAACTTTTTCTGTCATTCCTAATAATTCTCTGTCTAGAGATTATTTAAATACCCAAGCTGGTGAGTATCATGATATACATTATGGCGATGTCTTGATTAAGTATGGTGCTTTGCTTGATGCAGGGAACACCGAAATTCCTTTTATAAATAATACCATTACAGATAAATGGGTAAATAGAAGGATTGTTACAGAAGGTGATATCATTATGGCAGACACCGCAGAAGATAATACTGTAGGTAAGTGTTCTGAGGTTATAAATGTGAATCACAAGAAAATAGTGTCAGGATTACATACATTTTGGTTGCATCCAAACGAGGGGCTATTCGAAAAGGGTTTTCTTGGTTATTTTATGAACCATAGTTTGTTTCACAATCAGTTGCTGCCATTGATTCATGGTACAAAAGTAAGCTCTGTATCTAAGAATGAAATCTTGGGAACTAGGGTTCTTGTTCCTTTAAAGAACGAGCAGACTGCCATTGCTACAGCCCTTTCTGATGTTGATTCTCTTATCTCTGCTTTAACCAAAAAGATAGAGAAGAAGAAGGCTATCAAGCAGGGCCTTATGCAGCAGCTCCTTACTGGTAAGAAAAGATTGCCAGAGTATAAGGGATTAGCTCTTGTGAAAAATGAAAAAATGGAATATCCTGGTGATTGGGATGTTGTTAAACTGGGCGATTTATGCAGAATCATAACCAAACAAACTGGTTTTGATTATAGTGCAACAATAAAGCCCTCTTTACGAACGAGTCGAGGATTAGGAGTGCTCCCATTTATTCAAAATAAGGATTTTGAAGGATATAAGATTAATTTTAATACAGATTTCTATATCCCGAAAGATGTTGCGATGCAATTTCCTCAAATTTTGTTGGATGAACCTTCTCTTCTAGTTTCTATTTCGGGTAGAATTGGAAATGTTGGATATTATTTGTCTAGCAAATTAGCTTTTATTGGAGGTGCTATATGTGTAGCTAAATTTTGGAAGAAGGAATATATTCCTTGGGTGATGCTTTATTTGCAATCAAATAAAGGGCAAAATGAAATCTTCATGAATGAAAAAGCAGGTGCACAACACAACATAACTGTTGAGGCTATTAGGAATTTTAGAATTCCAATGCCGTCAATATCAGAGCAAACCGCCATCGCCAACATCCTTTCCGACTGCGATTCTGAAATCGCAGCTCTCGAAGAGAAGCGAGATAAATACAAGGAGATTAAGCAAGGCATGATGCAGCAACTCCTGACAGGCAAGATTCGTTTAATTTAGTAAAATGATAGCTTATGGACTCACATATAGGCGAACCCGAAAGACCGGTTCAAAACAGAGTGCTGGCTCTCTTCAAGGAGAAGCTAAAGTACGAATATCTCGGCAATTATGAGTATCGTACCTATAATCGTAACATAGAGAGAAAGCTTCTCTTCGATTACTTGATGAGTACAAAAAAGTGGTCGAAGGATGAGGCGAAGCGTGCCATTACCAAATTGGAAAAGGAGGCATACTGCACACCTCAGAACATGCAGGAGAAGAACGAGAAGGTATATTCCCTGCTCCGTTATGGTGTGAATGTATCTCCCGATGTAGGTACCAAAAAGATTACTGTGAATCTGATAGACTGGGAGCATCCTGATAAGAACCAATTCTATATAGCAGAAGAAGTAACCATCAACAGCAGCACGCCTGATAGTTTTACAAAACGACCAGACTTGGTTATCTATGTGAATGGTATCGCCTTGGCTGTGATAGAACTGAAACGAAGTAAGGTGAGCGTGCATGATGGTATCCGCCAGACGATAGGCAATCAGCAGGAGAATTTTATCCGTCCTTTCTTCTCAACGGTGCAACTGCTTTTTGCCGGCAACGATAGTCAGGGCTTATATTATGGCGTGATAGATACACCCGAAAAGTTCTGGCTCAGATGGAAAGAACCGGATGCAAGCATTCCTAACGAACTGGATAGAAGTGTTACCCAGTGGTTTAATAAGGAACGATTGCTGGAAATGATTCATGATTTTCTGGTCTTTGATGCTGGAGTCAAGAAGGTTTGTCGCCCTAACCAGTATTTTGCCGTAAAGGCAGCTCAACCACGTTGCGAGAAGAAAGAAGGCGGTGTGATATGGGAAGCACAGGGTAGTGGCAAAAGCCTGATTATGGTTTGGCTGGCAGAGTGGATTCATGAGAATATTGATAATTCACGTGTTGTTATCATCACCGACCGAGAAGAACTGGATGAACAGATTTCTGATGGTTTCAAGGATACCGGAGAAACCATTGCCCGTGCCAAGAGCGGTGCAGGTCTTATCGGTATGCTCAATGAAGAAGCTCCTTGGCTGCTCTGTACCTTGATTCATAAATTTGGCAGGAAGAATGTGGAAGGTAAGGGCGATATGGCTGGAGTGAAATCAGAGATACCTCTGGAAAAGTATCTGGAGGATATTGTTGCCCAACTTCCCCAGGGATTTAAGGCAAAGGGAAATATCTTCGTCTTCATCGATGAGTGTCATAGAACGCAAGGCGGTTATCTGCATGAAGCCATGAAAACCATCATGGGCAAAGATGTGATGATGATAGGTTTTACGGGTACTCCTCTTCTCCATACGCAGAAGAAAGATACCTGGCAAACCTTCGGACCGCTGATTCATGCCTATAGGTTTAATGAAGCCGTAGAAGACGGTGTGATTCTCGACCTGCGCTATGAGTCAAGAAAAGTAGACCAGTTCTTGGGTAACAAGGACAAGATAGATGCCTGGTTTGAGAAGAAGACAAAGGGACTGAATAAGGTGGCTGCAGCCCGACTGAAAGGCAGATGGGCAACCATGCAGAACATCTTCAGCAGCCGTCAGCGTATAGATGCAGTTGTGGGTGATATTTGCATGGATATGGACACCACACCATTGCTGGTAAATAGACGTGGTAATGCCATTCTTGTGGCAGACAGCATTTATCAGGCTTGCAGATATTGGGATGCCTTTCAGAAAACAGCCTTAAAGGGACATTGTGCCGTGATTACCAGCTTTGAGGCAAAGGCTGATGATATCAATATGGCATCATCCGGCGAGAACGAATCTGAGGATGAATACAAATATCGCATCTACAAGGAAATGACAGATGGACATAAAAGCGTTTCTGCCTTTGAGGCCTATGCCAAGAAGGAATTTATTGACCATCCTAAGAATATGCGCCTCCTGATTGTGGTAGATAAACTGCTTACTGGTTTCGATGCTCCATCTGCCTGTGTGCTTTATATTGATAAGCACATGGAAAACCATAATCTCTTCCAAGCTATCTGCCGTGTGAATCGCGTAGATGGTGATGATAAGGAATATGGCTACATTGTAGATTATCAGAATTTGTTTGAATGCATATCAGGAGCCATCGGCGACTATACTTCTGATGGTGCTGCTTTGAGCGGCTATGACAAAGAAGATATTGAAGGCTATATCAAGGAGAAAAACAAGGCGTGCCGAAAGGATTTGGAAGAAGCTAAGGAACAGGTGGAAGCCTTGCTGGCTCTCGTTCATCCTCAGACAAGAGAAGGATTCTTCAGATATTTTGTCTATGATGATAATGCCCCGGAAGAGGAGATGGACAAGCAGTTGGATGATAATGCGGAAAAGCGCTCTAAGCTTTATAAGTATGTGCGTCGCTATCTGAATTGTTATGCCAACTTAGCCAATTCGTTGGAGGATATGGGGTATAGCGAAGCGGAACGCAAGGAGTATGCTGAATGTGCCAAGAAGTATGATGCCTTGAAGCGTGAGATAGAACTGCGCAGTAACGACCATATTGATATGCGACGTTATGAACCGGATATGCGTCAGGTCCTTGACCTTTATGTGAAGGCTGAGGACAGTGAGGTGATTGCCAAACTGGACGATACTTCTTTCCTGGATATAGTGGCAGCGCAAAATGAAGAACAGCTCAATGATTTGCCTGACGAACTGAAAGATGAATATGGTAGGGCATCAGCAGAGACTGTAGAAGCGAATCTGCGTGAAGTAATCCGTAAGGACAGTCCTTTCAATCCTGCTTATTACGGAAAACTTTCCATCATCTTGCAGGAGTTGATAGATAAGCGCAAGAAGGAAATGCTGGATTACGAAGAGTATATGAAAGAGCTGATAGAACTTGTGAAGAAAGCGAGAGGAAAATCAGCCAATTCATATCCTGAATCCATCAAAACACCGGGTATGCGAGCTCTCTATGATAACTTGGGACAAAATGAATACCTGGCCATTCGGGCTCATGAGATAATCAAGGAGAATGCCATTGTTGGTTTCAGAGAAAGTTTGATGAAACGAAAAAAAATAATCAGAGCACTCGCAAAATTGCTGGGAGACGAAATGGCACTTAAGATATATGATATAATCAAACTTCATGATGAGTATGGAAAAGGTTACTGTTAGTGATATTGCTATTGAGGTGGAACGCAAGAATATCAAGCATATCCATCTTGCCGTGTATCCGCCTGATGCAAGGGTACATATCTCGGCTCCGGAGTTTATGACGCTAGAAAGTCTCCAGCTTTATGCCATCGATCATCTGGTATGGATTCGTCAAGCCATAGCTCGAATCAATAGCACTGAGAGACAGAGTGACCGTATCTATGTATCGGGCGAAGACCATTATTACATGGGTCGTCGATATCTGCTTAAAGTTCACGAGAAGGGCTTTGGTCCAACGGTTAAAATCAGTGGCAGATATATTAACCTATTTGTGAAATATGGTGCAGACATGGAGTATCTGGCTAATGCCATGAAAGAGTGGTATCGAGCTAAGTTGATGCATTTGCTGGAAATGTTGGTTCCCAAATGGGAAGAGAAGATGTGCTTGAAATGTGGTGGCTTTACTATTCGGGAAATGAAGACAAGGTGGGGTAGTTGTAATCAACGCACTCATAAGCTACTCTTTAACCTGGAATTGGCGAAGAAACCTAAGCCTTGCATCGAGTATGTGGTGGTGCATGAGTTAGCCCACATCGTGTCTAAAAATCACGATGCTCAGTTTAGAGCTGTGCTTGACAAGCACATGCCTATGTGGGAGAAGTATAGGGATGAACTGAATGAATTTATTCTATGAAGAGATTCTAAAATAGAAATGCTTATGCATGAAATGAACAAAGACCTGCCCTACGAGCAGCAGGTAAAACTGTTGCTCCACCATTACGACCAGCTGGTGGAGAAGAACAAGGCTTTGAAGGCTCGTATCAAGGAGATGGAAGATGAAAAGACTGAGTATGGCGACCCGAAAGAACTGCGGGAAATGCTGAAAACGCTTCCATCCAAGGTGAAACAGCTCAGAGAACTCTATGACGAGCGAGATTCAAGAATCAACTGGGCTAAGAAGAAAATGGTGAAGTATTTGAGAAGTAAGGGGGTAAAGCTGCCGCCTATCATGACATTTACGAAAGCCGTGGAAATGGTAACGGAATTACCTACCCATCCATAAAAGTAAGGAGAGGAAGTGTAGCACTAAAAATGCGCACTTTCTCTCCTTTTTTGTATACTTTTCTGAGAATCATTAAAAAAAACATGTACATTGTGAAAATTAAGCGTTTTCACGACTCTTGCAAATGTCGAGAATAAGGAGTAACTTAGCACTCAAAAAAAGTAGATTATGGCAAGAGGCAATTCATATGATAAATCATACTCTGATAAGTATTTGAAAGAAAAGAAGATCAAGAGAGTGGGACCACTTCTTGAACAGATGCTCTTTGATGACATCTGTTCTCTTAAAACGTTGGAATTGGAGTTTGATATTTCAAATCCAACCGTCAAAAAACTGAGATGTATGAATCCTAAAGTATCTCATAATACACTTAATAAATTCTGCTATATTATAGGTTACTATCTGCATCTGGAAACGGAAGCGGTAGAAAAATATCAGAAGCATATTAAGGAACACGATTTGTGGCTGGAAAAGCTCTTTAAGATGAAAGATGCATACCATAAAATTTATGGTGATTCGGCTGATGATGTGGAAGATTTAATCAAAAAGAAGGTTGATTTACCACTATTCGTGACAACGGGTCAAGTTGTATATCTTAAGTCTTGACTTGAGCCATGATTTGTATAAGTAGCAAGAAAAATGTCGACTAATACTAGCTATGAGCGACATGAGTTTTTTAAAAATATCAATTAACAACAAATCAAAAACAATGGAACATTCATTATGTCTTTGGGGGTATGTCTGAGCATACATGCCGTATCATGCCCCCTATAGCATCCGTCACCTTGCGAAACACGTAAGGGCTTCCCTCCTCCCCAAAAAGTGAGGCAAGTAGTTTAGTCATTACAAACAATCCAAAAGAAAAAGATTATGGCTAAATTTATTTATAAAGCGCTGATTAAGCTCGCCCAGATGAGATTAATCGTCGTAGTAGTTAACGTGAATATGCGCGATCATAGTATCCTCGTGCAGATTCCAGGTGATAATAACCGTTTCAAAATATTGAACGATAAAAAGAAGGAGAAAGATGGAGACAAATGATACTTATAATTTCTATGACCAGTCTAAACTGGTTCGCATAGACCATGTTGATAATTTCAATGAGTTTATTCATCTGGCTCAATATCAGGCTTCTCAGGATGATGTCTGTGAGGCTGATTTCGAGGTGGTGGATGATGAGGATTCTGACGCTGAAGAAAAGGTGAAGGAGGTTGCGAAAGAGGAGGTTGCGAAGGAGGAGGTCGCTAAGGTTACGGCCATTCCCATGGAGCTTTCTACGCCCCAGGGAATTGCCTGGCTTCATAAAATGCAGGATGCAGGAGTGTTGGATGAAAATTATCAGCCAGATCCTCAACTGACTGTTGCTCAGATGGGTTGTATCGTTATGAAGGCTCAGTTTGAGCTGAAGCTTTCTTCCTGCTGGGTGGACTTTTCCCAGTTGTGGAACATCAAGAAAGATAAGTTGAGAATGGGGTTTGTGAATGGTCAGAATACCGAGCAAACCAAGGCATATAACAATAAGATTAACAAGTACTAGTACTAGTATGGTGTACTAGTGCGTACTATTTTTATTTCGCAAAATAGCCGTACTTTTGCCCCGGATTTCAGAACGAGCCGTGTTCTGGGATTCGGGGCTTTTCCGTTTCCTATTGCCAGGGTGCTGGCATAGATTTCGTGCCATGTTGTAGTTGGCGCAGCGTATCAGCCCATCGTTCTTTGACAAGGCTGATACAATTTTTTAATTCCTATTTTTTATTTACATTAAATTTTATTCGTTATGATGAAATCAATGAATCAGAAGGCGGAGGGCAGCAAGGCTGCTGGCTCTGCCAAGAGTGGTGCGCAGTCTTCTAAGAATAAGAAGATGGCGGCACCGGTGTGTGTGTTTGAAAATCCGGAGTTCGGAATGGTTCGCATGGCTACTGATGTGAAAGGCGAACCTTGGTTCTGTGCTAAGGATTTGTGTGATGCACTGGGATATAAGAAGTCGTCAGACTCTGTAAAACAGCATGTTAGGTATGATGACACCATGAAACGTGGTGTATGGGTAGAGGTGGGTAAGAAGAAGGATGGAACTCCTGCTAAACGTTTAACGCAGATGATCTTCGTTAACGAGAGCGGATTCTATGCCCTGGTGTTGGGTTCCAAACTGCCATCGGCTCTGATGTTCAAGGATTGGGTTACCTCGGTGGTGCTGCCTCAGATTCGCAAGACGGGCGGTTATATCCCGGTGAATGAAGGGGAGAGCGAGGAGGAGATGATTCGCAATGCCGAACAGATTCTCCGTGCTACCCTGAAGGAAAAGGAGGTGCTGCTGGAGAAACAGAAGAAACTCATCGGCGAGCAGGATGAGGAGATTCATCGCCTCAACGAGGAGGTGAACGACCAGATGGTTCGTATGGCTATCCAGGGACAGAATGTGGTGGCTCTGGAGCGTCAGGTGGACGGACTTCTGCCAAAGGCGATGTATTCGGATAATGTGCTGGATTCCGTTTCGTGCTTCACCACCACCCAGGTGGCGAAGGAACTGGGCATCACGGCGCAGGAGCTGAACCGCTCGCTCTGTTCGCTGCATGTGCAGTATTACCAGAGCGGACAGTATATGCTCTATGCGGAGTATGCGCACATGGGACTGGCGAAGAGCCGAACCCAATATCGTGCCTTTATGGCGCCTGCGGGCGACGGAACGAAGCGTAAGGTGGGCAAAGTGGTGACGAGCACTTATCTGGTGTGGACAGAGAAGGGCAGAAAGTTTATCCACGACCTGGTGCATCGCTTCTGGGAACTCGCAGAAATGTATGAGGTGAAGAATCTGGGATAAATTATTAATCATTTATTATTCATCGGATATAAATTATTAATCATTTATTATTCATCGGATTTCACGGAAGAAACGGAACATT
>ULNV01007197.1_pt1 | contig 15009 bp, 25 predicted proteins | sample 1952011 | NCBI WGS metagenome assembly ULNV01 (sample SAMEA4835586, study PRJEB28245) | human gut metagenome | biome: gut microbiome; material: fecal sample | place: Denmark | collected 2008
CCTTCATCGAGGAATTCAAGTCATAAACTCCCACAAATCATAAGTTCCCACAGATTTCACAGATTTACACAGATGGGGCTTGATTAGCAGTAATCAATTCCTCGCTTCTCACACTCTCCTCGCAGGGCGGCGAGGAAGTAACTGCGTTCGCTGCCCCAACCACGAACCTTGCGCTCGTGATCCACGGTCTGCTTCAAACGCTCATCGCTGTAAGCGGCAAAACGGGCTGCATACTCTGAAATTCTTGACTCGGCATAGCCTGCATCAACAGTTGAAGACTTGGCATTAACTGCCTTAATTGTTGAAGACTCGGCATTAGCTGCCATTACACTCTCATTGTTCTTTAAATCTGAATTTGGATTCATAAAGATAGTAGATAGCCGTGTTTTAGCTATCTGTTATCAAATGTATATCAAATGTATACCTAATCTTTTAGTTATCAACACTTTACCTCTTCGAAAAATTAATTTTCCGAAAGATAGATATACATTACCTATACATCAGATACGTGTTAGTTTTGTTACTATTTTGTTACCCAAAACTTGCGAGTAACAAAAAAAATGCTTATCTTTGCAGCAGATTTATAAAAGAAAGGCTTATGGGAAGGAAGAAAACAATCGAAAAAGAACCTGTCACTATCAGATTCAAGGAACTTGCCAACGGAAACAAGAGTGTCTATCTGGACATCTACAAGGATGGCAAGAGAACCTATGAGTTCCTGAAACTCTACATCGTACCAGAGGTGGGTAGAGGTAAGGCAGAGGCAAGAAGAAAGAATGCTGAAACTATGGCTACCGCCAATGTTATCAAGGCTCAGAGAGTACTGGACATCAAGAACAGCATTTCGGGTATCATATCCGTCAAGAGCAAGATGAAGCTCATGGATTGGATAGACAACTTCAAGACTTATAAGATGAAGACATCGCAGTCTCCAAGCCGAATCGCAGCACAGATAGAATGCACCCGAAAGCAACTCATCGCCTACAAGGGAGATAACATCAAGCTATCCAGCATTGACAAGAAGTATTGTGTGGGATTCATTGAGTTCCTGAACAACACCAAGAAGAGCAATGGAGAACCGCTTTCCAGCTACACCAAGATTATGTACTGCAACCACCTCAATGAAATGCTCAGCAGAGCCGTGAAAGGTGGGATGATATACAAGAATCCATTCAGCGAGGTGGATAAGCGAGAGAAGCCAAAGAAACCTGAAACTAGCAGGGTTTTCTTGGATATTGAAGAGGTGAAGAAACTGGCAGAAACAGAATGCAAGGTTCCAGTTATCAAGCAGGCATTCATGTTCTCCTGCTTTTGCGGTTTGCGTATCTCCGACATTAGGAGACTGAAATGGTCAGACATCAGGGAAGTGACCAACGAGGACGGAACCAAGTCATGGCATCTGTCTATTATACAGAAGAAGACCAACAAGATGGTGTCATACAATCTGTCAGGCAAAGCTATAGAATGGTTGCCTGAGCAGGACGGAAACGAGTTCATCTTCAATGGCATGGGATGCGAGCAGACGGTTCTCACTCACATCAAGGTATGGGCAGCCAACGCTGGCATCAAGAAGGACATCACCTTCCATACCGCAAGGCATACATTTGGAACCATGATGCTTACACTGGGGGCATACATCTACACTACCAGTAAGTTGATGGGGCATACAAGAATCGCCACCACAGAGATTTATGCCAAGATTATAGATAAGAAGAAGAATGATGCAATGGGACTCATTGATAAGTTCTTCGACAAGGACTAGACCCGCTCCGTATCTACTCCGTACCCGCTCCGTACCAACTCTTAGTCTCTGCAAGGTTTGCAACGTTTGCTGCAAACTTTGCAAAGGTTAAGAGTTAAAGTATGTAATTTGCTTCTGATTCTCAGGAGAAAATCGTAATTTTGCCTCATAAAAATTAAAACTCAATGGCTTATGGATAAAGACAGAGAATTAGAATATTACAAAAACGGCTTTTACTTCTATCTTGTTTGGATAGGTGTAGAGTCTTTCTTCTTGGGAACGTTACTAGCTGACAAACTTATAAACTAGTCCTACAAGTATCGTGACTACTGCTGCAATAATAGCTTTAATCGCATAATCTATGTAGGGGTGTTTAGTCTTAAGTGAAGACTCCTTCTTTAAAGCCTTCACTTCCTCCTCATGTTCTTTCTTTAACCTGCTACCACTCCAAAGGATAGGTATCTGTTTCCTACCCAAATCAGTAGCAGCCCAGTGACTTCCACTTTCCATACCACAACTATAGTTCACATAATTGTCTGCATTCAAATTCTTGGCTACATCAACAAACCAAGAGGAATCCTTGGAATATCTATCCTTGATAATACTCCAAATGGACTTCTCTTGTTCATTCTTATTATACGTACCATACAGCAGCACATACAGCTTCTGTTCGTTAGTTATTTCTGCCATTTTACTTTTCTAGTTGGGAAAATATTTTTTCCTAGTTGGGAAAATAAAAACATACTACTTCCCAAGAATAACCTTCCATCCAGTCTTTCCATTCTTTTTAAAACAAAGAAGAATAGACAACAATATTGTTTGGAATAAGGCAGCAAAAGCATATTGTCCTAAAACATACGCTGTTCCACCACCAATGACACCACCTAGGATAACATAGATGATTTCAATAGCGAAGAAAGCGTAGATTCCATACTTTTTCTTGTTAACTATCAAAATGATAGCTACAGCAATCAAAACACTCAACACGCTACCTAAAATCTTCAATGCTCCAGCATTAGAATCCAAGCCCATCATCATAAAGCCTGTTGCAATTCCCATAACTGAACGAAAAATCTGACAGACAGCGCATAGCCACAACAATATAGACGTAAAGCCGTTCAACTCATTACCATCCTTATTGGTTGGATTCTGCTTTTCGTACCACTCTGTAGAGAACTTCTGTCCTTCTACTTTCTTTGTTTCATTAACTTTCTGTTCCATAATTTATAATTAAAATATTAACAATATCTATCGAAAGGAACTTCACGAAATGAGACTCTAATCATATCAAAGATATAATCTCCAATAAAATCTATATCTTTCCATTCTTCAAGCATCCAGCAATAATGCAAAGTTCTATACCATTTATTTTGCAACATCTTCTTTTCTTTTTTATTAAAAGTCGCTTTCTGAAATAGACTTTTATTTTCTTCAATAAACTTTAGTGAAGCTTTAGCATAATATAAATCATGACACCTCATAGAAAGGCTAGCAGAATCTAACAAGTTAGCGAGAATCCAACTTTTATTTTCCAAAGCCTTTTTATAATCTTCGTTTATTGCACCACATGAATCTCTATATAAATCTCTACATCTATCTCTATCTTCCAAAGATTTATTACTATGATATAACTTATAAATATCCAAATATCCACGCTCCAAATATTTAAAGAACATAGATAACCACCTCATAAAAATCTGCAATCCCATCAATACATAGATGCCGACAACAGAAAGTACTATTAACAGAAGAATTAATAAAAACACATTCATACATTATACCATTTACGAGATTTAATCTCTTTCATTTTATCACGATATTCATTCACTCTTTTCATGTAGTCTTCCCTGCTTTCACCGAAGTCCTGCATCGGTCTTTCAGGTGTTTTTATGTTTGCTATAACATCTTCTTTAATTGACTCAAAAGCAATATATGAACCAATAGGATTTACTAGCAACTTAATAGTCTCCAATATAGTTGTTCGCCCTAAAGTGAAATCTTGGTAAATTCCCAATATCACACCAATCACAAGAACAATCATCAATAGTAATGCCGTGACACCTTTATATCTTGGAGCAACGTAAGCACCACAACAGACAAATCCATATCCAGCAAATCCATTCGCCAATATCGAAACTATAGCACTGACTATATTAATCGTTTCTCCATTAATGGTTACTCCTCATCCAAAGTTCAAATAACCAGTCAACATGGAAAACAAATAACACACATACATTCCTACTATAGAAGCAGGGATAACACCAATCCATCTTAATACATTCATTTTGCTAGCCATATTTTAATTATCCTACATTTGCTTGTTTCATGCCACCGCCCAAGATAGATAATAGCTGGTCGTAGCGTTTCTCTAACTCTTCATACTTCGCCTTCCAAACAGAATCATCCTGATGAGACTCATCACCAAGAACTTCATGCTTAGGCTCCTCTGCTACCATATAAGACACCTCTTCCCCATCGCCTTCTTGATGATACATAGTACCAACACCACGTATTACCCACTCGGCAGATACGTCAGGGAAGACGGAAAGAACCTTTGCTACTACATTTGCAGACAAGGCACGTTCACCCTTCAACTGCGTGTTAAGGGTAGTTTGAGACATTTCGACTAACTTTGATAGAGCATTAACCGAAACCTGCTTATCATCTAAAATTAGCATAATGCGCTGATAAATAGTTACTTCCATACATTTTACATTTTTAAACCATACTTAATTAATCATAACTGGTTAATAATTTCTTGCTAAACATTTGGTGAATTAGCAAGAAATGACTACCTTTGCAACCGTAAACAACAAGTTGCTATATATTTAAAAGCAAAAGTACAAATAAAAATTAAGTTATGCAAGTAAAAAAGATAAAAATTATCAAAGTTTCGCTTGAAGGACGAAAAAAACTTGCTGAGCGGTATGGTTGCCGAAGGGAAACAATCTACAACGCTCTAAGTTTTAGAAGTCAGAGCAAGCAATCCGAAAGCATCAGGCAGGATGCCTTGAATGAGTTCGGAGGAGTTGAGACCGACAAGGTCTTGTTCTACTAATAATAAAGAAGGAGGTAATATGACTGGAATCGTTTACCGATGTGAAAGCAACCAACCTCTAACAAATAGTAAACTGGTTGCTGAGGTCTTTGAAAAAGAGCATAAGAACGTTATGCAATCCATCAGAAAGTTGATGGATGGGACGGCTCAAAATTCAGCCGTCCGCCAAATGTTCTCAGAATCAACTTATCTGAACGAGCAGAACAAAGAGCAACCAATGTTCATCATGAACCAAGATGGTTTCACTCTGCTGGCGATGGGATTCAATGGCAAGAAGGCGATGGAGTTCAAACTGAAATACATCGAAGCCTTCAACGCCATGAAGAGACAGATTGAGCAAAACAAGCCATCCGTCCCTCAGAACTATCTCGAAGCTCTCAAATCTCTGGTCAAGTCTGAGGAAGAGAAACAGCAGCTAGCTTTGGAGAACAAGCAGCAGCAAGAAACCATCCTCACTATCAGCAAGGAGAACATGGAACTGGGTAACAAGATTACTGAAATGCTGCCAAAGGTCAGCTACTACGACAAAATCTTGCAGAGTAATGCCACCATGACCATCACGCAAATTGCTCAGGACTACGGAATGAGCGCAGTCAGGATGAACAAGGAACTGGAATCAATGAAGATTCAGCATAAGGTTCGAGGTCAATGGATATTGTTTGCTCCGTTCCTCAAAGGTGGATATGTTCATAGCCGAGCAGTTGACATCATCCGCAAGGATGGTCAGCACGATGTGAAGTACAACACAGAGTGGACAACCAAGGGAAGAATCTTCCTTTATGAATTACTCAAAGCGAAGGGCATTCTCCCCTTAATAGAGCAGGAGAACACTCCCAGCGATAAGGGCACTGGTGGAACAGAGCCAGCCAAGGCAGCTAGTGCCAGTCAGCAAACCATCAAATTCGACTGATATGATAGACCCAGAGATAAAGGAGCAGCTAGACCGCATCGAGCAGTATTCGCTGATAGCTGCAAAGAATGTGCTCAACATTAAGGAAGCTGCAATCATACTAGGCATGACGGTTCGAGGAGTAAGGGAAAACGTCAGAAAGCACATACTCCCCTGCTACAAGCCAAATATCAACCTACTCTACTTCAAGAAGAGCGAGTTAGAAGACTGGATGATGCAGAACCGCAGCAAGAGCATGGCAGAGATAGAATCAGAGGCAGCAGCCTATTGTGTAACCCATTAAACAGATAAGATTATGTTAGCAGACGTAATGTTCGTGGCATCAGTTGTCACATTCCTTTTCGCCATAAAGGAAATCCGCTCATACTTCAAGGAAGTGGACGGATAGAGCCATCGGATATATGGAGATTGAACCTCAATATGAAATGTTGAATTTAAATTATTAATAATCAATTAATTAAGTTATGTTGTCTTCCATGTTTTTTAGAGGACGAAAGTCCGTTCGGTGTAGCAGAGGTTTTTTGGAGTTTGCTACTCCCAGTCTCCACAAGTGATAAATAGTAGCTGTTTTTACTCATTTATGTTTTTAAGTTAGTTAAATTGTTGATTAGCCAGCGCAAGTAACTCAGTTGGTAGAGTGTGAAATGTCACGTGTCGTGGGTTCGAGTCCCACCTTGCGCCCCATATAGCCCGATTCCAAGGCTTTATATCGGATAGGATAAACCTTCCTAGAGAGGTACACGTACCCAAAAGGAGCATCATTAACCACAGATGATGCTTAGACGTGGAAGTGGCAAGCTAATACATACACCCACTGGGTGGAATTTGGAACGCTTGGAGTTCACTTGTGAAGATGCAGACCTCATGCCGTGACCCTTAAAGATAAGGTAGCAGAAAGGTAGAAGCGCACAACTACAAATCGGTTTTAATGCAGCCAGCACGTTGACTTTCTTTCTTCACATTGGTAAATAGGTTCATGTTCGTAAAATTTAGATATATCAAAATGTGTGCGATTACTAGTGCTGGGAGTCCTAAGCCTCCATAAATGCAGAAGGAAACCAAGGAGCGATTCAGCATCCGGCAAGATTGTATAGATGTCGCTCCACGGAGGTGGCAGTTTTATTCGTATTCATTTTACTTCCCCTCCTTTTTGGATAGAAATCACATAAATTGACATATTATATACCATACAGATTACATTTGTGAGCGGTAGCGACCGCTCAGGTTAATGATTAGACATAAAACACTCGCCCCACCATTCGTGAGAACCGTGGGGTTTTTAATTTGAACATTTCAAACCATACAATATGAGATATAAAGCAAACAGTTGTCACGATTGTATCTTCTTGACCATGTGTGACAACCCGAAGAAGAACCTGAATGGTGGCTACCGATGCAGCCACTATGAATGGAAGTATCAATAACAACTTAAATACATATAAGATATGAAAGAACTTATCGCAATTCAGTCGGAACTGAAAGCCCCGAAGAGTCTGTTCAACAAATTCGGTGGTTACAAGTATCGCAAGGCAGAAGACATCTTGGAAGCTGTCAAGCCTTTACTCGCAAAGCAGAAATGTACGCTCACCATCACCGATGATGTAGTCTTGATAGGCAACCGCATCTACGTGAAGGCAACTGCTACCATCAAGAACGAGAAGGGCGAGTGTGAAACAACCACTGGTTGGGCTAGAGAAGAGGAAACCAAGAAAGGTATGGATGGAAGTCAGATTACTGGAGCATCCTCCTCTTACGCTAGAAAGTATGCACTCAATGGTCTCTTTGCCATTGATGATAATGCTGATTCTGATACCACCGATGATGGGCAGCATCAGGCAGCGCAGCAGCAAGCCCAGACTCAGCAGCAAGCAAACGCTCCAACGCAAGCCGCTCAGCCAACCGCCCAGCAGCCAGCAACACCCCAGTATCACCCGAACAACCTGAACGAAGGATTGGCTTACCTTAGCAGATGTGTCAACAAGGACAATCTGATATGGGTAGTACAGCATTATCAGCCGCTCACCGCCAGCCCTCAGTTCATGCAAGCAGTATCAGCTAAAAAGAAAGAATTAGGAATCCAATAATAAAATGACAGAAGCAACAAAGAAAATTACCCTGAATGTGCCAAGGGTTACATTCATTGAGGAATCTCACCAGTACTTCATTGGCAAGAAGGAACTTAAAGGAGTCACTGGAACGCTCATCAAGAAAGCCTTCCCCGACACCTACAAGAACATTCCTGAATCGGTATTGATGAAGGCAGCAGAGCGAGGAGGACTTGTCCACAACACGTTTGAAACCTTCTGCTCCATCTTCGATGCAGACCTCAAACAATACCCGAACCCTACGGAAGAGCTTCTTGCCTTCCATAGTATGTTAGTCGCATTCGACTTACACTATGTGGCATCCGAGTATCTAGTTACAGATGGCGAGAACTTCGCATCTGCCATTGATGGAATCTTCTCAGACAGCGAAGGCAACATCTATCTGGTAGATTACAAGACCACCGCCACCCTTCACTACGACAACGTATCGCTCCAGCTATCCATCTATGCCAAATGGTTCGAGGAGCAGAATCCCGACCTAAAGGTGAAGGAGATTGTCTGCATGTGGTTCAAGAACGGACAGAGCAAGTTCCAGCCACTCCCAAGGGTATCAGATGAGCAGATAGACGAGTTAATCAACGCTTATCTAGCTGAGGATTCCGACTACCAATATAAGGTAGAGGTTCCCGAGCAGTTCTCGGCACTGGAGCAGGAGTACAGACTAGTTTCCGCTCGTATGGATGCCCTGAAGATTAAGCAGGATGATTTGAAGGAGCAGATGATGAAGATGATGGAAGCCAACAAGCAGAAATCCATCAAGACAAACATCGGTTCTTACTCTTATGTGGCAGCCACCACCAAGAAGACCTTCGACACGAAGCTGTTCAAGGACACGGAGCCTGACCACTATGAGTACTATCTAAAGGAAACGACCACCAAGCCGTCAATAAGAATCAAACTTAATTAAGTATAGATATGAACGTAAAGTTTACAGGCAAGATTATTGCAGCAGGGCAAGTTCAAATGGGAACTTCCCAAAACGGAACCCCATGGAGTTCACAAGAGTATGTTATTGAGGAACTGAATCAGCAGTACCCTTCAAGAGCCGTTATCCAAGTTTACGGTTCTGACAAGATTCAGCAGTTCGGCATTCAGGTTGGTGAAATCATCACCGCCAACATCGGATTGAAGGCACATCAGTCTAGAGACGGACGATGGTTCAATCAGTTGGACTGCTGGAAGGTAGAACGACCAAATGCCCAGCAGCAGGGGCAGATGATGCAAAGTCAGATAGGTCAGGTTCCTCAGCAGCAAGCAGCCAACTATCCACCTCAGCCAGCACCTATCCAGCAGCAGATGCAGGCTTTTCCCCCTCAGGTTAACGCAAGCGGTCAACCTATTCAGCAGAACGCTCAATATGCAGGTGGTCAACAGCAGGAACTTCCCTTCCCTGCCCCAAACCAATAATATAAGGTATGGAAATCCATCTGGTAAGAACCTCCACTGGTCTTCGCCCCTACACGGATGATGATTACGAGGAAATGAAAAAGATAAAGGTTGGTTCCATCGTCAAGGCGAACATAGTCCGACCACGCAACGTAAAGTTCCATCGCAAGTTCTTCGCCCTTATCAGAGCAGCATGGGATAGTCTCACCGAGCAGCAGCGCATCAACCTCCGCTCAATAGACACATTCCGTGAGCAGCTTCTGATAACATCAGGATTCAGCGAACCGCTCTACGACCTCAACGGACAGAAGTTCTTGGAGAGAGCCAAGTCTATCTCCTTCGCCAAGATGGATGAGCCAGCCTTCAATGAAGTATATAGTAGATGTCTTGATACCATCCTAACCATTCTCATGGCTAATGGTATTACAGAAGACGAGTTTAATAACATATTACAAAATTACAGCTAGTATGACACGTAGAAATGACAAGCGCAACAACAGACGCAATAGCCGCCAGCGCAACAACACCCCAGAGTTACTACCATTGGCACAGATGCTTTTCGGAGCAATCGTTGGTAAAGGTGTAGATATGATTGCCAAGAAGATGGCAGAGAATGCCGAGGAAGAGACTCCTGATATTCATGCAGAAGGCATCAGCAATCAGGACGTTACCAACATCAATAACGGAAAGGCGAGTCTCACCAAATGCACCATCCCAACGGATGGTACAGCCGTAGAACTTCCTATTCCCGACAACCTTCAAGTCTTCATCAGCGAGGATGGCAAGCCGATGATTCGCAAGAAGATTGAAGGAGACATGGTGAATAAAACTCCTGATGCAGCAGAAGGCAACCCTATCACATACGATTATATTCTCAAAAAGCTATACTTGAATAAGAAATCATTTTGGGTAAGTAGTATCGAAATCCAATCATCGGTAACAGGGAAATGTAACTACAACGACATGAATAACTGCACCAGCATGGCTCAGGCAAAACGTATGCTTGCCTTCAACAAGTTGCAGAATATCGCCAAGTATCTCAATGGTGATTGGAAAGCTAACTTCAAAGACAGTAGTAAAAAGTGGTATATTTTCAAGGATACACTTTATGGTGTGTCATTTAACTATACGACAAGTCAAGGATTCGTTTACTTCAAGAACGCAGACCTTGCTAACGAAGCCATCCGCCTGATGGGTAAAGAATCTCTCAAAGACCTTTTCTCAACTGACTGGTAATGGCAAGCTACGCTGAAATCAAGGCAAAGCTACAGCAGGAAGGCAAGAAGATACGCAAGCGTTCATCCTATGACGAGCACAACTTGCAAGCCGCAGAGGTCAGGTATATCCGTGGGGTATATCCTGACCTTGAAGGAGTCTTCTTTGCCGTTCCTAACGGTGGCAAGCGAACTTCCCGACAAGCCGCATGGCTGAAAGAAGAAGGTATGAAGGCAGGAGTATCTGATATGCTGCTCCTGAAGCGCACCTCCCAGTACGGTTTTCTCTGCATTGAAAACAAGACACCAAAAGGTAGGCAGGAACCCGAACAGAAGGTATTCCAGTATGAAGTAGAACGACATGGTGGCAAGTACATCATCGTCCGCTCTATAGATGAATTTATCCAAGCAATCGACAATTATTTAAATGGTGAACTATGACAGATGAAATCAAACAAGCCATCCAGCTTCTAGAAGAGAATGGCTACAAGGTTACTGCTCCTCCAAAGGAAGTCAAAGACGAATATACCTTTGAGCGAGCATGGAACCTATACGAAAAGAAGGTTGGCTGCAAAGCCAAACTCGAAAAGAAGTGGAACTCCATGAGCCTGAAAGACCGCAAGGCAGCTATAGAGTATATTCCATTATATGTGATTTCTACCGAGGATAAAAAATATCGCAAGAACTTCCAAACTTTCCTTAACCAGCGAGGATGGGAAGACGAACTCATCGGAGCCACACCACCGCCAGCAGCCGTTAACGAGAATCCTTCCGAAATCAGCCAACTCATCGCCAAGACCAAGGTAGAGCAGCAGATAACGGAAGAAGACAAGAACCACGATTTCCGCCAGCGCATCTATGGCATGATTGAAGTTCTCGAAAAGAACCCTCAGAGCTTCTGTAGAAAGCAGTTAGAGATATATCGTGACAACGGCACACTAGAACGCTTGGGCATCCAGTGGAATCCGTAACATCTACGAAACCGTTTACCACAATGATACAAATCAGTAAGTACAACAAGCAGCATCCCCTCAGAGTCTTCGAGGCATTCGCTGGGTATGGCAGCCAGATCCTAGCCTTCAAATACCTCAAAGATAAGCATCCTGAGTTCGACTTCAAGGTAGTGGGCTACTCCGAGATTGAACCTTCCGCCATCCAAGCCTACGGACTCCTACACGGAAGAGAAATCCCGAACTTCGGAGACGTGACAAGGATAGACTGGAATGAGGTTCCCGACTTCGACTTCATCAGTTGGTCTTCTCCATGCCAAGACTTCTCCAATGCAGGACTTCGACAAGGAGCAGAGGAAGGCAGCGGCACACGTTCATCCCTTATCTTTCAGGAGAAGAGAATGCTAGCCGTGAAGAAACCCAAGTATGTGATGCTCGAAAACGTGAAAGGTCTTCTATCAAAGTCAATGAGAAAGTACTTCTTCCAATATCTGAAAGACCTCGACTCCTTCGGTTACACATCATTCTACAAGGTGCTCAATGCCAAAGATTACGGAATCCCTCAGAATCGTGAACGCATCTTCGTAATCTCCATCCTCCGCACAGAAGACGAGCCGAACCCAGAGTATCACTTCCCTTCGCCTATCAAGTTAGAAACTACGGTTGAGGACATTTTGGAAGACGATGTTTCTCCTGAATATTTCATGTCACAACCGCTCCTAGAAAAGTATCTCTGTAAAGCAGACATCAATGAATCAATCGAAAAACTCTACCCCGAAGATTTCAGTTCCGAAAACTGCTAATCATCAAGAAACTATAATGTGCAACAAAATTATAAAGCTGGCAAACCTCCAAACCAAAGGAAGAATAGAGCAGGAGACAAGAGTCTACTCCACCAAGGGAATCTCCCCTACTCTCAATTCTGCAATGGGTCACGGAGGTAACTGCATCCCGCTATTCTTAATCGTAAAGGAGATATGATAACTGGAGGAAAGAGAATGAAATCCCTGCTCCTATCAGGGAAGGTGAAGCCTGATATGGGGGGGCAAGTCTTAGACTTGTATAATCAGCAAGTCTATCAAGGCATCGCCCCAACCATGCTTACCACAATAGATTCATCATCAATGACATTCGTAACAACCATGTGTAAAGAAATCATTCACACCGCTCCCAACGGAAAGAAATACTCCATCCAAATCAGGAAGTACACTCCAAGAGATTGTTTCCGACTGATGGGAGTGCACGAAGCTGACATAGACATACTCCTGAGCAAGGAGAAGACTGGTCAACTCATTATCAGCAAGAGCAAACTCTATGCCCTAGCAGGAAACTCAATAGTAACCAACTGCCTGACCGCCATGTTCGAGGAACTGATATTCCCTTCAGGGAATCACTACCACGACAAGACTGGTCAGTATTCACTCTTCTAGCTTATGGATATTTTTGGATATATCAAGGTAGGCAAGCGTATCAGTAAAGCGCACAAAGCCCTCTTTACCCACAAGACCATGGTACTCTGGTATAAAGGCAACCCAATCATCGGGACAATGCACGATGGCTTGTGGTATCAACAAGACTTGAACGGAATGTGGGAACTATTATTGTTCCAGTCCGAAGTCACACACGTCTCATTCTTACCTTCGCCAAATGAAGACAGAGAAAGAAAAAATCCTAGCCATCATCGCTGAGATTCAGGCTGAGCGTGAAGCAGCCCACATCGTGCCGCCCCACGTCCTGACAACCGAAATTATCAACCGAGGATGCCATCAGCCCTATCAAGCCATCAACGAGTTATGCGCAGAAGGCAAGATAAACTGGTGCTGCACCCTCAACGATATGGCATTCACTATCAGAAAACAATAAAATCAAAAACAATATGGAAACAACCCCATTAACACAACAACTGCTAAAGCAGTTTATGACCAAGGCATACGAAAATGCCAAAGTCAAAGGCTTGTTAAAGCCTGATTTGGACATCAACCAAGAGTTAATGCTCATCATCACAGAAATGAGCGAGACCATCCAAGCCCAACGCCACAGCCGAAACGGAAGCATTGAAGACTACAACAAGTGGCTGGGAGTATCTGAGGAGCAAGCCTACGAGGAATCCTTGGAAGGAACCGTACAATCTGAGTTTGCAGACATCGCCATCCGCATCATGTCGCTTTTAGGATTCTATAACTCTCAGAAGATAATCTGCCTGATGAATGATATTGAACTCAAAAAGACAGAGGAGTATCACAAGGTAGAGTTCGAGCACGGAACCTACTCCCTTCCTGATGCCATGTACCTCATCATCACTCGTATGACCTACTTCCCTTTCTCCTGCTCGCCAGCATGGATGAACACCTTGCGCTTGCAGGATATTCTGGTTCAGGTCTTCGCCCTAGCCCACATAGAAGGCATAGACCTAGTTGAGCACATCAAGTTGAAAATGCAGTATAACGAATCTCGTCCGTACCTTCACGGATGCTTATATTAGGAGGACAGCAATATGTTTGGAATAGAAGAAATTTCAAGAAGATGCTTAATGACTTTGAGTGATGGTAGCAAAATTCAAGCTACCATCACCATCCCAAAGCCAACCAAGCCCATCTTCCCTGAGCAGATGGAACGTCAGTTCATTGAGAATTTCAATAATTCGCAACCTCATCTTGTTAACAAGGTTGTAAAGTGTCACATTATGCGAAATTAAAGCGTATTCTTCGGTTTAGGACTTAATTCAGAAATGGAGGTGTAAATATGTTGACAATTTTATCATTAATATTCACAACTATAGGCATAGCATTTATGTATGTAGGCATAAGAATTTGTAGAAACCTATGGTATGCACATATCGGACTGCTTATTTTCGTGATAGGCTTATGCTTTACTTGTATGGATATAAAACAATTAATGGAGGTGTATGTATGAGTGTAGCAACACAAGTAAACTACTGTTGTCCTTTCTATGGAAGAAAATGTTACCAATGCGGTTATTGGAATCGTAGAGGAAATGAGTGTGAGATAATAACTCATAAAGACAGAAAGATTAGTGTTTAACGCCTTATGGCATAAATTTTAAAGATATGACAAAAGAAGAACGTTTTGAAATATTAAAGGCATTATGCTATAGTATGCCGCAGAATACTAACGTTGCCCCACACCAAATTTCAGCAGCTATAGTCTATACATACAAAGGTATAATAGGATGTAATCTCTAACCGCCTTCGGGCATAAATAGAAGAAATATGAGTGAAAAAGTTATCACCTCGTACAAGGCTTTCGACAAGAATATGCAATGTCGTAATTTCCAGTACGAAGTTGGAAAAGAGTATGAAATGGACGGAGAAATCAAGTGTTGCAAACAAGGTTTCCACGCTTGCAAGTCTCCTTTGGAAGTATGGGACTACTACGATATGCTTAGCTCTCGCTATGCAGAGGTAGAACAGTCTGGTAAGATTGATAAAGAAGAAAATTCGACAAAGGTATGCTCTTCTCACATCAAGATTAAGGCTGAGTTGAAGCTGGCTGACATCATTAATATCGGTGTCGGGTGGTTGAAAGATATTACATTACCATCTAAAGTTAAGGCAGCTGGTGTATTGAATGATAACGGAGACAGAAAGAAGCAGATTGGTTCATCGGGCGACTCTGCTAAGATTGG
>ULNV01002928.1_pt1 | contig 14954 bp, 10 predicted proteins | sample 1952011 | NCBI WGS metagenome assembly ULNV01 (sample SAMEA4835586, study PRJEB28245) | human gut metagenome | biome: gut microbiome; material: fecal sample | place: Denmark | collected 2008
CGTTCTACTTGTCAAAGGTTGTGATAAGATGTGAAAATCACCGCATCAGGATATTTCTTCAGTATGTTTTCGCGCTTCCTGCGCTTGGATTCTATTGCTATCATTATTTAAAGACTTTTTTGCCAAAACGTTGACAGATGTCAGACTTGATATGGGAGGGAAGGTTTATACAATACGCGAATTTGCAAATTGCTTTATATCAACAATTTACAATCTAAACAGTAGAAAGCTGCTGACGCGGATTCTGGAGGACATGTAAAGGAGGAAAATTTAACGTTTTTAACCTTTCTAAACCACAAAAGCAAAGTGTTTGTGGAATATCATAAGTGATTTTGATGAATAGTTCCATAAAAAACACAAGTAATTGTCATATGCAACCTACAATAGGGCTTAAAAAAAATGAATTATTTTCAATTTTTGACGTTATAAATTATTAATTTTACAAATTATTGATGTGTATATGGATTATTTTTGGTATTTTTGTATCATTAAAACCATATATAATGGAAGAAAACAAAGATTTAAATCGGATTAAGGTGATGTTGGCAGAGAAGAAGCGGACCAATAAATGGCTCGCAGAGCAGCTTGGTGTCAATGCCGCCACGGTTAGCAAGTGGTGTACCAATTCTTCCCAGCCGTCTTTGGACATGTTAAGCAAGATTGCCGAAGCCTTAAAGGTGGATTATACAGAACTTGTAAGAATTAAGCGTATTCATGGCGAAGAAGAATAACTGCAAATATGACTCTGGGGTCAACATCATGGGTAGTGTTCCAAACTACAATGTGATGCTTGATTACATCAGTGATACATATGGTAACACTGAAGGCAGTACTGGTGCCTTTGAGTTCAGGACAGAGAAATCCTTGAAACGATTTGTCTCTGCCATAGAATCTTGTATTCTCAAATTTAGAAATGACACACACAAGAAGCTGTTCTTTAATGCCATTGCGGACAAAGCATTTTCGGTACAGGAGAGGTTGGTCATCTTGTTTTGGCAACTGACCTATTCAAATTTTCTTTTCTCTCGTATCACGGCAGAGGTATTCATGAAGGCTGTCTATTCAGGACGTGTCACCATCATGGCAGAAGAAATCACCAGTTTCCTACGTTTTATAAAAGAAACAGAGGAAGGTGAGTTGGATTGGAGTGAAGATACCATTAAGATTTCTGGAAGCAAGTATCTCACCATTATGAAGAAGCTAGGTCTTGCGGATGGGGCTATTAAGAAGAGTATAGTTCACCCGGTCATTACAAATAACCTCTTTGTTTATTTCATTCACTTCATCCAAGCTGTATCAGATGACAAAACTCTGCACAATCCTTTCATCATCTTCTCGTTCAATGAAGAGCAGAATCTGATTAGCCGATTGAAGCGGATAGAAAACATTCCATATTGGGATGTGTCACAAATTGGAAACGAAATAACGATAGACTTGAAATAATATGGCATCTACTTACATACAAGAGCATAACCGATTGTTCGGCGATCTAACTGCTGTGCTTGGACGTGACCTCGCCCACCTTTCTACAGAAGCAAACGGAGGCAGAAGCATTCTGTTTGTTTATCCACCTGTTGACGAAGAGAAGTATATCGAGGAGGCAAAGCGTAGGTTCACTTATGGATATGAGTTTATCGACCTCCGACTGTTGTTTGTAGAGTTTGTCGATTCAAAAGGGCTTGACAAGTTTAAACGGCAATTCAAGAATATGGGTACGGAAGTTTTTGTCAGCCAGAACTATACAGAGGGAACATTCTATAGTTTCCTGATGAAACGGATTGTGGATTCCGCTGCAAAAGGTGTCTCTCCAATATTGATACATACGGGTGTCATCTACAAGATGGGATTCTCCAACCAAAATATCATGGAAGACCCTGATGTGATGAAGTTCCAGAAACCACTGGTGTTTTTCTACCCTGCGGTGATAAGGAATGAGACTATTTATTTTCTCGACCAACAACCAGCTTCCAAGTATCGCTGTGTAGTGATTGTGTAATCATGTAATATTCTCGAATATGACAAAGATAAAAGACATATTATCAATTCGTCTTGAAGATGACATCAAAAGTGTGATCGACCTCAACCAGCAGGACGAACGTAGTATTATTGATGAACTTGACGGATTCATCTTGACAGAGAGCCTTGCCAAGCATCTGGCAGACTTTTGTGACTTCTTTACCTCAAACACAGCCCAACCAGGATTGTGGCTGAGTGGCTTCTATGGTTCAGGTAAGTCATACTTCTCCAAGATGATTGGTTTTCTGCTAAAGAATCCTTCTCTTCAAGGTACTTCAGTTCGTGATCGTTTCCAACACAAGCTTATTGGATTGCCTAATGAGGGTCTACTCCAGAATAGCATCAACGAGCTGGGGCGTACCAACAATCATATTGTGCTTTTCGATGCAGCCAAGACCACTGGCAATCATGGTATCAGCTATATGATGATGGGGGCATTCCTCAAATCGCTGGGATTGAACGATGACTGGGTCGGTATGATTGAGTTCAATTTGTTGATGAGTGGTCGTTACCTAGCTTTCTGTGATAAAGTCCAAGAGAAGTTTGGCGAATCATGGTTGAATCGTCGTAAGAACATGGATGAAGTATATGACACTTTGGAGGATACCATGCTCGATGGTTTCTGCTCGGAAAGTGCTTATAATGAAATGCGTGATGCTGCAAAACTACGCATACAGGACTATGACGCAGTAAAGCTTCAAGAGGACTTGACGCGCTATCTTGAAAAGAACTCAGACATCCGTATTGTATTCATGATTGATGAGGTGAGCGAAGCTATTGCCCAAAAGAAGATTAATATCCTTGACCTTGAAGGAATGGCAGAAGCACTTGCCGCTCTTGGTCGCAAAGTATGGACAATTGCCATTGCCCAGCTCCAGTTGGATGATGTCATCAATGGCACCAATGTCAATCGTAGTCTACTGACTAAGATTATTGACCGTTTCAAGAAGCGCATCCCTATTGCTGCTGAGGAAGTGGACATGATTATCCGTAAGCGTCTTTTGGCCAAGACTGCTGATGGTAACGACCTCTTACAGGACTACTATAAGAAGAACAGTGGCAAAATTTCCGATATAACCAATATTATCGGTACTGGACTTAAAAAGACTACGGATGCTCAAACATACGCTGACTACTTTCCGTTCTATGAGCATCAGTTCAAGATGCTTCAGTACTTTCTATTTGGAACCCAAAAACTTGTCAAAACACAGGTAGGCACTCGAGGAATGTTGATTTCTGCATTTGATGTATTAAAGAAAGAAGCTCTTTCAAACAAAGATATTCACACCCATGTCAATGCCTCACAACTTTGCCGACAGGCTGAAGAAGCTGTGGCAGAATCATTACGTATCCGTTATTGTCAGGCAGATGAGCATCTAAAGGAAATGAATCTTCATTTAGTCGTGGGACATGACATGCTTCAGACCATACATTTCCTTACAGAATCAGGTGCCAAGACAACAGCCGAGAATATCAGCCGTGCATACGTTAATTGCCCGGATGATTATTTCTCTGTGCTTGAAGAAGTCAAGAAAGCCTGTAAAAAATTGGCAGACGATGAAATTCTTATCCTTTCTGGCGATGAGTACCGTATCACAAGTGAAACTCAGCAACGCATCTTTGAGATGATGAACAATATCGACATTGCCAACTATCGCATCAAAGGAGAAATTACCAAACTGGTGAAGCAAATGTCGCTTGTTCGTGGAGCGCAGAATTTGATGGTTGACTCGGTAAATGTGGGATTCGCTGTTCAGTCAGATAGTGGCGAACCATTTTCTACTGGTGGTGACCAGGGCATGAAGGTTGTCTTCCATGACATTCTAAGCGTCAAGCCCTTTTTCAATGAGTATGTCGAACACGTTAAGGAAGAAACGCAGTCTCAGAAGGGGATCATCAGTATTGTACCTTCTTCCGACTATGCTGCAGAAATACAGAAAATAGCAGAGGACATCCTCCGTATCAGTTATATCAAGGATGTCCCTAATCTCACTTCTGAGGAGAAGAAGGTTGTTGACGAGATCGCCAATTCTTTGGAGAGTAAAACGGCACAACTGGAGCAGGTCATTGTGAAGTCGTATGCCAGCGGTGTACTTGTCTATCTTTATAATGCCAGCATCATGACCACTCAGAATGCGGCATCCATCATCAAGGAGGCTGAATTGAAGATGTATGGCAATATCTACACCAAGCGCCTTGGCGGTTCATTAAAGGATAGTGTGGCTCAGCAATTATTGAAAGTTTGCCAAAACCAGCTACAGAATGTCATTGGTCAACAGCCTGACTTCTTGTTCTTTGATACCACAGGACAGTTCATTGGCGACCAGTTACCCGTCATTACAGAAATGATGGCACAGATGGCATCATATAAGAATGGTGCTGACTTGGAGCGTGACCTTGCAGCCGCTCCTACCGGTTATAGCTTTGGTACGGTATTTTCGACTTTGGCTGCACTCTTCCGTGCCAGCAAGGTGATTATCAAGTACAACAATCAGGAATACCACTCCTGGCAACAGGAAGGAGCGAAGGAACCATTTGCCAATTCCCGCAACTTCCAACGTGCTTCGTTTAAGGCCATTACCAAGAGCCTTACATATAATGAGAAGCGTGACATTGTTGACACCTTGAAGGACTGCCGTTACAAGGAACTGACGGGAAACAATCTCAGTTACAACATGAACGACTTTGAACTCGTTGCTGCCATCCATTCGCTTGCAGTCACAGAGATTCATAAAGTCAATAATCAGATTTGCAACGATGCTGAGCGCGAGCGCATCTTCCGCCGCTCCATTGCTGCGAAGGAGGTACTTCGGCAATATGCGGGAACAGTCACGGAATACAACTATTTCAATACGGCCAGAACTTTCCTTGGCGACAACGAAAACGAGGAGTTCTGCAAGGCAGTGGAGAAGATAGAGGCAGATATCCGTTTCATTGATTCTAACATTCGTGAGATTGAATACCAGAAGGAATACTTCCTCGATGTGAAGAGCGAATTGGAGTTCGTTGGCTTGCCTATGCAGACCTTTGACCAATTACATGAATCCTACCTGCAGATGCTCGATAGCGACCCCGTACACAATTATCAGCAGATGAAGAAAGAGTACCAGAACGTCAAGGACCTGTACTACCAACACATGGATCATCAGGCAGAGCAGATGATTGATGGATATGGAGACTTGTTGACCCGCATAGAAGCTGTCAAGAAAAATGCCGGGCAATATCCAACGGAATGGAACACACGCCTCTATTCCAAGATTAAGGAAAAGGAAGATGTATGCAAAAAATTTATTATCTATAAAATCCAATTGAAGGACTACGAGATTCGTTGCTCCAATTGCCACCTTCAGCTTCGTGACATCGTGAGTGCCATCAATATGCTGCCACAGCTGAATGTGGACGTGGATGTGATGGAAACAGAGATATGTACATCTGACCCGAAACCAGCACCTCAGCCACAACCACAGCCACAACCACAGCCAGATACTGAAGCCCCCGCTCCTCAGCCACAACCCAAGCCACAGCCCAAGGAACGCAAGTTGCGTAACCAACTGCCAACTGGGCAACTCAGTGTGGCCCAATACAAGCAATGGCTGAGGCAGCAGTTGGCGATGGTCAATCAATTTGATACGAACGACATCCTTAAATTTGACGAATAAAAGATAAAGGTATGAAACTGAATTCATTGGAAATAAAGAATTTTAGGGGATTTAAAAGCTACAAAATCTCCTTTACTCCCCGTACGTCTATTATAATAGGCAGGAATGGTGCTGGTAAATCAACATTGATAGATGCTCTGAAAATAGCTCTGAGTTTTATCTTCTCCAGCAACAAGAAGTTAGGGAAGGACTTTCTTTCTGCGGGTAATCCTTCGTTGAATGTCAACTCTTTTACAGATTCAGATTATCATTATGACTCGGAGTCGGGAACGACCGCTCCTGATGCTTCTGTTATAGGAAAAGCCTATTATAATGGTCAACAGCTCAATTGGGAGCTTTATAAGCGTTCAACAGCAAATGCTGCCCTTTATTCTACAAAATATCAGAAGGCTTTCGATCAGTTTATGCACGAGTGGAAGGTAAACGCTGCTGATCTTCCTTTGGTTGCTTGTTTCTCGGATTCGTTTCCGCATAAACCAACACAGCAAACACAATTTGCTATTGATAGTATTCGTAAAGATAGAATTCCCCGGAATTTCGGCTACTATCAATGGGATTTGGAAACTGCATGTACTTCTATATGGGAAACTCGTTTATGTAATCAGTTGGCTCGTATAGCACCTCTTTACACACGTGCTTCTCGTGTGGCAAGTTCTATAGAAGAATTAGAGGGAAAATATACAGCAGAACAGTTAGTCAACAATGTTAACTATCAGAATGCAAAGAACGAACAAGAACGCATAAACGCTCTATTCAATCCTATTCATGAAGAAATTGAATATGTTCAAAGTAGATTGGTTCAATTCTCTCAAAAGTTACCAAAACTTTGGGAAGAGCAATACTATATAGATTATTTGGCGGTAGCAACAACAGGAGAGGAACTGGAATTGAATTTTGTTTTCAAAAATGGGAAAAGTAAATTGTTGAACAATTTGCCAGCAGGCTATTGTCGTCTTTACTCCATCATTTTAGATTTAGCCTATCGCGCATATATACTTAATGGGGTCAAAGAGCCAGCAGGTATCGTGTTAATAGATGAGATTGATTTACATTTGCATCCTTCAATGGAGCAGGATGTCGTTCAATGCCTTAGAGACGTTTTTCCTCTGGTACAATTTATTATCACTTCTCACTCTGCTGCTGCTATTGCCAATCTTGATACAACGGAGAAGGTCGAGGATGAAGAAACCGGGGACCTTACTCCTGCTAACCAACTTGTATTTATGCAAGAAGGTCAGACAGAGGGTGAAGTTCTTCCTATCATTTATGGAGTGGATTATAATGCCGCTCTCAGAGATTTTATGGGTAGCCCTTCACGTAATGAGGATTTGAGGAAAAAGGGAGACGAATATCTTAATTATTGTTCTATGGGATTAGAAGAAGAAGCCAGAACGATTATTGGTGAATTGACACAATCTTTAGGAACAGAGCATCCGTTTGTTAAGGAACTCCAAGATAAAGCCAAAGCATATGAGGTACATTGACAAATATAGAATGCATGCTGCCGCTCATGACATCAACGTCAGATTCTTGAAGGATTGTTATGCAGATGACATCCATACACCATTGCCGTCTCCTGCAAATTCAAAAAGTTCTTATGAGGATTTTAAGAATCCAAAATACAGAGATGGTGTTAGCGGATGGAAGAACTTGCTGCTTGAGGAACAGACATCTGAAGGACATCCAAGATGTTGTTATTGTATGCGTAGGCTTAATCCGTCTGCAAGCAAGATAAACTATGAACACATAATACCACGTTCGCTGTCTGGTACAGAAGGACAGGAACAATATGCCTATTACTCGTCTCATGCATCAGCGTTGCATGATCATGTTATAATGGCAGATGAGTTTGAAAAAAAGTCATTTGCCTCCACCAATGATATTGAAGGAGAGTATAAGATGCCCCATATTACAGCTTTGTCCAACCTTGCCGTAGCATGTAATGGCACAAGGGATACTTTTAATACTACAGGATGTTGCTGCAATGGTAACAGAAAGGACAATAAGATATTACCCATCATGCTCATGGAACAAGCCTGTACAGAGGTGAAATATGATCAGAATGGTATTATGTCTATTTCATGCAATGATGGTACTTTAAGTCAGATGATTGACGAACTGAATTCAGACACTTTTAAAGAAATCCGTTCTGTTTGGTATCATCTTAGCAGGGTTAGTAAAGATATATCCAATGCATTAATAATGCCAATGAAAGAACGCATAGAATGGTTCAAATCTGCATATTCCACAACAAATTTTGCCACATTAAAAACAGAAGTAAGAAGGTATTCTGGTTTTGGTGAGAAAGATAATGCAGACACTTATTGGAAATTACTTCTTGCCTATGACTGGTTCTATTATTATCCAGATTACGCAAAACAACGGGCAACAATATAATAAAAAAGAATAGATATGAAACTGATAAATCATGTTCTCGACATACGCCGCCTAATTCAGCAGGCATTCGACAACCGCTTCTCACGCATGGGGCTTCGTAAGGAAGCCGCTACGCCTGTAGAGCAGATTCCTGCAGAGCATCAGGAGAAGCGAGGGAAACTGGATGACATTATGCAGGATCACCTCTATGAGTTGGGTGACTATGCAGAAGCTCGTCAGGCCACCATCAACGAGTGTGTCTTCACGCTCTTCAACCGCATTGCCGCCATCAAGGTGATGGAGGCGAAGGAACTGTTTCCGGAAATTATCACCCGGCGCAAGGAGAATGCGGGACGCTCGTTTGAGCACAACGCCTGGTTGGAGGAGCACCCCGAGGAGCGCAATGCGGAGCGTGAGGGACTGAAGCATTTCCTCAACGACCAGTTCGACCGCCTCGGCGAGCACATTCCGCTCTACCGCAGCGACTATCCCTACGCCCTACTGCCCACTGCCGACGAACTGAATGAGATAATCGAGAAGTTCAATGCGGTGGAAGAGGACGCAGACTGTGGAGCCGATGTATGGAAGGGCGACGACATACTTGGTTGGCTCTACGAGAACTTCAACACCGTGGAGAAGGCGGCACTGAAGCAGAGCGGCGACAAGACGGAGTATGACAAGGTGTCGCTGCAGAGCCAGGTTTATACTCCGGCTTGGGTGGTGAAGTTTCTTGTAGATAACACGCTCGGCAAGGCCTATCTTGAAATGTACCCCGACAGCCGCATCAAAGAGAAATACCAGATTGCCAATGCCCCTGACCATCAGGTGCGCCACCCCAAGGACATGCGTGAGATGCGAGTGCTCGACCCTGCCTGTGGTTCGGGCAACTTCCTCATCTATGCCTTCTCCCTGCTCTACGACCTCTACCAAGACCAGATGGACAACTACGGGCGCGACTACAGCCGTCGCGACATTCCGAAGATGATAGTGGAATACAACCTCTATGGCATGGACCTTGACGAGCGTGCGGCACAGATCACGCAGATAGCCCTCTTCATCAAGGCTCGCGTGCTGGGCGGACATCGCAGCCACTGGCCAAGCTATACCCATGTGGTGAGCACGCATTTCTCACTGCCGACATACGACGAGGTGAAAGTATCGTTCGGCTATGACACGTCGTGGCTGCAACGTTATGATGCTGCGGCAAACAAGATATGGAGCGACCTCTCGTCGGCGCATAAGTTTGGCTCGTTGGTCAGGGTGGAAGAGCAGTTGGACGAGCTTGCCCCTAACGACGACAACCACTTGCTGTTCTCTGCCGAAGAGATGCATTCGCTGTTCAGCGGACGCAACGAGCTGAAGACCGTCATTCACAATCTGGTGGACGAATGGGGCAAGGCAAACTCCTTCTCTCTCTTAAAATCGTCGGAGGCAAAGACCTTCCTCGACATCATCAGCCAGAAATACGACGTCGTGGTTGCCAATCCGCCTTATACCGACAGTGCCGACTTCGGCAAGGAACTGAAGGCTTTCGTGGAGGCTAACTACAAAAAGCCCTATAAATTCAACTCCAACCTCTATGCCTGCTTTATCAAACGGTGCTGCGAGTTGGCGGGAATGGACGGAAAGGTGGGAATGATACATCCTATGACATTCATGTATATCAAGTCGTTTGAGGATGTCAGAAAGTTTATGCTCGATGAAACACATATCGACTTGTTTGTAGAACATGGACCAGATTCAACAAATATGTTTTCAGATGGTGGTGGCTTCGCAAGTGCTCCAGCATATTACATTATGGATAAAAACATAATGAGTAATGCCAATAGCATATTCATATCTCTCGACCAATATACACGAACTCCGGAGGAAAAGAATAAGAAGGCTTATTGTCTGCAAGCCTTATCTGACATTATTACAGAATGCAATAACAAACATGTCTATATCCTTCAACAGTCTAAATTGAAGAATATAAAATCATATCCTTTTATTTATTGGATTTCCGATGAATTTAGAGCGAATTTTTTAAATGAATCATTAAACGAGCACAATACCATAATTACAGGCCTAATGACGGGTAATAATAATCGTTTTTTAAGATTTCATTGGGAAGTTAATAATGATTCAATCTCAAAAGGGAAGAGATGGGCAAGATTTCAAAAAGGAGGTCCGTCAATTAAATGGTATGGAAACAACTGGCTTGTCGTAAATTATGAGAGAGATGGTAGTTTGTTGGCAACAACAGACAATAAAAGTTGTTATTTCAAGGAGGGTATCACTTTTTCTCAAACAGGGTCAAAAAGTGTAGGATTCAGATATATAGAAGCTGAATACGTTTATGATAAAAAGGGATGTTGTCTATTTTGTAATGAGGCTAGTCAGAATTGGTTTATGATTTCTTTTCTCAATTCCTCCTTATCTTCCTATATTATTAATTGTTTAAACCCAACAGTTTGCACACAAGTAGGTGATATAAAAAGAATACCATATGTAAAACCATCAAAAGGTAATAACAACACGTTTGAATTATTAGGTTCTCAAAATGTCAACATCAAGAAACATCTTTGCCAATACTCAATAATAGAGCCATTATATAAGGCTTCTCCTATATCCACCAACACCGATGCCCCCACAAGCATCTCCAACTACTACACCTATGAGAACGCCCTTTTGACTCAAATCCTCTTAAACGAGTCCGTCATCAACAAGACCGTGTTTGAGGTATATGAATTGAGCGAGCATGACAAGCAGATGGTGTTGGAGAAGGAAGGAGTGCCCGTGGGCGACTTGCCTGTGAGCAGTAGTGCCAAGACAGCCTATAGGGAATGGCTGACGGCAAACGAGGAGTTTCCCGTCAGCGACGAGGTATTGGCACATCTCGACAACTTGGAAGAGAACGACGAGCAGCCACGCATCACCGACTTCGACACCCTCTATCAGAACAACAACGAATGGGAGGAATTCTGCATCAAGCACAAGATGAATCCAGTGGAGGTGTGGTGGCAATTCAAGAATGCCAACATACTGCCCCCACAACGCACACAGACCTTGGCATTCGAACTGCTTACGGACGTTATCCGAACCGTGTTGGCAAAAGACGACGACGGAGTAATCCCCCTCGGCGACAAGCTCGGCGAGGAACGCCTTGCCATCCGCATTGAGCGCGAGATGATGGAACGGGGCTATTCGCCGGCACAGTTCAACCAGGTGTGCCAACTGTTGGGTTGCCCTTTGGAGAAGTATCTGCAGGAACGCTTCTTCCAGCAACTCAGCGACCATCTGAACCTCTTTATGTATCTGCCTAAGACTCCGTTCATCTGGCACCTCAGCAGTGGGTCACATCACGCCATAGAACTTTACATCAGCATCTATAAGTGGAGCCGTGATGCCCTGTATCGTGTCCGCTCTATCTATGCCGCCAACCGCGAAGCAGCCCTTGGTGACCGCCTCAACTCCATTGACACCAGCAATACCGAAGGACGCATGGAGGCACAAGAGCTTCGCGAGACACTGACAGAGTTGCAAGAGTTCTGCCAGAAAGTGGATGACCTTCTTGCCAGCGGTTATGACCCGAAACTCGACGACGGTGTGGGCAAGAATATTGCACCACTACAGAAGCGCAAGATGCTTAGCTATGAAGTGCTCAATGCCGGACAGCTGAAGAAATATTTGAATGCGGATTGGTAAAATTTTGAGTGATTATGATAGTAAACGAGAAATATACTTTCAGAAAACAAATACTCGTATGTGAACAGATCCTTGATATGATAGACAAGGATTCATTGAGGTTTGTTGGCCATACCTATGGAACAAACTCCAGATGGGATATTGGACTAAAAAGCATGTTCATATATCAGTTGCTTTCAGGTTTTCAAGTTCCTGAACTGATGTTTGATGGATGCGAGAAGAACTGGTATGTTATAACTGGGGAGCGTCAACTGAAGTGTATTTACGAATATATTACTGGCTCTCTTACTTTGAGCGAAGAAGCACTTGGGGAGTTTAAGAAATATAAACGATTTGAAGAACTTCCGTTAATGCTGAAAAGGAGGCTCCTTAATACGGAATTCTTTGTTACGGTTCTTAACCCTGGTGTTACTCGGAGCGATAGGTATCGTATCTATGAGATGGGAGGTGTTACAGAGGGAAGTAGCGATTTATGGGCAGTAGCCAAGTTTGTTTTTCCCAAAGGGTATAACAATTTAGAAAGAATAGTAGATACTATCATTCTATCATATCCGAGCATAAAGCAGAATCGAAAACAAATAGTACGCTTCCCGTTGTTATGGAATATTAGAAATGACGTAGAGAAATTTACTTCAAGAGTTTCAATCTCTGGTAGTACGAAAATTGATTCTATACTTATACCTCAGTTGGAAGACTATTGTTCTTCAGGGAATGATGAGCAAGCAATGATAGAAAAACTGTCGTTTTTGCGATATGAGGCATGTAAAAAGTTCTTCTCATGGAAAAGCCAGTCGCTCAAGGCGGTTATGATCCTATTGATTATGAATGGTGTTGTAGAAGTTAACAATAATGATTCACTTGATGCCCTTATCAAGAAATCAAAGAGACTTTGGGAGAAAAGGCCATTCAAATTGTATAGTTCTTCATACAATATGTTACCAGAGCAAATCAAATATATGTCAAACAAATTAAATAAATAATGTATGTTATCGTATCTCACATTAAAGAACTTCAAATGCTTTGAGGAACAAAGCTTTGCATTAGGGAACCTGACAATAGTAGCTGGAGCCAATGGCGCTGGTAAATCAACGCTACTCCAAGCATTGATGCTACTTAGACAGAGCGATCTGGACAAACGTACACTGTTGAGTGAAAAGGTACAGTTGCGGGGGAGCCTTGTTAATCTCAAAAGTGCTGATTCAATAAGATATTTTGAAAGTGAGGATACAGATGTAACCATCTCTATAGAGGACGATACTATCGATAACGCACTTGATGTGACAATAGTAGAGGCCGTTAAGGATGAAGATACCTGTAAGACTAAGGTATCTGATAATTTATCTGAATTCGAAAGTAATTGTGCTCTTTTCTCAAAAGACTTGGTTTACTTAGCTCCTGATAGAGTCAGACCAGAAGAAGTGCATAATAGCAACATCTCTTCTGATGCAGCAGATGGAAGAATTGGTGGTAAATATGGAATGATGGCTGCCTCACGACTTTATCAAGCATTAAGTGAAGATGAAAAAATTCAAATATCAGAATTTGATAAATCTGGTGACATGAGGGTTTTTTCTAATGTTTCTGCATGGATGAGCTATATCATGGATTTTAATCAATCTATTAAAGTAACTGAACAAGACAAAGAGCATGTAAAGATGACATATTCTGTGAACGTTAATGGTATCAACACTGAAGTCTCTCCATTTAATATGCCTTTTGGTAACAGTTCTGTTTTCCCAATTGTTGTCGCCTTGATGACAGCTCCAAAGGATTCTCTTGTTGTAATCGAAAATCCAGAAGCCCATATACATCCAAAGGCTCAGACAAGAATGGGAGAATTACTATCTATAGCCGCAGAGAATGGCATTCAGATTATCATTGAGACACACAGTGATCATTTACTCAACGGAGTAAGAATCGCTGTTAAGAACCAGCAGATAGATGAGAATAATGTAGAAGTCCATTTCGTATATGCTGACAAAGAGAGCCCATTGCTTCACCATACTAAACATATACAAATCCATGATGATGGTTCAATGGAAGATTGGCCTGTCGGCTTCTTTGATGAATGGGAGGAATCTTTGAGGACATTAACGAAGGAGGATTAACCATGGCGTTCTTGTATTTGAATGATTGGTCAATGCAGGGTGAAGGAAGTCTTTCATCCCAATGGTCCAAGGTGGAAAGATGGTATAAATTGATGACACATCTTTCCGACACCTATGGTATTGCCAAAATAGGTGTTCCTCATGATTTCAAGAAGAGGGAACTATGTGGTTATGTCCTTTCCAATTGTTACATTCCGGACAATACCCAATTGTCTACGGACAAGAGGCAACTTTTGTTGGCAATATTGGATTCTCACATACAAAATGCAGATTATGATGACTCCACGACCAAAGTAACGAATGGAGCAAATGAAGACTCTTCATGCATAGGTAAAGCTTATGAACTGGGGGCAAGCGTCGTCAGTTTTACATTCGATGGGAATAATGAAAATACAACAATTTCTGGCACAATAAAGATAAATGGGAAGAGTGAGCAAACATGTAAGGTTCACAACCTATATGACCAAAGTAATGTTAGCATAGATTATTTGGTGCCATGTAGTGAAAGTAGACAACATAATGCGACTGAAGAACCTATGTGGAACCATGAAATGATGGAAGCGTATTGCAAGAAAATCGGACATGCTGCAGATCGAAAATCTGGAACAACAGGTGAAAAGATCTCTTATCTCCGTCAGCACGGTAAAATTTTAGCTGAAATGAATGGCTGGATCGTTGATGAAAATAAAACGAAACTTAATCAAGATGATAGTCATCAGAGGCTGATTTTTCGTTCCATCCATTTCAAAGAAGACAATTGCTATCTAAGTATTGATTTTGAAAAGGAAGATTTCCATTTTGAGTTACTAAACCATCGGGGAAAGCATCTGAGAGAAATCAACTGGCATGGAGATAAGACGGGAGATGCTGACTCCAGCCATGATATTCGGTTAAAGAGATAATTCTATGATAGGAATTTGGTTTAAAGAAGACATCGAGCGCATATTGGCCGAGCATCGCTACATAGTGGTGACAGATGCCAATGGTGAGGGTGAGTTTCTGCTAAAGTATCTTTCAGAAGACATCAAGCAGCTACCCATCAGCAATGAGTACAGCGAGATAGAGGCGAAATATCTGGCAGAGTCGAAGTATGTAGACAGTCCTGTGC
>ULNV01007860.1_pt1 | contig 14943 bp, 10 predicted proteins | sample 1952011 | NCBI WGS metagenome assembly ULNV01 (sample SAMEA4835586, study PRJEB28245) | human gut metagenome | biome: gut microbiome; material: fecal sample | place: Denmark | collected 2008
CCCACGCGAATCTTATCGTATTGAGTCATTGAACCAACTGGCTTTGCAAGTCCCTTGCGAGCCATAAATACACCAGTCATGAATGTAGTAGAAACTGCACCACAACCTACAACCATGATACCCAGCTTGCCATCAGCTGGTTTAACCTTGTTTTGTTCCATTATCTAAAAAAAATTAATGTATTGTTAAGTCTTCTAATTCTATTGTTCAGTATGTCTATCTGGATTGCAAAGGTAAGGAAAACTGATGGAATAAGTGTAGTTTTTTGGAAATATCTGCAATAAATTTAGAAATATTAGCATTAGAATGATAAAAAAAACGATAAAAAGTAAGTATCTTTGCAGAAGATTCATTTTAAATTCTTTCATAGCATGACAATAACGCTTATTATATTAATCATTACGGTTGCCATGTTTATATGGGGCAGGGTGAGGGCTGATATTGTGGCTCTTTCTGCCTTGGCAGCACTTTTAGTTCTCGGAATCCTGACACCGGCAGAGGCTCTTGCCGGCTTCTCTTCGCCCATCGTCATCATGATGATAGGCCTCTTCGTGGTGGGTGGAGCCATCATGCAGACCGGCCTTGCCAAGCTGACGGGCAATAAGCTGATGGCGCTCTCCCGTGGCAACGAAACCGTTACCTTCCTCCTCGTGATGCTGGTAACCTCGTTTATCGGAGCCTTCGTGAGCAATACCGGAACCGTGGCGCTGATGATGCCTATCATCATGAGTCTGGCTGCGGGTTCGGGCATGCAGTCATCGCGATTCCTCATGCCCCTTGCCTTTGCCGGAAGTCTGGGCGGAATGCTCACGCTCATCGGTACGCCGCCCAACCTGGTCATCGACGAGGTGCTTACTGAGGCGGGATTCAAGCCCCTGGCGTTCTTCTCTTTCTTCCCCGTGGGCATCATCGTCATCGCCATCGGAATCATCGTCCTCATGCCCCTGAGCAAAATCTTCCTCAGCCAGAAGCAGAACGGCAAGAAAAAGAAGAACGGAAAGTCGCTTGATGACCTGGTAGACGAATACCAGCTGCTCGACAACCTGCATCGCTACATCGTGCCCAGCAAGCGGACGGCTGCAGCCATCGATGAGAATGGGCAGATGATGGACATCGTGGGCAAGACCCTCAAGGACCTCAGCATCCAGAAGAAATATGGCGTGAGCATCATCGAGATAAGAAACGAGAAGAAATCGCGCCTGGGACTCGTGAAGGACGTCAACCAGAACATGGCGAAGAGCAGCAGCACCATCGCCGTGCACGACACCTTATATATAATGGGTGATGAGGAGAAGATTGAACGGTTTGCGCAGGATTACGACCTGAGGAAGATGAAGGACGTGAAGATTGATTTCTACGACCTGGGACTGACCGAGATTGTAGTAATGCCTACTTCCAATTTTGCCGGATTGCGAATTGGAGATGCTAACCTGCGCAAGCGCTTCGGCATCAACGTGCTGGGCGTGAAGCGAGGCGGAAGCTCTTCTGACGGCAAGGTGGGAAAGGAATATATTACCGACAATCTGATAGCCACCAGGCTGCATGTGGGCGATATGCTCCTGGTGCAGGGAGAGTGGACCAATCTGGCCCATCTTACGGCAGATACCACCAACTGGGTGGTGCTGGATCAGCCGGAGAAGACGGCAGACAAGGTGCTCCTGGACTACAAGGCGCCTGTGGCTGCAGCCATCATGCTCTTGATGATAGCGATGATGGTGTTCGACTTCATCCCCGTGGCTCCGGTCACGGCGGTCATCATCGCCGGACTGCTTACCGTCTTTGCCGGATGCTTCCGAAACGTGGAGGCAGCCTACAAGACCATCAACTGGGAGAGCATCGTGCTGATAGCAGCCATGATGCCGATGTCTACGGCGCTGGAGAAGACGGGAGCTTCGGCATTGGTTTCGCAGGGGCTGGTAGACAGTCTCGGTTCGATGGGACCGACGGCTCTGCTTGCCGGAATCTATTTCACCACTTCTCTGATGACGATGTTCATCAGCAATACCGCCACGGCTGTGTTGATGGCTCCTATTGCCCTGGTGGCAGCCCAGCAGGTGGGCGTGAGTCCTTATTCCTTCCTCTTTGCGGTAACGTTGGGTGCCAGCATGTGCTTTGCCTCTCCGTTCTCCACTCCGCCTAATGCGCTGGTGATGAAGGCGGGTGGCTATACGTTCATGGACTACGTGAAGGTAGGTTTGCCGTTGCAGATCATCATCGGCGTGGTGATGACCTTCGTGCTTCCGCTCCTGTTCCCGTATTGATTTTACTTCAATCAATTCCCTCATTTGCGAAATTACTGAACTTTAGAAGTGTTAAGGGGAAGTTAAGGGACAAATGTCTTATGTTATACGACAAAAGACTATTGTCTCTTAACTTCCTGAACGACCGAAGGGAGTGATAACTTCTTTTACTTCAATCAATTCCCTCATTTGCGAAATGCTGGAAAAAGATAATCCCCAATCTCTTGGTGCTCCCGATGAGCCCCGAGGATTGGGGATTTTCTATCTTGGTAGTAGGACTACAGGCCTACGTCTCCGCCAGCGTCTCCACCGCTGGTGCCACCGCCTTCGGTATTGCCAGAGCCGCCTTCGGTATTGCCAGAGCTGCCACCGTTGGTTCCACCGCCGTTAGGATCCTTGTCTGGGTCTTCCACGTTGCCTTCGTCTCCCGAAGTAACGTTCTTCACCACCTTGCCGTTGCGGTCGATACAGGTAATCTGGATAGGAGTTCTCTGCAGCTCATCCTTGATATCCACGTTTGGGGTGAAGATAACTCTGCGGGTGGTGATGAGGCTACCTGCCACCTCACCCACGGTAGCCACACTCTTGGCTCGCACGCCGAATCTCATGGTTCCCAACCCCGGGATGGCTACGGAGTGTCCTTCGGTAGACCATGCCTTGATTACTTCGCCGGCAGCATCCCAGCATGCCTGCATCACGCCGCGGCTCACGCCACTTCTCAGAGCCGCCTCCTTGATAACCTTGCTCTCAGGGAGCTTGTTGTAAAGCTCGGTACTGAGAACGTAACGATACTTACCTTTCAACTCACCCACCTGGATGAGGGTTTCCTTTGCTTTCAAATTAATTGCCATAATCTTCTTGAATTTTAAATTGTTAATAAATTGATAAAAAATAATTATAAAGCTTTCCCCCCTTTCAGGGTGTGCCCATCTAGCCCTCTTCTAGCCTCCGTTCCCAGCCTCCGTTCCCAGCGATTCCATCGCTGGTCCTCCCTAGGCGTTCCGGCGTTTTTGCAAACCATCTTCACCTGATGGTGATGGTTGGCACGAAGTGCGAAGAGTCGGCTCGCGTGGTGATATTGTTCTCCTGCTGCTGCCTCTGGTTCTTCCCGATCACGAGACCCGCGGTACACGAGCTGGTGAGGAAGGTGACGATGGCAGAGCATACGGCCACGATGAGATACTTGATGAATGCCTTCATATTTGGGTTCATACGCTTCTCTTGCCCCCTATTAACTTTCCGTCTTCTTTTTTAAAAGAAGAAAGAGAAGGACTCGTATCAGGGCTTGGAGTCGAGGTTGATAACTTGATGCATTCGGGATAATCTTATCCGGAATATCTCCCAGATGCCTTTTTTCATTTTTCCAACTGGAGAAATATTTTTCTCCAACTAGGAAAGTGATTTTCCTGCGCTTTCTGAATCACGATGCAAAGATACGAAATCCCCCACAGGCAGTTGGGCGATGGCATGTGATGCCGTGCGATGGCGGCACATTTAATCACTAATAACTAATCACTAAACCTTATCCCGGTTCCCCCAGGTATTCCACGATGGCCTTCACCTGCTTGGGCGAGAAAGCCTTGCAGGTCTTGTGGTACCCCATTGCCAGGAGCTCCTCCCATAGCGGGTCGCATTGGTGAATCCAAGCCATCAGATGGTTGACGGCTGTGCGTGGATAACTCTCGGGAAAGTACATCAGGGCAAGTTCCTTCTTGGTGTACGTACGAATGATAAATTCTTCCATATTCATTTTGATTTTAAAGGGTGAGTTTCGCATATGGGGAAGTTAAGGGAAGTTAGAGGGAAGTTAAGGGACAAATGTCCTGCATCTTACGAAAAAGACTATTGTCTCTTAACTTCCCGAACAATCGCAGGGAGTGATAACTTCTTTAACTTCAATTAATTCCCTCACTTGCAAAACTTGAATAAATAATACTCGCTGAAATCCTTGCATCCTGGGGGCAACTGATGATGAACCAGATGGGGGAGAATCTCCCTGAGTTGCAGGAAGAGGCTTTCGCCGGGCGCATCCTGATCAGGAAACATGTGGAATTCCACCTGATATTGCCGCTCGATATCAGCCAGCAGCTGCTTATCCTCGGGTTTGAGAAGCGTGGCCGACGGAATAGCTATCGCCTTATGTCCGGCAGAAAGCATCGCCCAGCAGTCGCTGCATCCCTCCGTGATGAAAAGCTTCTCGCCCGGCTTCAGCAACTTCACCACGGGAAGATTATAGATGGAGCATCTGGCGCCATAGGGAAACCGGAAGCGGGGAGCCATCGGTTCCGTCCGAAGCGAACCCTCCGTCTGATGCGAACCCTCCGTCTGATGGGAAGGAGAATCTGTGTCATCTGTGAAATCTGTGGGCGTTTTTTCCGCAGCCACCCCCTTTGCCTCCCCCGCATGCGAAGCATCTGTGAAATCCGTGGGCGTCTTCCGGTAATCGAGGTTTCTGTTCTGGATTCCGATGAGCCGTCCGTCCATGTCGAAGTAGGGAATCTGTAGCCAGTTGATGCCCTTCTTATCCGTCCATGAAGTCAGTCTGCACCAGTTCACCACTCTCCAGTCAATCTTCCTCTCTTCGAACAGGAACCTCCTTGCCGCCTCGTTCAGCCACGGATGCTCAAAGAATCGCGCATACCTGCTGGCATCAAAGGAGGAGGATTTTCCCGAAGAAGAACCCCCCGGATTCTCTCCCGAAGAAGAACCACCCGTATTATCTCCCGAGAAAGAGCCACCGGCAGAAGAGGCTTCGGAGGAAAGGGAAGAGGCAGAACCCTCTCTCTTCCTTCCATCTTCCAGATAAACCCCATTCACCTCCGCAAGCCATCGGCAGGCCGAGAGGAAATCCTTCCCCAGGTATTTCATCACCAGGTCGATGGTGCCCACGGAATTACCCATGCAGACATAGCAGCGGCAGCTGTTCCTCTTCGTGTTGAACGAGAGGCTGGCGTGGTGGTCGTCATGAAAGGGGCAGAGTGCCTTGTGCCGCTCCACCTTTATCCCCATCTGCTCCGCAACCCTCTCTATCGGCAGGTCGCGCAGCTTCTGAATTTCATATTTCTCCATAAAATCAGTCTCCTTGTATTTTCTTCTAATCCGACCCCAATCCGTTATCACTTTCGCCATCAGTCAGTTCCAAATCGCCTTTCTGGCCACTGTTCCGAGCGATTCCATCGCTCGTCCCATTCCCGCAGTTATCGCTAGTGCAGCCCTTCACCTTTTCACCCGGCGACCCCGTAAGATACTCCTGCGTCTTCGTGTAAAGCCCCGTCTGGCTGCAATAGGTGATGAACTTGCGATGCACCCACTTGTAAAGTTGGTTTTTCGTGCCCTCCTTCGTCTTTCCCTGCGATATGCGGAGTGCTTCAAGCTGCGCCTCGTTAAATGGATTAGGCAGATTATCGAGCAGATTCTTCGGCCCTCTTCTCTGAGCCTCGCTCACCGAATCGGCATCCTGGTTCAGCAAATCAGAGAAAAGCTGCGCTTTGCTCCAAAGGTCGTGATACACCAGCCACTCCACCAGCTCGCCCATCGACTTCGTCCAAGTCTGGTTATTCAGCACCCAGAGCAGGCAACCCGCCTTCCACGCTGATACGATGGAACGCTTCGAAATGTCCCAGAAAACATCGTCGTCAGTCAAATCGGCAAGTGTAGCCATGTCTTGAGCCAGCTGGTCAGCAAGTTTATTCAGTGGCTTGATGATGAACCTGCCCTTGCAGATACTTAGCTTCACAATATACTCATCCAGCTTCTTATAGAAAGTCTCATCATATTTTCCCTGTCTCGGAATTCTGCCGTCACGTCCCATTCTCGCCTTATACGAGAACACCATTCGTCCGAAGGTACCGTTGAAGAGCTCGTTCTTATAGAACTTACGGGCTGCATACGGAGTGGAGGAGATGGTGAGGTTGGCACGGAGCACCGGATTGCCGGTCACGCCATCGGCAGTAGCTCTTAATGCTCCTGAGCGCTGGCGGTCGTAGATATTGCGCAGCATCTGCGAAATCTGCTTGTGCCCGCCGCACATCCTGTCCGCCATCTCCACCTCGGGCAGATTCAGGTACTGCGTTCTCTCGCCCAATTTCTCGCATCCCATGGCGTTCAGGATAAAGGCGGCATTTGTTACGTCGGCAGGTGGAAACCAGAAACTCACGTCGGGTCTAACAGGCTTTTCCTTGTTTGCCGACTTGGATTTTATCTGTTTCTGCCACTCCACTAGCTTCTCCAATTCCTTTTCATCGTGTTCACGGAAATTACGGCAGATGGCTTCCACTAAGTTTCCCAATTGCCCCTTATTGCAGCCAGAATCTGCCACAAGATTGGCCATCATGCCACATAATTCCTTCCAACTGAGGTCGGGATACTGAAATTCCGTGCCGCTGACCTGCGCTCCAAGAATAGGGAAAAGCATCGGAACTAGCGGTTCGTGCATGTCTTTTGATACCTGAGAGAGCAAAAGTTGCACACATTCGGTGCCTTTTCCCAGTTTTGGCATCTTTGGAGCGGTGCTTTTTGTGATGTCGTACTTTAAATTTGTCTTCTTCATTTTTAATTAATGTTTTGATAATGAGCCTTTTAGGGAAAATGGGGACTTCCAGAATCTTCCAATTCCAGTTCTTCCAATTAATTTTTCGAGGATTCCATTTCCTTATATTATATATATAACTATTTATATATTAAGTAGTTATAGCATCTATAAAAAGGAGTTTTGTCTTGAAACACCCTTTTTGGAATATTGGAAGAACTGGAATATTGGAAGATTTTGGTTCCGCCTGTTTCCAGCCTTTCCCCCGAAGTCCCCACTTCCTCTAGAAAGCCTAGACTCCGTGTTATCTGTTATCACTCTTGCTGCAAATGCAGAGCAGCTCGTTGGCGGCTCCTCGGCAGAATTCCTCGAAGGTGAAAAACTTCTTGAACTGAGGTCTGCGGTTGAAGGTAGGGTAGAGCGTACCGTCGTTCTTGCGGTTCACGTTGATGTAAGTTCCTTCATACACGTGTGGATTTCTCTGCACCACCTTCTCCTTCTTCTTCTCGGAGTCGTTCTGCACGAATGTGAAGTGGTCTTCTCCGTCGTGCGTAATGGCTCCGTCCAGATACTCGCCAATGCCCAGTCGTCCAGGCTTGCGTGTTATCAACTTGAGGTCGATACCCAATTCTGTGTTGGGGTAGAAATTATGATTAGACATAATTGTAGTCTTTCCGGTTATTCCCTCCGTTTCGATGAGAGGGGACCTCCATTCCGCATCAGCCAAAATCGAAACAGGCTTCGGTCTTCGCTTGCCCATGCCTGATGTGGTTTGGTGCTGCAAAGGTCGGTATTTTATGAGAGATAGACAAGGAAAAAAGTAGATAGTAGATGGATGAAAAATATTTACGTTTTTAGAATTCTTGATGTTATGCTAAGTTAAAAAGTAGATTGAATGGTAGCAAAGTAGATTATTAAAAGCAAAAACGTAGATTGATAGGCTACTGATAATCTACTTTTTATAAAAAGTTAATCTGGTTTTCATAAAAAGTAGATTTTCAAAGCAAGAATTCAATAAAAAAAGTGTATCAGCTATGCGAACTAATACACTTTTTGGGTATTTTGAACCATTTCACTCCCAATCAAATCTACTTTTTAAGCACTAAAATCCATCAGGTCTTCATTATTGCTATTTGCAAAAAGTACATTGATGCCGGATATGAAACTTTTTACCATCTCGGAGGTCTTGTTATATTCCAGACTATGTTTGTTTACTGCGGCATATTTTACAGGAGCGTAGTTCCCATTGTAGTGCTCGATGAAGTATTCTACTGCCTGCTTCACATTATCAGGCAAAGCCCATTGGCAGAAAATATATTCATACATTCCCATCAGTTTGTGCTTGAAATCAGCTGGCAGCAGTTCATCGAAGTGGCTTATTACGTACCTTATTTTCTTAATGGTTTTTGGATTGTTGCCCCAAAGCACCTTCTCTTTAATGGTTATATCCTCATTTTCGGTTTTAGCTTCGATAAGGCATAGATGATCCATCGAGGCACAGTTCTGCTTGTGGAATTCTCCTTGCGCAAATCCTTCCTCCGAAGCATAGTGTTGGTACGCCTGGTAAGCAGGTGTTGTAGCCTTGAGATACTCTATCGTATCTTCGGAGATGAGCATAATCGTATTTTCCATACGTTTGTATGCTTTTTGTCTGTATTTATCCAATATGCATTTACTTTTGATAGGATCCTTGCGTATAGCCAGTTCTTCTTGTAGAATTTCTGCACAGATATCCATACATTCCTTTTCTGCCTTGAAGAATTTAATCATCTCGTTATACAGCCCCTGTACTGTTGGCGGAAAGCTTTCCAGTTCAAACAACTCAGGCTGGTATATTTCATCTCCAAGTAATGAAGCATCGATTACCGATTTGGGCGGAATATTATACATTTCGCATTCTGCAGCCGAAGGATGCTTTCGCGGGCAGAATTTCTTGAGGATGATTTTCAGAGGGGACAAGTGGCTTCTGATATGTCTTAGAACTTCGCTTACTGAATTGTAGTAGTTGTTGTGGTCTGTGGCAAATTGATTATTGAAAGAGGGTTCAAACTTTTTCAGTCGTTCCAGTTCTTTTTCCATTTTGTCGCAGGCTTGGGCTATGAATCCTGAAAGTTGTTCTATTTCGTCTAGATCCTTGTGCTTCATTTCCAGGGCACAGGTAAGGCGATTTGCTCCATTCTTTTCAAATTTGGAGACTATTTCCTTTATCAGATTTAGTCGGTCTAGTGTAGGCTCGATATCAGAATAGTAATATGCCTTGCGGCATTTTTCTTTTTGGTCTGTTGTCATTTTTTAGGTTGTGTCTTTAATTTATATAATTTATCTTTATAATTTCCCTCCACATCAATCAGACCTTTATCAACGAGCGTTTTGAGATAATCTCGTGTTCTTGAAACTTTCAGGCCTGTAGCTTTTGAAATGGATTTCAAATCAGATTTTCCGTTATTGACGATGAAATTGATGATTTCCTGCTGGTTGTCTCCAATTGGGATTTGTTCATTCGGTAGGATGATTTCCTTGCAGGTTTTATCATGATTCATCGCTGCTATCAGCTCGAATACCCGGTGCATCTGGCTATAGGCAATCTTATCTTCTGGCGTAGTCTCGCTTAGCCGGGAGAGTTCCTTGGCATAACCTAGAGCTCGCTGAAGATCGCCGTTTTCCGTAAGATAGTTGTAAAGCTTGTTCTTGCGGAAATATCTTACGGTCTTTTCGTAGCCAGGCATATAGCGCTGAAGCTCAGGAATGAGCTGCTCATAGCAGTCGTAACGCTTCACGGAAAGTTGAGGCAGGAAATGCAGCAGAAACCAGAATTCCGTGCATGGATTGGTTTCCACCCAAAGAATCTTATGGCTGCTCTTCTTGCGTATCTTGGAGTAAGTTTCCATTTCTTTGGGATTCTGCAACAGACGGTCCATATCAACAAGGCAGATTACATAGTCGGTTTCGCATTTTACATACGACTCTGCCAATTTTGCCATGTGAGGAATGTCGGAATGTTGGGGAAAATCGGGCGCCACCTTAAAGGGATAGCGGCAGGCGACGCGGAGCGAGTCGAAGTAGAACCACTCCGTCTCGCCTTCACCTATGATTGCTATACTTTTCTTTACTGCCATATTCTAATCCTCCTTATCTAGATAAATACTTCCAAGGAATGGTAAATCCACCAGCTTGCCTTGCTTGTAGGCATGATATGGATTCATCGTCTTGTGCAGACCCAGCGAACTGAGACGCTTCAGCTGGGTGGCACCTTCACGGCTCTTGTCTGTAAACCATACCACATCCCGACGGATGTAGCCTTCGTTCAGCAGATTGATGTCGTGAGTAGTCATGAGCAGCTGGCTAGAACCCTCGCTGTTGGCAAGAAACAACTTGATGAAGTAGGAGAGAAGCTCATAATGGATGCTCGTTTCCACCTCGTCGATAGGGATGAAGTTGTTGTGGTGAAGCACATAATAAAGCACAACCGACATGCCCAGAAACCTGTGGGTGCCTGCCGATTCCATTTGTTCGTGTAAAGTATATTCGCCGCCGTCGCCCGTATGCTGGAAGAGGATTTCATCATGCTTAAGCGTACCACGGCGGAGCATCTCTACCTTAGCCTCCTCTGGGATGGGAGCACTCTTGATGGTCTTCTCCATTTCCGGAGTGATACTTTCTTCGCGGTCATCTAGAGAAAGGTCGGTGATGTTGAAGTCGCTTGCTTTCAGCATCTGTAATAGAAAGCGTTTCTTCTTGCCATCCTTGTCATGGCGCAATTCGTCTTTCACATTGAAGGTCAGGGAGGCGCGCGGGCTCAGCGTATCTCGCATTCCCGAATAGAAGAATTCTGCCACGATATTCAGCCGTGATGTGGTTGCATTTGATTGTCCAAAGGCTGCCATAACCGTACAGTTGTTGGTTGTATTACCGGCAATGGCACGCTGGGTGGCTTTGTTGATGCCCGATTTGCTGCCAAAGGTAACTTCCGAGTGGTCTGTTTCCTGCTGGTAGCTGCGGCTGTATAGCTTGGTAGGGCGTGAGCTTGTATAAACCATCAGCATCTCCTCGTAGATTCGCTTTTCGTCGAATTCCAGGCTTAGGACGTATTTTTCCCGGTTGAGCCAGAAGGTCATCTGCATCAAGGAGTGTTCCTTGCGGCTGTGATTATCCAGAAGAAAAGGAACGTACCCCATTCCCGTATTCTTGTTTTCCGGCTTGTCGAGCATGGTGCGGCGGAAGAATGCGAGGGCATCAAGCAGCGTGGTTTTGCCGCTGGCGTTGCTACCATACACGATACCAATCTTGAGGAGTTCAACACCTTCTGCCACTTCGTATAGGTATTGGTTTCTCATCTTGTCATCATTCGTAGGAAGGAAGCTGAGCGTTTGCTTTTCTCTGATGCTGAAGAAGTTTTGTATTTGAAATTCCTGTATCATAGCTGTTTTTTTTGCTGCAAATATACGATAAAAAAGCAGAATTGCAAAATGAAAATTTGTGTTTCGTGAAAAATTCACGTTATTTAATATTAAAAGCAGCGTTTTCCGTAGTTTTTCCTACTTTAAAGAGCCAATTCTATGGTAAGATTTAATTTATGAATAGCTAAAGAGCTTCTTTTAATCTTGCTTATCTGCAATAAAAATGAAAATAAATCCTATTTCTTTTTGTTTTTTGCCGGTTTCTTCGTACCTTTGCGGATGGATTCGGCAGGAGCCGCTTCCAGACATTTTAGTAAAAACAAAGCATTGACTATTATTTCGCGTTCATAAAGAAAAAGCCTGAGAAACTGATTTCTTTTCCGCAGAAGGAGTAATCGGAATGCTGTTAGCGGTAAAACCTCTATAGAGGAGGATTGCCCGTACAATCATGTGTAAAGTTGATGTTCATACCTATATGGTGTGGATATCTTATCCTACATGATTGGCGGGTTTTCATTCTCAGGCTTCCCGTGAACGCGAAAGGAAAGGTGTCCCACCTTTTTTTATTCATTCCTGTCCCCCTGATGTAAGCCGTTTTGATAGTTGGATGCAGCTATTAATAACTATCAGAATATGGCAGACAATATTGATGAACTACATCGGAAAATAAAAGATTTGGAGGGTGAAGTGGCTTATCTTAATGCTCAGCTGAAGCAAGATAACCGTTTTGGACTTCATTGGATAGATGTGCCTGAAGCTTTTGAAGCTGGGGGTGAAAATGCTATTCCGATTCTTGAGGAAGTCCCAGATCTTTCCATCACGACAGATGATGGAAAACCTACTCATATACTCATAGAAGGTGATAATTATCACGCTCTTACTTGCCTTAATTATACGCATCAAGGTAAGGTGGATGTGATTTATATTGATCCTCCTTATAATACGGGTAGTGATGGGTTTACGTATAAGGATAAGAGATTCCTTGATAAATATCCTGATGGTACCCAGTTGCCAAAGAATCATCCGTTACGCCATAGTTCTTGGTTGTCGTTTATGGATAAACGAATGAAACTCGCATCTTCTTTGTTGAAAGAAGATGGAGTTATCTATATCAGCATTAATGAGGAAGAATATGCTAATTTAAAGTTGCTGTGTGATAGTGTTTTTGGTTATTCTAATTATATTACCACTATCACAATAAAAGTGCGTCATGAGAATAGAATTCTCAAGGGTGATAAACCTATGCACGAAACAACAGAATTGCTTTTGATGTATAGGAAGTCAGACAAGTTTAACATCAGTAAACGTATAGTTGATAATTCTGATCCTAAAGATTATATTTATGAAATTGAGGAGTTGATAGATAATCCGGAAATAATTATGATGGGAGGTAAGAAAGTAAAAGTCTTTCATCCTGGAGAATATCGAATTGTAGAATATGAACCAAGTTTTGAACATCTTAAGAAAATAAATATTCGTGGTTCTATAAAGACGGGTAATAGTTCCGGAAGATTTCACATGAGCTACCTCGAAGAAAGAAATAATGATTTTGGGGTAATTTATAAAGTTCCTGATATGGGTGATGATGGCAGGAATGGTAGATATTTTCTTTCTAGAAGCGATAGTTCTCACGCAAACGGATTTTACTTTCAGGGAGCACCTTTACAGAGAAATGACACAAAAGAAATTCCTTATCCTAATTTCTTAGATTTTGAACAAGAGTTCAATCTTGTAGGAACAGAAGGTGGTGTTCCTTTTGATGGTGGAAAAAAGCCGATAGCATTTATACAGTATTTGTTGAAAATAGCTAAAGGTAATAATAAAAATCTTGTTGTTCTAGATTTTTTTGCCGGTAGTGGCTCTACAGGGCATGCGTTTTTGGATGGAGGCTATACAGGTCAGGTAATCTTAGTTCAAGCGCCAGAAAAGACTTATGAAATCAAAAAAGGCAAGAAGTTAGCAAAGAACAATTGTAAGGGCGTTTTTAATGCAGGATTCGAAACTATTACACAGATAACAAGAAAACGTATAGAAAATGCTATTGGCGGATATGTGACTGATAAAAAGATTTCGAAAGTATTATTTGAGGAAGAGCTGACTCCTACATCATTAAAGAAAGTTTCTGATTATCTTGCAAGGATAGACGAAATAAAGCAGGAGAATGAAAAGTTATATCATTCGTTTGATGTGCATGTTAAAGATGGTGTGCTTGTGCTGCAAGGTGAGATTTCGAAAAAGAAAACTTGTCCACCTCTCGGCAATTCTCTCAAGTACTATCGCACTTCTTTCGTAGGAACAAGTACGGCCAATCAGGCTACAGACCATGACAAGACAATCCTTGCCCAAAAGGCTGGATGCCTGCTGGCCTTGGCTGAGAATACGCTTTACGAAATGAAGAAAACTGATAGCTATCAGATATTCAAGGACAAAAATCATGAGGTATGGACGGCAATCTATTTTAAAGAAGATTATCGCCCGAAATATTTCAACGAATTTGTTCATGAAGTAGAGCAGCTTCAGGGCGTGAAGAATGTATATATTTTCAGTTGGGGCGACGTCGGTTCTTTCGATTCCTATTTCGAATATCTTTCTGGGGTAAATCTGAAGAGCATTCCTCAGCCTATCCTCGATATTTACAAATCTTTAAAAGCTTAAGAAAGTATGGAACAGATACCTTTTCAGATAGAAGCCGTTGATAAACTGGTGGCTAATATAAAGCGATTATGGGGACATGGAGATCGCCAGATTCCTGTTGTTCTGAAAGCTCCTACAGGAAGCGGTAAGACTTATATGACTCAGAAGATGATTTGCGAGATGGCAGAACAGCCAGATTGGGATAGAGAGGTGGCTTATGTATGGATCACATTCTCCGACGACCTTGCCATGCAGAGCAAGCATAAGTTTGGTGTCTACTTCCCTACGAGTAAGCATGGTCGATTGTTGACGATAGAAGATTTTAGCCTTGGGGCTCTGCAGAAAAACGATGTGCTTTTCATTAACTGGCAAAAACTGGTGAGCGAGAAAGCCGGAAACCGTATATACAGACGGCCGGAAAATCCAGATGAGCGACATGAGAGTAGAGTATACTTCGAGGATTTTGTAGAGAATACCCATGCCAACGGCGTGGAAATAGTATTTATAATCGACGAGTGCCATCTGAATGTAACCGAAGCTGCTAATCGTGACGTGATTAGCAAACTCGACCCGAAAATCTGCATTCATGTCTCTGCTACTCCGCCTCCTGAAGTGATGGCAAAAGCTGCAGATTATGACTCGAATGTGGTAATAAAACATGAAGATGTGGTAGCACAAGGGCTGATCAAGGAGAGCATCGTTACCCAGACGAAAGAGGATTTGGATAAATATCAAGGCGAAGATGAAGATCATGTCCTGCTGAAACTTGCTATCGAAAAGCGCAGGGAACTTAAAGCGGAGATTGAGGCCTTCGGCAAAAATGTGAATCCGCTAGTTATCATCCAGTTGCCAAATGATGATGAAACCTTGATAGAACAGGGGCAGCCTACCAAGGAAGAGATTACGAAAGAATATCTTATCTCGCAGGGGGTAAAGGCAAACAGAATTGCATCCTGGTTTACTGGTAAGGCTAAGCCTGAGGGGCTGGAACGGAATGATAGCGAGTATGAGTATCTTCTGTTTAAAACTGCAGCCGGTACAGGTTGGGATTGTCCCCGTGCTCAGGTTCTGGTCATGTTTCGTGATATTAAATCTGAAATTTTCAGTATTCAGACCATCGGTAGAATTCTCCGTGTTCCAATCA
>ULNV01016700.1_pt1 | contig 14891 bp, 13 predicted proteins | sample 1952011 | NCBI WGS metagenome assembly ULNV01 (sample SAMEA4835586, study PRJEB28245) | human gut metagenome | biome: gut microbiome; material: fecal sample | place: Denmark | collected 2008
GTAAGCTACTTCAATGAGTTGGATACATACGCAGAAGTAAAGGGACTCGATACCAAGGCAATCATCGAAGGCGTAGGTCTTGACCCACGAATCGGCACTCATTACAACAACCCTAGCTTCGGCTATGGCGGTTATTGCTTGCCAAAGGATACCAAGCAGCTCCTGGCAAACTATGCCGATGTTCCAGAGAACCTGATAGAGGCAATCGTAGAGAGCAACCGTACACGTAAGGACTATATTGCTGATGCTGTACTCCAGAAGGCAGGCTATTATAGCTATGCTGATGCCAACAGCTATGATGCCAGCAAGGAGCATAATTGCGTGATTGGTGTCTATCGTCTGACCATGAAGTCAAACAGCGATAACTTCCGCCAGTCAGCCATCCAGGGCATCATGAAGCGTATCAAGGCAAAGGGTGCCGAGGTAGTCATCTATGAGCCAACCTTGGAAGAGGGCAGTACCTTCTTCGGTAGTAGAGTAGAGAATAACCTCGAAGCCTTCAAGGCACAGAGCCATGCCATCATCGCCAACCGCTATGATGCTTGTCTGGATGATGTGAAGGATAAGGTCTATACACGAGATATCTTTAGAAGAGACTAGTCCTTGTACCTTAATATTATCTGTTAGGATAAGTGAAATTTTATTATTAATTTAATAATGGCTTATGTTTGCAAAATTTAAAATCAATTCTGTAGTTATAAGACAATTGAAAGAGCAAGTAGGAGAAGTCTTAGCCTTAAGGCAATCCGAAGCCAAAGATGCTTTTTATAACGATATTGTTGCTGCAGTGATAGGAGAAAAGGGTGTTTTAGATGGTTCTAAGCTTCAGTGCCTCAATTTTCCTTCGCTCAGAGATAATTATGATGTATTTATATCTTATTCTCACGACGATGAGGAGTTGGCTCTTTATCTTGCCTCCTATTTACAGAGGAGATGTAAATTAAACTGTTTTCTTGATTCTACTGTATGGCATAGTGCAGATAAATTGTTGAAATGTATAGATGATATGTATTGTAAAAATGATGATGGAAATACATATAATTATACCAAACGCAATTTTTCTACCTCCCATGTTCACGCCATGTTATCTATGGCTATGCATGATATAATCAATAGGTCAGAGTGTTGTATAATATTGAATAGTGAAAATTCCTTTACTTTGCAAGATGGAATTGATAATGAAACATTCTCGCCTTGGCTCTATGAGGAAGTAACTTTTATGAAGGGTATGAAAGTTAATATACCATCAAGGTTACGTCTATGTCAAGAAAGACGCTCATATAGCATGGGAGGTCAAATAATTTGTGAAAGTACAAAGCCTCAGCTACAGGTCAAGTACGCTGTGGATTTTAATATGTTTCCAAGTCTGTACGTAACAGATTTGTTAGATCTCGAAAGACGAGGAGAATCAGGTTTGGATAAATTGTATCGTATTAAAGGAATTTTACATTATGCTAATTGATAAAATGTTTCTAAAGAATTTTTGGGCTTATAAAACTGTAGCTTTTGCAAGGTTTTTGAAATGTTTAGGAGTATTGTTCTCATTAGAAAAGCTATTGGAACTATTTGATACTTGTGATTATCTTAAAGTACATACTATAGGCCTGGGTATTATCTTGCTTGTTTTAAGTCTAGTATGGGGAATCGGTTTCTTGATATGCAAGAAGGAGAAAATAAAACTCTCTATTAATAAACGTACCAAACTCTCTATCTATTATGGAAACTTATTTTCTGAGACTGGAATTCGGGTAATACCTGTCAATGAATATTTTGATACCCATTTGGGTGATAACATCATTGCTCCTAATACCATTCATGGTAAGTTTCTATCAAGACTAACTGGACAAATTTCAGAGTTGAGAAATATGATTGACGAACAGTTGGCTTCAAAAGAAGCATTAACAGCTAATCGTGAGAGAAATTTTGTAGTAGGATTGCCACAAAAACGATATCCTCTAGGAACTACTATTCGTATAACTATCAATAATCAAACTTATCTGCTGGTGGCCGTGACACGTTTCAATGCAAATGAACATGTTGAGGTTGATGATTCCGAATATATGGGAATCATGCAGAGAATGTTTAGTTCGATAGAGCAGATGAATGATGTGCAAACCGTAAATGTACCATTGATAGGTGGAGGTCAAGCTGGTTTTGACTATTCTAATATGCAAATGTTGAATATGATGGTGCAAGCAGCTTGCCTAACAGATAGATTGGCAGTTGTGAATGGTATCAATATCATATTGTATAATAGTCAAAGCATAAAAGATAGCATCAATCTTAATGTGATAAAGACTTTATTTGAGAATTGGAAAATTTTATAAAATTAGCAAGTTTTTTATAAAAGATGAGTCGAATTAATCAAAAAGTGAGGGACAATACATTTATTTATTATCTCTTTTATATACTTTGTTTTGGATGCGTGGCATTATGTGAGCCAATAAAAAACATAAATTATCTTTATGGTATTGGTCTGCTAATGTTATTACTTAAAGTCGGTGCTAGAAATAGTCATATCACACTAAGTGTTTTTTTAATGATGCTTTTACCTTATTTACTGGGACCAATGGAGGGATGGAGTTTACCTTCTGTCTTTAAGTACGAGATTTATATGCTTACTCTTATCGTTGTATCCAAGATACCTGTTACACCGGTTTCTGTAGTAAATATATCAGCGATAACATGTTCATTGCATGCTTTTATTACAATACTCTTTTTTCTTGTTCCATCGTTGTTTTTTGTATATTGGGGAAGCTGGGGAGCTAATGTTTTTGAAAAATTGCCTGAAGGTACGGAGTTTGGTGTCTTTACTGCTGGAGTTACATCTCATTATTCAGCAAATGCATTATATATAACAATTGCACTCTTTAGTGTTTGGTGTCTTTATTTAATTAAGAAAACGCTCTTTACTAAAATATGGGTTGCTTTGGTATTATTGGCTTTGATATTAACAATGAAACGGGCTCATTTAATATTTGGTATCTTAACTATAGGTATTGTCTATCTGGTAGAAAATAAGCAATCTTTCTCTAAATCAATAGTTAAGTTATTGCTCTTGGTTGGAATTGTTGTTTTTTCAGGTTTGGTGTTATACTTAATAAAACCTGAGCTGTTTAGTATTTTTGACAGATTTCAGAATATGAAAGGAGGATCTGGAAGAACAGAATTTTGGGGCTATGCACTTCAATTTTGGAGTGAATCTCCTATTACGGGTATTGGGTGGATGCAGTTTCAAGAAAGATATTCAAATTTTGATTGGACAACATATAACGTTCACAACGTATTTATCCAGATTCTTTGTGAAACAGGAATCCTTGGTATGTCATGTTTTTTGTATTTTATATACTCTATGTGGAAAAGATTAAAATTTTTGTTAAAAAATATATCGAAGTTTAATGAAAAGCAGAAATTATTAGTCCGCTATTCTGCATTATTGCAAGTGTTCTTTTTTTGTTATTGCCTTACAGGAAATTGTCTATATGACAACACTTTGTTCTATTTTGCAATTGCTAGTGGTATTTCTGTATCTATGTATAATCAAATTAAACAAATTTGAAATGAAAAAAGTAGGAATTGTAACGTTTTATAATGCGATTAATAACGGAGCCTTCTTACAGGCTTACGCAATGCAAACCTTTTTACAAGATAATCTGTATCAGGTAAAAATGTTACCAGTAAGAAAATTTAAACCATCAGCTAATACTTATTCGCAAAAATGTGCAGAGAATTTATCTCAATGTTCTAGTTTCTTAAAAATTGCTGATGGATCTGACAATTTTGATGCAATTGTTTATGGTAGTGATGAAATTTGGAATTTAAGAAATTGTGGACTATCACCTTACTTTTGGGGATATTACTTGAACTCTCAGAAAAAAATAGTTTATGCAGCATGTACAGGAAATAGCAAGATTACAGATTATTGTTTGTTTCCGTATACAATATGGGGATTGAGAAAATTTAATGCAATCTCTGTTCGTGATGAAGAGTCTTATAGAAAAATTTCCAAATTGACGAGAAAGCCTATAGATATTGTCTTAGACCCGACCTTCTTAATTTCTTATGATAATTTTAAAGCAGATAATCCTTATGGAAAATATGTTTTGGTTTATACTTATGGCTTATCGAAACAAGCAATAACTTCTATAAAGAATTTTGCTGTTCTAAATGATTGTAAGATAATCTGTACTGGTAGTAATGCAGAGTGGGCTGATTACAATATTTGTGCAAATCCTTTTGAATGGATTTCTTTGATTTATCATGCAGAAGTGATTTTTTCAAGTACTTTTCATGGTACTGTATTTTCAATTATTTGTAAAAAACAATTTTTTGTTGTTGATACAGAGTCAGATAAAGTAAAAGATTTGTTGGGAAAATTGGGGCTGAGTGAAAGAAAAACTTTAGATTTTCTATCTATAGCTCCAATAGATTATGCGCAGGTTGAAGTAAAACTCGAACCTCTCATTCTAAAATCAAAAAAATTTTTATTAGATAATTTGAAATAAGTATGGTTAAGTATTATGCTGTAAGACATAAGGATAGAAATATATTAAAGAAATCGCGCAGTGGTGGTTTTTTTACTCTTATTTCTGATTTCGTTCTTGAAAGAAATGGAGTAGTTTATGCTTGTAAGCTAAATGAAGAACTTAAAGTAATCCATACTAGAGCAGCGACTAAGCAAGAGAGAGATAACTGTAGAGGTTCAAAATATGTTCAGAGTGAAATTGGCAAGACTTTTATCGAGGCAAAAAATGATTTAGATAAAGGATTGATGGTCTTGTTTTCTGGTACTTCATGCCAGGTAAACGCATTTCTACGTTATTTAGGTAAGCGATATTCTAAACTGATAACAGTGGATATTTTGTGTCATGCAGTTCCTAGTCCTAAAGTATATGAGGAATTTAAGTCGTTTTTTAAGGATAAATATGCTGAAGATGTAACTTCTGTAAATTTTAGGGACAAGGAATATGGCTGGGGAGCAGATGTAATGACTCTGCAATCTGAACATCATAGAATGGCAACTCAATCCTTTTATGATTTTTTTGGGGCACATTATTCTATACGTCCTTCATGTTTTAACTGTAAATATAAAAAGATTGACCGAGGTGATGTCGATTTTACTATCGCTGATTTTTGGGGAATTAATAGGGTCGCTCCTGAGTATTCTGATGATCGTGGAATCTCTATGGTTATCTGTAATTCGGAACTTTCTAATGAAATCTTTTCGTCTTTATTACATCTCATGCAGTATAAAGAAGTAGAAGTGAATGAAGTCCTTCAGCCTTGTTTAAAAGGTAATTTTGAGATTTGTGAAAGGCGTAGTTCCTTTTTTGCTGATTTGCGTAAAGTATCTCTTGATGTGATGATTTCTAATTATGGTTCTAAACATAGACACTATAGAATGATGAAGCAGCAAATTAAAAGAGTAATTTATAAATTGTTGAATAAGTAATGGTTCCTAATAAACAAATATTATTTCAAGATATTCATGGTCGCATATTAGCAGATGGATGTCAAATGTATCCAGAACAATATCAGAATTATGATTTTCATAAAGAATCTCGTTTTATATATGTTCTTAATAATCATGATTATTTTTATAAGAATATAAATGATAAAGATACACTAGTTAGAATAGAAAAGCCACTCCCGGTTTTATATCATCAAAAAGATGAATGTTGTGGGTGTGGAGCTTGCTATTCTGTTTGTCCAAGAACTGATCAAAAGAGTGTCATACGCAATGATGAAAATGGTAAGACTTTACAATTTATGTATCAGCAGACTAGAAAAGGTAAAGTTGCATTGTATCCTCATACAGGGGCAATTACTATGCTGCCTGACGAAGACGGTTTTTTATATCCTGTTATAGATGCGGAAATTTGCATCCGTTGTTATCGTTGTCTTTCGGTTTGTGATTTTAAAACAAGATGATTTATGAGAATGTCTAAACCAGCAAAGTCTGCCTTTTGGTTTGTCTTATGCACATTGATACAAAAAGCGTTGGCATTTATTACAGTACCTATTTTTACTCGAATAATGCCCGCCGAACAATACGGAATCTATAATCTTTATCAGACGTGGTCCGGAATATTAGTCGTTATATGTACAATGAATATGGAGACAGGAGCATTTGTCAATGGGTTTACTAAATCAAGTGATGAGACAGTAAAAGATAAACTGCCAATTCGTTTGTTTTCCATGACTTGTTTGATAACACTAGTTGTTTTTGGTGTACTGTTTTTAATATATCCTTGTTTGAAGACATTTATAGCTTTACCTGTTTTAATAATTATATTAATGTTTGCTGATATAGTTTCTTCTCCTATATTGAGATTATGGACTATGAAACAAAGGTTTTTATATCATTTTAAATCGCTGGTATTTGTTACTTTACTTCTCGTCTTTACACAAGTTTTCTTAGGACTATATTTTGTATATGTAGCAGATATGGATAACAAGGCTCTGGTACGTATAGTGTGGCTTGTTATTCCTTCAGTCTTGTTGTGTCTAGGTTTATATATTCGCTTTGCATCAAAGGCTGGTATGCTTTTTTCTTTAGTTGGTTTTAAACAAGTAATGAAACTACAGCTACCTTTGGTGCCTTATAACTTATCTATGGTACTCCTTTTCTCATCCTGTAGGATATTTATAAATATGTATGATGGTGCCAAAGCTGTTGCCGTATATAGTGTAGCGTATTCAATTGGTCAGATAATATCTATTGTAAAGCAATCTATTATTGATGCATTTCATCCTTGGATATATGAAAAGTTGAAAACACATAAGTTTGAGCCCATACAAAACTTTATGTTCATATTGCTTTGGCTTTTTGCAGCCATAGCTGTAGGATTATCTTGTTTAGCTCCTGATGTAGTTCGCCTATTTGCACCACAAGAGTATTATGACGCTGTTTATATAGTACCCTTTGTCTCCTCTATAGTTCTGTTTGCACTCTTTAATCAAGTATTTGCAATCATTGAAACATATTATGAACATACCAAAAGCATAATGTATTCTTCTTTTATAGCTTGTGCGGTTAACATGTTTCTGAATGTTGTGTTTATTCCAATTTGTGGCTATTTAGTCTCTGGGGTAATATCATTGCTAAGTTATATAATTTTATGTTACGTAAATTATTATTATATATGTAAAATAGATGAGTTCAAAAATCCATTTAATAAAATAACGATTTTTGTTGTGCCTTTGATATTGTCTGTTAGTGTATCTTCAGTAACGTTGTTGTATCAATGGCCTAACATCTTGCGAGCGATAGCTATAATATTGGTATTAGTAATATTTATCAATTATAATAAAATAAAGTCTCTTTGGACACTCAAGAAAAATCATTAACGTCCAGTATTTAAAGGAATGAAGTTAATAACAATATTAATAAGTAAATTATGTTTAAAATAGCTATATATTGTGATCATTTGTCTAAACCTGTAGATTTTAGTAAGCTTGATGAGGGTAATCCTGGAATTGGTGGAACTGAATATTGTTTTTCTTTATTGTTAACGACTCTAGCCAAGAGTTTCAGTCATACCCTGAAACCGACATTCTTTTCTACAGAAGAGTTTCACAAGTCAGACTTCTTCGAATGTTGTCAAGTTACTTCTTTCTCACAACTCTTTGATATTATGGAAAGCGATAAATTTGATTTCCTAATATTACGCACAATGGATTCTTGTCTTTTTTATGAAGAGTTAAAACAAAGAAAGCCTAAGGTTAAGATAATATTTTGGTCGCATAATTATTTTAATGCTCATATTGCAGCAAAAATATCAAAGGAATCTTGTATTGTTGCAAATGTTTTCGTTAGTAAGCAAATGTATGATTTTTATTACGATCATGAAGTTATAAATAAATCGACTTACATATTCAATCCTGTTGTTGATAATCAGGTGAATATAAAACGATGCTATGAGCCTCATACTGCTGTATATATGGGCAGTATTGTTGAAGAGAAAGGAATTCTTCACTTGTTGAAACTGTGGCAAATTGTTTTAAAAAAGTATCCTGATGCAGTTTTAAAGATTATAGGTAAAGGAACTATTTATTCTAGTAGAAATATCAAACTAGGTAAATTAGGTATAGCTAGTGAGGATTTAGAGAAAAAGATGATTCCTTTTTTGTGTGCGGAAGATGGTACTCTAAAGAAAAATTATGAGTTGCTTGGAATATTAGGTAAGGAAAAATACGATGTTTTTAGGAAATGTGCCGTAGGAATAGTAAACCCTTCTGCTAAAACTGAAACTTTTGGCTTGGGTATCATAGAGATGGCTACTGTGGGATTGCCTGTAGTTACAAGATGCTGGAATGGACATCTTGATACGGTAAAAAATGGTGAAACAGGTTTGATGGCTTTATCGCTTTCTGGAATGGCAAAGTGTATTATTCGTTTGTTTGAAGATGAAAAACTTAACGCCAGATTGGGATTTAATGCTAAAGAACAAGTGAAAGTATATGACCCACAACTGATAGCTCAACGCTGGTATGATTTGATTTGCTTGTTAGCTGCCAATAAACAGATAAATCATCTCCGTCTTTCCTATCCGTGGTGGAATAATTATAAAATATTGAGATATCTTAATTCTAAATTAAGATTCAAATTAGGACTGAATTTCTTGCCTACGATAGTTTCGTTAGAAACAATGGTTAATGATTTTTTGAAAAAACTTAAACATTAGAAATTATGGCTCGTCTTTCTTTTTATGGTGATTTTGTTGTTCGACATGTTTCAAATCTAGAAATAGATGGCTTGTTTGGACAAAAGATACATTCTTCAGATTTCAATATTATTAATTTCGAAGCTCCAGTTCAATCTTCTAGTCCTCCTTGTTTGAAGTCCGGACCTTCCATTCAACAAAATGCTTCAGCTCCCCAATGGCTGAAAGAGAAAGGCTTCAATGTCTTCTCATTAGCGAATAATCACATTATGGACTTTGGAGAAAAAACTGCTCGAGAAACTGAAGCGACTTTAGGGCATGAGAAGTGTGTGGGGATAGGAGTAGGTAAGGAAGCCTATAAGCCATTACTTTTGGAAAGAGAAGGCGTCAAGGTTGCCATCTTGGCTTTGGCAGAATTACAATTTGGCATGGTTCATGATTCTTTTACGCAAGCTAACGATTATGGTTGTGCTTGGATTAATCATCCGTGCGTAAATCGTCTTGTCCGAGAGACAAAAAGGCAAGTAGATTTCTTGATAGTGGTCGCTCATGCAGGGCTAGAGGGCGTTGATGTACCTCTTCCTGAGTGGCGTGACAGGTATCGTGAGTTGATAGATGAAGGTTGCGATGCTGTAGTGGGTGGGCATACTCATACAGCTCAAGGCTATGAGGTGTATCATGGCAAACCTATCTTCTATAGTCTGGGGAACTTCTGTTTCCAAGATAATTTGACTGGGGAGGAAAGTTGGAATATAGGTGAATGTGTCTCTCTAAAACTATCCAAGGATGGCAATATGGAATTTGAAGTTTATGGAACTCAGCTTGTGAATGGTAATAAACTCATGCTTATCAATGAAAAGGTTTGGATTGATAAATTTAGACATTTGAACCAGTTGCTTGAAACTCCTGGTTATATCTCTCATGTAAACGAAATCTGTAGAAAAGCAATGCTGGACTATAACACATTATTTTCTATGGGTGGATACATTCATATAGATAGACATATAGTGAGGTCTTTGGCTAGATGGCTATTCGGTAGATGCAAGGATGTGCATATTCTCAATAATATGCAATGTGAGTCACATCGATGGACAATAGCTAGAGCATTGAGATTGAAGAATAACTTAAAATAATAGAAAAAATGATGAAACTGAATAGAACTTATTTGCAAAAGAGACTAAAGAACAATCTTTTGGCTAAGCTTACGTATGAAATTTTTGTATTGCATAATGCCAAGAGATTTTTGGATAATAAGAGCCAATGGAAGTTCGTACAAGAGGGAAATCTGAAGAAAATCTTGGGCTATGCTTGTGAACATACAGCTTATTACAAGAGCTTATACTCCCTAAATCAAGTGGAAAATCCTCGAAAGATGTTGGCTTCTTTGCCTTTGCTTGATAAAGCTAAAATCCTCAATATGGGTAGGCAAATTTATAGTGATGAAATCTCTGACGATTGGAAACTTTGGCTGAACACGGGAGGCTCGACAGGAGAACCTCTCCATTTCCCTGCTCTCTATAAGAGTATGCCTTGGGAGTTTATTGCCCAAATGATGCTTTATCTGCAAATGGGTTATAAAATAGGCGACTCTATTGTATGTGTCTCAGGAGAAAGAATATCGGATGAAGACATTGCACGTAATATCTATTGGACTGAATGTGCAAACTTTCCATGGGGTAAGGTACATTTCTCTACACTCCATTTGAATCCAGAAACAATTGGCTTCTATTGGGGAAAACTTGTTGAGGTGAAACCTAAATTCATGCGTGGTTATCCTTCTGGTATATTGGAACTATGCAAATTGGCTCAAAAGAATGGGTTGTCGCCATCGTTCAAGATGAAAGGCATCTATTTGACCAGTGAGAATTTTACCCAAGACGAAAAGAATTTTATTTCAGATTTCTTTCATTGTCCCGTGTATGGACAATATGGACATACGGAAAGTTCTATCTTTGCCGTTCAAAAGCCTGATAGCGATGCTTATTATACAAATCCATTGTATGGATATACAGAAGTGTTGGATGAGAGTGGCAAACAAGTCGGCATTGGTGAATGTGGTGAAATTGTGGTAACTGGTTTCATAGAATATGGTTTACCTTTTGTCAGATACAAAACTGGGGATTTGGCAGTATATGGTGGCGAGACCGAGTTTGGTGAAACTATACTTTCTAGGCTCTTGGGGCGCAATGTAGATTTTATCTTCAATAAGAAGGGCGAAAAGATATTCTTGGTGGGATTTGTCTTTGGCGGGCATATCAAGGCCTTCAATCATATTTTGGCATGGCAAATTCAACAGAGCGAGATGGGAAAGGTAACCCTTTTGGTTGTGAAAGGAGATGGATATGATGAAGATGTGGAAAATGAGGTTGAGCAACTTTTTGATAGTAAGGACATAGATGTGGAATTCAAATATGTAGGGAAAATAGAGAAAACCAAACGTGGAAAGCAAAAGTTTCTAATTCAAAAACTAAAGTAATTAAAATGACTTATGCACCAATAGTTGTATTTGGATTTAATCGTCCAAATGCTTTAAAAAATACAATTGCTTCACTTCTTCGGAATGAGGAGGCGAAGCAGTCTGACCTTTTTATCTTTGTGGATGGTCCACGGGAGGGAAGAGACGGAGAGAAGGAAAAAGTTGATGCCGTGAGAGACTATGTGAAATCCATTACTGGATTTAAGTCTCTTCATTATACTTTTTCTGAGCGGAACAATGGGCTTGCCAACTCTATAATAAAGGGGGTGAGCAAAGTGATTAATAAATTCGGAAGAGTTATTGTGCTTGAGGATGACTTGTCTGTACAACCGAATTTTCTAGCTTTTATGAACCAAGGTTTGGAAAAATATGAGGACGTCGATAAGATATTTTCTATAGGTGGCTATACAAATAAATTGAGAATTCCAACTGATTATCAGGCAGATGCTTTTGTTTTTAATGATAGTACCTCTTGGGGATGGGCTACGTGGAAAGATCGTTGGGACACTATAGATTGGAAACTAGAGCCATTTGATAATTATAGAAAATATAAGTCTGCATTTAATAAGTGGCTAGGTAGTGATGCTTGGCGAATGCTTAAAAGATGGCATAAAGGTGAGATTAAATCATGGTCTATCAGATTTAACTTTGCCCAGTTTATGCAAGACAGACCAGCAATAGCTCCTGTTTATAGCTTGGTGGCAAATGATGGGTTTGATGGGAATGGAACCAATTGTAAGGCTTGGAGTCGCTTTAAATACGAATTAGAGCCAACGGGCAAGAAAAATTTTACTTGGCCAGAAGATTTGAAAATAGACCAAAGACTTCGAAAGCAAGCAATGTGGTATAGTTCGATTCCGATACGAATTTTTAGTAGAATAATGTATATTATTTATCCTTTGATAAAACGATTATGAAAATTTTAATAGTTGATGTTTATGGGCATATTAGAAGTACTGGAAAAATTACGACCTTACAGTATCAAAATATGAAGAACTTGGGACATGAGGTCAAAGTTTGTTATAGAGGAATTCGTGAGCCACATATAGATAACCCTGATTACATAAAAGTAGCAGGATACATAGAACCCGTAATGGCTAAAGGTTTGGCTATGTTGACTGGATATGAGGGATTCTTCCATCCTTTTGCAACAAAAAGGCTGAAGAAAATAACATTGGATTTCAAGCCTGATATTGTTCAATTGAATATTCTTCATGGCTATTATATAAATAGTTGTGAATATATACAATTTCTAAAAGATCAAAACATTGCTGTTTCATACGCAATGTTTGATGAGTATGCCTATATGGGAAAGTGCCCATTCTCGTTTAAATGCAATCAATTTGTGTATGGATGCAAAGGAAATTGTCCACATGTAAAGAATTATCCTACGAGTTTGTTCTTTGATAGATCAAAGTTTATTTGGCGTAAAAAGCATGAAGCGTTGTCTGGATTCAAGAATATAGTTTTTGTTGGTACCGAATGGGTTGCTAATCGGGCAAGACAATCTGCAATGCTTAAAGGATTTAGAATAGAAAACCTAGACGAGCCAATAAATTTTGCTAAAATATTCTATCCAAAGGATGTGAAATACTTGAGAGATAAGCTTCATATTCCTACCGATAATAAGATCATAGTTACGGTAGCTCAATTAAGTGATCCGCGTAAGGGGGGTAAATATGTATTTGAAGTGGCAAAAAAACTAGATGTTTATAAAGATATAACATTTGTTTTTGTTGGTTGTGATACTGCTGCTCCTTTTGAATGCGATAACATGATAAAGATTCCTTTTGTCAAGAACCAAGATGAATTGGCTGATTTTTACTCATTAGGTGATTTGTTTATATGTACCAGTCTTGCTGATACAACTCCATGCACATGCATTGAGGCATTGGGATGTGGAACTCCAATCGCTGGTTTTGCAGAAGCAGGAACTCCAACTGTATGTACTAACAAGTATGGAATTTTTACTCCAACTTATGATATAGATGCATTGGCGGATGTTGTTTTAAAAGCACCAAAGAAGACAGAGGAAAGAATGGAAGAGTGCCGTTTGTATGCAGTAACTCGTTTCTCACCAAATGTAGTGTTCAAAAAATTAGAAATAATATATCAATCATTATTAAAGAAAAAAATATGATAAAAAAAATTTTAGTTACAAGAACTTCAATGCCTCCTTATGAGGAGTATATCAATGAAATAAAGGATATTTGGGATAGTCATTGGCTTACAAACATGGGACCAAAGCACAATCTTCTTGAAAAGCTATTGAAAGAATATTGTGGCGTTGACAATATCTCCCTCTTTACTAATGGACATAATGCTTTGGAACTATGTATTCAAGCCATGAATCTGAGCGGAGAAGTTATCACAACTCCTTTTACATTTGCTTCTACAACCCATGCAATTGTTCGTAATGGATTGACTCCCGTATTTTGTGATGTAAATCCAGTCGATTATACTATTGATGTCAGCAAAATTGAGGATTTAATTACTGACAAAACTTCTGCCATCATTCCTGTTCATGTTTATGGACATGTATGTGATGTGGAGGCGATAGAATATATCGCGCATAAGTATGGATTGAAAGTTATTTACGATGCCGCTCATGTGTTTGGCGTTCGTTACAAAGATAAAGGTATTGGTTCTTTTGGTGATGCCTCTATGTTCAGTTTTCATGCTACAAAAGTCTACAACACAATTGAAGGTGGAGCTATTTGTTACCATGACAAAGAACTGGGGCATGAACTGTATAAGCTTCGTGATTTCGGCATCAAGGATGCAGAGACTATAGATGGAGTTGGCTCTAATGCCAAAATGAATGAGTTCGTTGCAGCGATGGGGCTCTGTAACATACGTCATGTGGATGAGGAAATTCTGAAGCGAAAGGCTGTGGTGGAATGTTATCGAGAGAACTTGTCTGGAGTTGAAGGCCTTCAGTTGCCTCCTGTTCAGAAAAATGTCAAACCTAATTATGCTTATTTCCCAATAATTATTGATGAGAAAAAGTTCGGAACTTCTCGTAATGAGGTTTGTGATACTCTTGCCGCGAATAATATTTTTGCAAGAAAGTATTTTTATCCGTTGACAAACGCATTTGATGCTTATCATGATAAGTTTGATCCTAATCAAACACCTGTGGCTCTTCATTTAAGTAAAAGGGTCTTGACGATACCTTTATATGCAGATTTAGCATTAGAAGATGTGGAGAGAATTTCTCAAATAATTAAGTCTTGTAAAAAATGAAGCGTGTAGAACGGCAATGCCTGGCATTGCCGTTCATGTTTCCTGTGTTTCAAACAGAGCAACAACTTTGACCTTGTTGCTTTAGGTCTCTCCGTAAAGTGGAAGAATACTCTTGTGGTTAGCCTCTGTGCTTAGTGGGGCCAACTTTTATTTTCTCCACAACAGTCGTATCAGTGTGACTTGCTGCGTAGTCCATTGGGACAAATTGGCCATTAATAGCACTTCGAGCTCTCTGAGAGGTTCTTGCCATAATTGTAAATCTGTTTATGGGTTATCCTGTTGCTCACAGATCCAGTTTAGCTGCCATTCATTTAAGGGCGAATAGTACCATAATTTCCAAAAGCAAAAAGTATGCCAATTTTTGTTTTGTAGAATATGATTTTCATGGTTTATTGGATAAATATAGATTTTTTTTCTCAAATATCTTTCATGATAGATAATTTTATTTCCTCCCAAACTTTGCTATCTAGCATGAAGTAAGGAATAGCTTTCCTGCTATCCTC
>ULNV01018673.1_pt1 | contig 14044 bp, 16 predicted proteins | sample 1952011 | NCBI WGS metagenome assembly ULNV01 (sample SAMEA4835586, study PRJEB28245) | human gut metagenome | biome: gut microbiome; material: fecal sample | place: Denmark | collected 2008
ATCTTATTGTTCAGCTTCAACACTTCCTTCATCTTTGCCGGAATGTTCCAGAGCTGCTCTGTAATCTTCTGGTATTCGCTTTCGCTGATGGTACCTCTCTCCTTACCGATGGCGAGTGCCAGGAGGATAAGAACGGTAACCTGACCGGTGAACGCCTTGGTAGAGGCAACACCGATTTCCGGACCTACGTGAATGTAGGTACCGGTATCTGTTTCACGGGCGATGGAAGAGCCGATGGAATTACAGATACCATAGATGAACGCACCATTTTCCTTGGCAAGCTTGATAGCTGCCAGGGTATCAGCGGTTTCACCACTCTGGGAGATGGCAATAACCACGTCGTCCTTGGTTACCACAGGATTGCGGTAACGGAACTCTGATGCATATTCCACTTCCACTGGGATGCGACAGTAATTCTCTATCATCTGCTTGCCGATGAGTCCGGCGTGCCATGATGTTCCACAAGCCACGATGATGATTCGCTTGGCATTGAGGAGCTGCTGGCGATGGTCGGTGATAGAACTGAGCACAACGCCCATCTCCGTCTCCGTCTTGCTGGTAGAATCGTCGCCGTCGGTCATCACGCGGGTCTCCACCGTGCGGCTCACCACACGGCCACGCATACAGTTGCGCAGGCACTCAGGCTGCTCGAAGATTTCCTTCAGCATGAAGTGAGGAAAACCGCCCTTCTCTATCTGACCGAGGTCGATATCCACGGTCTGTACCTCAGGGTTGAGTTTCACGTTCTGGCTGTTCACCACCTGCAATTCCTCGCCGAGGCGCATCACAGCAATGTTGCCATCCTCCAGGTAAACCACCTTGTCGGTATATTCGATGATAGGGCTGGCATCCGAACCGAGATAGAACTCGCCGTTCTCGCCGATACCTACTACCAATGGGCTCTGCTTGCGTGCAGCAATAATCTGGTTAGGGTTACGCTTGTCAAGAATGGCGATGGCGTATGCACCAATCACCTGGCGAAGAGCCACCTGAACGGCAGTCAACAAATCAAGCTCCTTCTTTACCTGGATGTATTCGATGAGCTGAACGAGCACCTCAGTATCGGTTTCGCTCTTGAACTCCACACCCTTGGAAATCAGATTCTTCTTGATATCGGCATAGTTCTCGATGATACCATTATGAATCATGGCGAGGTTCTTGCTGGAAGAATAATGAGGATGAGCATTCACAGCAGAAGGCTCTCCGTGAGTAGCCCAACGAGTATGAGCAATACCCACATGTCCTGAAATATCCTTGTCCGAGCAGAACGCTTCCAGATCTGCCACCTTGCCCTTTGCCTTATACACGTTCAAAGAGCCATCATCACTGACAAGAGCTACACCAGCGCTGTCGTATCCGCGATACTCCAGGCGCTTCAAACCCTTTATAAGGGCTGGATAAGCCTCACCCTTACCTAAATATCCTACAATGCCACACATTTTCTTATAACTTTTATGTTGTAATTCCGTTCGTTAATCCAGACCTTGTTCCCTATTCAATCTTTTTCTTATCGCAAGATGTTGACAATCAATGATGCGATAGAAATCAATGTACCTACTGCAGAGAACCACAATGTGGTAGAAGAGCCGATGGCAGAGTTCTGTGCCTTCACCTTGTTAGGCTCCACATAGATGATATCGTTCTGCTGGAGATAGTAGAATGGAGAGTTAATGATGTTTGCATCATTCAGGTTCAAACGGTATGTATGCTTCTCACCTTCCGCATCCTGGCGGATGAGCAGCACGTTGTCACGCTTACCGTAGATGGTAAGGTCGCCAGCCTGAGCCAGAGCCTCGAGTACACTCATCTTCTCCTGAGGAACCGAGATGATACCTGGCTTGGTAACTTCACCGATTACTGAAACATGGTAACTTGCCATGCGCACGGTGACGATTGGCTTTTCTGAAACTGACAAATATGGATCAATCTTACTCTTCACCAAATCCTCAGCCTGCTTCTTGGTCAAACCACCTACATGCAAGGTGCCTACTACCGGGAATTCAATGTTGCCGTTGTTGTCAACCAGATAGCCCTGCAGGGAACCCTGCGAAGAACTCAGCTGTCCACTGGTACCGATGGTATTAGACACAGCCAGGTTGAAAGGCATGGCAGCCTTAGGGTCTGTAGTAATGACGGTGATAGTCAACTCGTCCTTTGGCATGATCTTAGCCTCGTAAAGCATCTTAGAAGCCGCCAAACTGATAGAATCTGCGTTTTGAAAATAAGCTACGTTCTTGGTGCTACCGCAACTGCCGAGCATCAAGACCATTGTTAAAGCGACAAGCGCTGAATAGATGAATTTTTTCATTATCAACAAATTTCGTTTATAAAATATCGGTGCAAAATTACAGCATTTTTTTGAATGCTGCAAATATTTTGCACCAATATTTACTGAAACGTATTATTTTTTAGAAAATAATAGCCTTTTTACTTGTCTTCAACGCCATTTGAAGGCAAATTAAAGGTATAACTATTATCGAAAATCTTCTTCACCTTGTTGATTTCAACGAAAGTGGTGCCGCCGCCTTCTCCGAAACTACCACTCAGGTAAGCTATCTTATCCTCTTCGTTAAGGTAGCCCTTCTGGCGAAGCATGCGTACCGCTGCAGTAAACATATCCTTTGAAGACACGTAGTCTTTCTGATGGATTGGGATGATGCCGTAGCTCAGGTTCAGCCAGCGCTGAAGCTTCTCCTTGTAGCAGATGGCAAGCACTGGGTTCGGACCACGGAAGGCGGCAAGGTCGCGGGCTGTCTGACCGGTCTCACCGTCGGTGATGATACCTGCTACGCCCAACTGCTTGGTAGCCTCGATGGCTGCGTGAGCCAGGAAGAGTTTCTGGTCTATCCTGCCATCCTCCATTGGGTTGATGTCGTTCAGTGGCGACTTATCCTTCTCTGCCTGCTCGGCAATGCGGGCCATGGTCTGCACTGCTTCCAGCGGATACTTACCGCTTGCCGTTTCGCCTGAAAGCATCAGGGCATCGGTGCGATAGAAGATAGCGTTGGCGATATCGGTTACCTCGGCACGGGTAGGACGAGGGTTCTTGATCATGGTGTGGAGCATCTGTGTAGCCACGATGACTGGCTTCTGAGCCTTCACGCACTTGGCGATGATGCGGCGCTGGATGCCTGGAATCTTCTCGATTGGCACCTCGATACCCAGGTCACCACGGGCAATCATGATACCATAGCAGGCGTTGATGATCTCGTCGATGTTGTCAACACCTTCCTGGTTCTCTATCTTTGAGATGATCTTGATATCGCTGTTGTGGGCGTCGAGGATATCCTGCACGGCCTTTACATCGGCAGCGTTGCGCACGAAGGAGTGAGCGATGAAGTCGATGTCGAGCTCGATGGCAAGTTCGATGTTGCGGCGGTCCTTTGCCGTGAGAGCAGGCAGGTCGATGTGCTCGCCTGGCACGTTCACGCTCTTGTGCGCACCGAGTATACCCTCGTTCTGCACCTCAGCCACGAGCATAGGTCCCTGCACCTCCATGACCTTCATGTCGAGCTCACCGTCATCAAACAAGATGTCATCGCCCACCTTTACATCGGCAGCAATATCAGGATAGCTCAGGTTCACGATGTCGTGAGAAGACTCCATCTCTGGGCGACCGAAGATTTTCACCACGTCACCAGTATGATACTGTATAGGCTCCTTCACGTCGGTGGTGCGCACCTCTGGTCCCTTGGTATCAATCATGATACCGATGTGTGGAGACACGGCTCTAACGTTCTTGACAATGTTGCGGATACCTTCCTCTGTGGCATGTGCGGTGTTCATACGAACCACGTTCATGCCGGCAAAAAAGAGTTTGCGGATGAAATCCTGATCGCATCTACGATCGCTGATGGAAGCGACAATCTTTGTTTGTTTCATATTTGTATTAACCTTATTGAAATTTCAATTATTTTTCGTGACATTTCTATCACCTTTCCCAAATTTTGTGCAAAGATACAAAGAAAATCTGAAATATGATTCATCTGAACTACAAAATATATATAAAATGTTGCAATAGTAACAGATTGAAAGGGGGCGAAAACAAAAAAATCCAGCCAAAAGGAAGTTTATCTCCCTTTGGCTGGATTCCTTACAGGTTCATCCGGGGCCTAGATATCCAAATCCGGTGCCTTCTCGGCGCCTGCGGCTGCCTCGAACTTTGGCATCACATTGAAATGGAAGAGACCGGCGATGATGGCGTTAGGCATCTTTCTAACGGTCTGATTATACGACTGTACCGCCTCGTTGTACTTGCGGCGAGCCTCGCTGATACGGTTTTCCGTGCCTTCCTCCTGCACCTGAAGGGCCTTGAAGTTCTCACTCGCCTTCAGCTCAGGATATCTTTCTGCCACCAGCATCAGCTTGGAGAAGGCATTCGCCAACTCGCCCTGGGCTGCAGCATACTGCTTCATGCTAGCCTCGGTGAGGTTGTTTACATCCAGTTTTACCTGTCCCACAGAGGCACGAGCCTTGGTCACCTCCTCGAAGGTCTCCTTCTCATGCTTGGCATACGCCTTCACAATCTTAGCCAGCTGAGGCATCATGTCGGCACGGCGCTGATACTGAGCCTGCATGTTAGACAACTCGGTGGTAGCAGTCTCCTGCTCACTCACCATTCCATTATAACCACTGAACACCCACAGCACCAACACTACGATGACGCCTAAGATGATCCATCCTGTTTTCTTCATAATTCTTTTTTATTTATTAATTATACATTATTATATTAGTGTTTATTGATTAGTGATTAGTGATTACCTGCGTAAACTATCAACTTTCAACTATAAACTATCAACTTTTAACTATCAACTATCACCAGCTTCCTCCGGATCCGCCGCCCGAGAAGCTACCACCGCCGAAGGAACCGCCAGAGAAGCCGCCTCCTCCACCTCCGGAGAAGCCGCCTCCACCCATGAAGAACGGCGGCAACCAGTCATCGTCATCATTTCTTCTTCTATTCTGGTTCCTACCCTTTCCCTTAGGTCTTGGCTTCAGCACACCCACCTGCTCCAGGATATATCTGACGAGGTAATAAATCGGAACTCCGAAGAAGAGAAGGAAGAGGATGATAACCAGCGCCCAGTCTTCTTCTCCATTCACCGTACCCTCGTCTACCGATTCGATTCCGGTGCGTCCGCTCTTCACCTTATTATATATAGCACGGCTCACGGATGCCACAGCCTCGCCCGGATCATCCTCTCGCATGTATTTCACGATGCAGGCACGGGCTATATCATCGCAGTCCACATCCGTCAGCTCGCCTTCCAGTCCGCTACCCGGAGCAATGAAATACTTGTGGTCTTCCACGGCGATGACGATGACCAGTCCCCTTCGGCTCTTCTTATATCCGATGCCATACTTGTTGCCCACATCCTGCGCCATGCGGAAGGCATCCTGGTTCTCCACCTTGCCCACGATGATGAGCACGTTCTGCACCCCACACTCCAGTTTCAGCTTCTGCAGGTATAGGTTGGCAGAATCCTTCTGCGCCTTTCCCACCAATCCATCCGGATCGGAAACATACTGCGTGGAGTCTTTGAGGAACGGAATCGGCACATTCTGTGCGCTCCACTCCCTGCTGGCAGCCAGCGACAACACGCTGAAAGCCACTCCTATGAAAAGCAAAAAATATCTCTTAAAAACCATAATTTCCCTATTTTTGTGCAAAAATACATAATAAAAACCTAATATGCAAATACTTAGAGCATTTTTTTTGCAAAAAAAGCCTTAACTATTTTGTTATATCGCAAAAAACTTGTATCTTTGCACACCGATTTGAGATAATTAAAGTATAAAAGTAAATAAAAGAAGAAATGACCAAAGCAGATATCATTAACGAAGTAGCAATCGCTACGGGTATGCCAAAGAAAGAAGTAGGCATGGTAGTGGAGTCGTTCATGGAAGAGGTGAAGAAGAGCCTCATCCAGAACAAGGAGAACGTATACTTGCGTGGTTTCGGCAGCTTCAACATCAAGCACCGTGCAGCCAAGACCGCTCGTAACATCTCCAAGAACACAACCCTCACTATCCCAGCTCACGACCTTCCAAGCTTCAAGCCAGCAAAGAGCTTCGTAGAGGAGATGCAGAACGCTCAGTAATTGAGTAATCGCTGCAATAAAAGATAGTAATATCATTTTTAATAATAACAATATTTTTAAAATTTTAAAATCATGCCAAACGGAAAGAAAAAGAAGGGCCACAAGATGGCTACTCACAAGCGTAAAAAAAGATTACGTAAGAACAGACATAAGAGCAAGTAAGCTTTCGCTTTAGAAGCTAACATTGCTCTCAGTCGGTTCGTCAGACTGAGGGGGCGTGTCATATCAACATGGTTTGGCATGCCCCTTTTTGTAAAGTGTAATTAGTAGAACTTTAAGTAAAAAGATTATTGAAGAGTATGACAAGCGAAGTTGTAATTGACGTCCAGCAGAAGGACATTTCTATCGCTCTCATGGAGGATAAGCAGCTGGTGGAATACCAGAACGAACCCCGTGAGGCATCGTTCTCTGTGGGCAACATCTACATTGCAAAGGTTAAGAAACTGATGCCAGGACTTAACGCTTGCTTCGTGGATGTGGGTTATGAACGCGACGCCTTTCTTCATTATCTTGATCTAGGAAGTCATTTCAATTCCTACCAGAAGTATCTAAAACAAGTACAGAGCGACAGAAAGAAACTTTTCCCATTCTCTAAAGCCAGCAAAATGCCTGAATTGGAAAAGGACGGCAGCATTCAGAATGTCCTGAAAGTGGGACAGGAAGTGCTGGTGCAAATCGTTAAAGAACCAATCTCTACCAAGGGTCCTCGACTTACGGGCGAAATCTCTTTCGCAGGTCGATACCTGGTACTCATGCCATTCGGTGACAAAGTTTCTGTCTCGTCGAAAATCAAAAGCGGTGAAGAACGCTCCCGACTCAAGCAACTCATTCACAGCATCAAGCCAAAGAATTGCGGTGTCATTGTCCGCACTGTGGCTGAGGGTAAGCGTGTCGCTGAGCTCGATGCTGAGCTGAAAATCCTGGTGAAGCGATGGGAGGATGCTATCGCCAAGGTGCAGAAGACCCAGCAGCGCCCGCAAATCGCCTTCGAGGAGACCGGAAGAGCCGTCGCTCTCTTGCGTGACTTGTTTAACCCATCTTACGAGAACATCTTCGTCAACGACGAAGGTGTGATGAACGAGGTGAAGGACTATGTTTCTCTAATAGCCCCTGAAAAGGCGGGCATAGTCAAGCTCTACACCGGAAAGGTGCCTATCTTCGACAACTTCAGCATCACCAAGCAGATTAAGGCTGGTTTTGGAAGAGTTGTCAACTACAAGCATGGTGCGTATCTCATCATTGAGCATACCGAAGCCCTGCATGTGGTGGATGTGAACAGCGGCAACCGCACTCGTGAGAAAGGTCAGGAAGCGAATGCTCTCGACGTGAACCTCGGCGCTGCCGATGAATTGGCCCGACAGTTGCGACTCCGTGATATGGGAGGCATCATCGTGGTGGATTTCATCGACATGAATCTTGCCGAAGACCGACAGCTGCTCTATGAGCGCATGTGTAAGAACATGCAGAAGGACCGTGCCAAGCACAACATCCTGCCATTGAGCAAGTTCGGACTGATGCAGATTACACGCCAGCGTGTGCGCCCAGCGATGGACGTGAACGTAGAGGAAACCTGCCCTACCTGCTTCGGCACGGGCAAAATCAAGTCGAGCATCCTCTTCACCGACCAGTTGGAAAGAAAGATCGACCGCCTAGTCAACAAGATTGGTGTCAAGAAGTTCACTTTGTATGTGAATCCTTATGTAGCTGCCTTCATCAACAAGGGCTTCGTTTCCCTGAAGCGCAGATGGCAGTTTAAGTACGGATTCGGCTTCAATGTGATTCCTTCGCAGAAACTGGCGTTCCTCCAGTATGAATTCTACGACAAGGATAACCAGTATCTGGATATGCAGGAAGAGCAGGAGACAAAGTAAGTTTTTAATTCTCAGAAAAAAGCTCCATTCGCAGTTTTATGATGCGAATGGAGCTTTTTTTTGCTTCTTGTGCTTCTTTTTGTTACTTTTACATATTTTTTGTTTTTTCCTGCAACCTTTTGCTGTATTTTATCGTCTAAGCTATAAAATAACATGTATAGTTACATAAATAAATAGTATAGATAACATAAAAAAGAAAGGAAAAAGATTATGATTTTGAGTACAACTTGACTGCTTTTCCCAGCATTTAAAGGGATTCTTTGATGCTCAGATAACTCGAAAACGCTGCAATCATGCACAACGTTGCACCATTGCGGCTTTTCTCGCTATAAATAAACTGAATAAATACTGCACGGAAATATGGCAACACTGAGACTATATTTAGATACAAGAGTAAAAAGGCAGGACGGCACGTTCTCCATCCGTCTTGCCGTCAACCATCACGGTGGGACCGCCTTCATATCCCTCAATCAATACTGCAAAAAGGATGAATGGGATAAAAGGGCTTGCAAGGTGCGCAAGCGTCCGGATCGTGATGCTATCAACGACTTCCTGCTTGACCGTCTGAATTTTTATAATAGAATGATGATGAAGGCGCAATGCAGGGAAACATACCGTGGCGACATTACGGCTAGGGAACTCCGGGACTTAATCATGCTTGAAGCTGAGCCTGCAAGGGAAAAGGTCGCCCTGCTTCGTGATGGCTTCATCGCATACGAGGGGAGAAACCTAAAAAAGAACACGATCAATAGATATAAGTACACTTGGGCAAAGATTGAAGCTTTCCTTGGAGAAGAAAAAGCGGCTCGCATTACCTACGATGAGATTAACCGCTCTTGGCTTGAAGACTTCGATGCATTCATGGCAAAGGAGGGCTTGTCTAGGAATACCAGAACCAGCAGGATGCTCTGTGTCGCTGCTGTCTTCAACTTTGCGATAGATAATGAGCAAACGAAAAACTACCCTTTCCGCAGGTACAGTCTCCGGCTTGAGACAACGAAAAAGCGAGACTTGTCTGTTGAGGAAATCCGCTCTATCTTCGAAGCTGGTGGTAACGAAATGGTCGATATGTTCCTGCTGATGTTCCTACTGATTGGTATCAATGTGCGTGACTTGTTTGCCTTGACAAAGGAGAATATCGTCCGTGGCAGACTTGAATACGACCGGGCGAAGACTGGTAGGCATTACTCCGTCCTTCTTCATCCCGAAGCTCTCCGCATCATCGAGAAGTACAAAGGGGATAAGAAGCTGCTTCGCTTCTCGGAGCATTTCAAGAACGTTGATTCTGCAACGGTCATGATAAATAAGAAACTCGCAAAGGTTCGCCCTGGGCTTACTACGTACTACGCTCGCCATACGTGGGCTTCCATCGCCTTCAACCTTGGAATACAAAAGGACGTAATATCGCTGGCACTGGGTCACTCGTTCGGTGTCCGTGTCACTGATACCTACATCAATGCAGACTTGTCTCGTGTGGATGAAGCCAACCGCAGGGTTATTGATTACGTGCTATACAACAAGAAATAGCCTTTATTTTTTGCGAATTTGGCGCATAAACGGCTCAAATTGTTTTCTGGGATAGTTTTACGTGTTTACCACGTAAGCGGCACAGAACGCAAAATTTGGGGTAAATCTGAAAAAGAATACAAAAAATACCCCAGCGGTGAAAAAGTCGAGCCGCTGGGGTAATAAGTGGGAACCACTTTAAACATTCAGTGATGCAAAGGTACGATTTTCCTTTGAAACCACCAAATTATTTACCGAAAAATTTCTTTCTCAACAAATCATTGATGAATCGTGACTTGTTGGGTAGTGCGTTGAGGTACGGCAGAAGGTCGTTATCTATCTGTATGCCAACTAGCTTGACCGTTGAGCCAGCACCCTTCTTCGTTCTCTTGATGTTTCTTCTATTCTCCATATCCGTCTTTTTTAAATTGTCTGTCCAACTTCGTTTTCATTCGGTTCATCTTGTGCTCCAGCTTGCCAATCTGCTTGTAGCTTAGCCACTCCGGCTTGATGTTCAACTCCAGCCAGTACTGGCGCATTTCCTTGCAGTGTCGGGCGATGCTCGGGAAATAGAGGTGTCGCACGTATGGGTTGCGAAGGAAGTACTCGCAATCGGATAGCATACGACCAAGCATCATATACTTGTGCTTCTGTCCTTCTCCGAGACTTACAAGTCTTCCGTTGTCCCCGATCCAAAGCATTGCGCCCTCTCCCTTCCATTCGAAATCGAACGCCTTGCTTACTGGATAATAATAGCCATTGAGCACCGTGCCTTCCTTAAGGTCTCGCCCAATCTCTCGCAGGCAGGTTCTTCCCCAGCTGGTCGTTACCTCGACCACTGCCTGTGCTGGTATCTTGTCGTATTCCTTCATATCTTGCCAAATTTAAATTTCTCGTTCCGTAATGTAATACTTGAATGTCACTCCACCCATTTTAACCTTGAAGTGTCGGTCACCTTCTTCCAGCATTTCTGCATGTGGGTTGTTTCTGAAGGTTTCCTTAATTCGAGAAAACGCTTCCTCCATTTTCTCCTTGGTTCTGTAGTCTTCGATGTGGCTATCAACTGTCCCAAGGCTATTTTTGCCGTTCAAAATGTATTGTTTCATATCTTTTAATCTTCTTGTGTTCTTAAATACTCTGCAAAAATCGGGCACTTTTGGCAGTTGCTGCACCCTCTTTGACTTTCACAAATCTTATCCAAATCCTGTTCTGTCATAATATTTATTTTAAGATGAATACTCTAGTCTGCTGACCTCTTCCGTTTCTGTTATAGTACATTGTTCCGTCAACTGAATAATCGACAGCCCCACCGCTGCAAACGTACTCTGTACCTAACTTATCCCAATAGTGCTGACCTTTGTTTCTTACCTTTGCCAGTGTTACCTTTACCATTTTTGATGTATCCATATTCTTGTTGTTTTGTGCAGGGCTTGCGCCCTGCTGGTTAATACTTTTCTATCCAATACTCTGTTGTACAATTCACTCCTAAGCATGCAAATTCAGACTTAAAATAACCTTGACGTACCCAGTGTGGATAAAAATTATAGGCTTTTTTATATTCCTTAAACAAGCCGTTCAAGAATCGCTCTGCCTTGTCCTTGCGTGTAAAGTTTGCCAACTCCTCGATTTCCTCGCCTTCAACCTGTTTCTTGATGTAATATTTTGTTCTTGCCATTGTATTGCCTCCTATCTTTGAATTATAAATTGAATACCTGCCCAGTCTGCAATGTTGTTGCTCTGCTGCAATCTCTTATTCTCCATATCAATCAAGATTGCTTCTGTCTCGGAAATCTGTTTGCCGTTTACAAAATACTTCTTCATAGCTTCGCCCTTCCTTGATTACTTAGCATACAATGTTACTACCAATCCTCTTCTGAGTGCGCAGCGGCAAGCGTCCAGACCTGCCTTCAATGCTCTCTTAACGAACTTATTGAAGAGTTCTGCACCGATGAGCTTCAAGATACCGCTTACACCTACGAGAGTGTTTATCTTCTTGCCGTCCTCTGTGCGTCCGAAGACCTTAATACGGAAGTTTGAGTTGATAAACTTTGTAGTGAACTCTAAAACGTTTGAATTTGACTTTTTCATTTTCTTTGGCTTGACCGTGTTGCCTAGGGCTTAAGTTACTGAATGTTTTATTGTGCTTATTTCCTAAACACGATGCAAAGATATTAATATTTTTCCGTTCTACCAAAACTTTTCCCGAAAGATATTAATATTTTAACTTTTATTGGCTGTTTATGGCGTAAACATGGTTAATTTTGGCTGATTTCGGTCTTTTTTAGTCGTTTTTATTATCCACAAATCAATGGCTATCAATCGGTTGTCTTAGTTTTCCACACTCTATATAATAATAACCTGCACGCATTAGCTAGAATGAATATAATCTAACTCTCATATCCCCTACCCCTTTTCTCTCAATGAAAAGTGTTCTTCGCACAAAAAATGGGCAGAAAAACGCTCTCCTGCGCTTCCTGCCCTTTCTAACAAATGATATTATGATTGAACCTATTGAACTCTCTTCTTGATGCGCTCCTTTATCCAGTTTGCCGCGAGAAGGAACAGAAACAGAATCACGCAATCGCCAATGAATAGCCTTACTTTGTGCCAAGTGCTCGCTGGCTTCTCTACCTCCTTGGTCCTGTATCGGTTCACGTAATACTTGACTTTCACGGTGTCGGTCACGAAAACGTATGTGTCCCCCACGATTGTGTCCGTCTTGGTCGTTGTCTTCCACCTGGTGGTCGTAAGGTTGTGCCACCGCTCCTTGATTACGGTGTCGCCCTTGATGTACACCAGCACGCTGTCCTGCTTGAATACGCTGTCGTGCTGCTGGGTGTCCTGCCAGTGGATCTGTCGCTGGTTCACGCTGTCACGTCTTACACTGGTGTGTGCGCTATCGTGATAGACTGTGTTATTTTGCGCTGATTTAGCGCAGGAACAGCCAAAAATCAAAAGTGGGGTAATTATAAGCATGGCGAGAAATAACGCCACAGAACGCAAATTTCGCCCTTTTCTTGAATTTTCCATACTCTATAAACGCTAGATTGACGTGTTTATTGTACAAGCACCTTGATTTCCAGGGCTTCCTTGGCTCGCTTCAAATACTTTTCGCAGGCAGTCAGTCCATTGTGCCCTCCGTTTATCTTCCTACGGATAGCCTTCAAGTTGTCTTGGTCTGCCAGCTCATTACAGCCGAAGGTGTCGAATACCCACATCGAGGATTTCGTTGCCCCAAATGGTCGCTCCAGCAGCTCGGGTGTCCCAACGACATCGAAGCCGCAATAATTGGCATACTTCCGGTAGTTGGCTCGCCCGGTAATCTGTATCAATCCCCTGCCCTTATACTTCACGCCATCGCCCTGCTGGGTGTTGCCGAGGTCTTTCCTGCCCTCGTAGGCCCTGCCGCTTGCAAGCTCCTTGGTGTATCTCAACTCTCCGCTTTCGTGGGCAATCTGTGCGAGGTAGTGCGCCATTCGCAAAGGAGTATTGATGTGGAAATGCTCTGCCCATCCGTTGATGATTGGAAGGTAGGTGTCTGCCTTGCTGCCTGCATTCGGCATTATCTTTACCAGTTGCGCTCTAGTTATCCTCATCATCTCCTCCTTTCTTTCGTTCTTCCTTCATTATCTCGACAACCGCCTTCGCAATTTCGTCCTTATTTTCAAGAATCACCTGCATCGTGCGGTCTTGCTTTCGTATCTCAGCCTTCTCGTATGCCTTTTCCCGGATGCTCTTAAACTCGCACAAAAGCAGATACACCGTCCATGCGATGGAGAATATAGGGAAGGGAGAGATAATACACGTAGCTACGTCCATAAGCGTAGCAATACCGAATGTCGGAAAATACTTCTTCGCCTTGTCACACGTCTTCTTCAACCCGGTTGACGTTCTTGCAACATGCATTTCCTTCGCCTTCTGTATGCCTGCTATCAAGTCAATTGTCATCGCTATCAGAATCGTAGAGAAACAGATAAAAATTACTAGGGCGCACAGATATAGATGGTGCACCTGAAAATCGTGAAATACTTCGCTCATATCAATTTATTTTTTTGGTTATTCCAATTTTTCCCAGTCGATGGTTACACCTTTTCCGATGATGTCTGCCGTCCACCTGCAGAATGCCATACCCTCGTATCCGTCCGGATCACTGGCTACGGCAATAGCATACTGTACGCAGTCGCTCTCGGTCTTGATTACCTTCGGGTAGAAGTCCGCATAAGCCATATTAGCCAAATAGAGAATATCCCCGAGGGTTGTGCCCTTTGAGATTATCTCGTTGTTTGTCGCCAAACGGATTTCGTCAACAGTCCATCGGTGACTCGTTCCATCTACGTTCTTCATCTGCTCGCTCGCCTTGATTGCTAGCTGCTTCGTGAAGTGGTAACCGTGCTTTGAAACGTATGCCACGTACCCACTGGCTCCCATGAGTGCCTTTGCTGCCTTCTCGTATGGCAAGCTGTGGATGATGTCGCTCTCTTGGTGCTGGTATCGCTCTTCCTCGCTATCGCAAGAATGGCGCAAAACGATGATTTTCTTCATTGTGCGCCCTCCTATCCTAGTTTG
>ULNV01012386.1_pt1 | contig 13869 bp, 7 predicted proteins | sample 1952011 | NCBI WGS metagenome assembly ULNV01 (sample SAMEA4835586, study PRJEB28245) | human gut metagenome | biome: gut microbiome; material: fecal sample | place: Denmark | collected 2008
CTGCCCTTTCAGGGCGTTCCAACCGTACAGGTCGATAAATCTCAAATTTGTATTTGTTTATTTATTTGCTGAGATCGAAACCAACGCGGATGCCATCATAGTTTTTGGAGATTTCGCCGATAGTACCGAGAGTGGTGTTGCCGCTCAGGGCAGTCAGCGTCTGGATGATGGTAAGCAGTTTCTTCGACTCGAAGAGAATGCTGATGCCAGATGTGTTCTTGGTGGCGAAACCATTGAGGCTGAGCAGCAGACGGCCTTTCAGGTCGATGGCGTGAGTCTTCTCGTCGAAGGTGTAAGTGCCGCTCCATGACTTTCCGTCTATCTTGGCATTGAAGGTGCCGTCCTCGTTGAACTTGAAGTAAGTGTTCGAACTGTTGAATCCAGCTTTCTGATAATAGGTGCTTAACTTTTCCTCCACCTTCTTGGCAGCGATTTCACCACCCGCTTTCGCCAACAGGTTCTCTGAGGTAAAGGCGCAGCCAGGCGATTTATATTTCCATGTGTGGGCGCAGAGGTCGGCTTTCTTGAATGTGGTTGAGCCAATCACGTTGTCGAGAATGCTTCCCACGATGCTTCCCACCTTGCTTGTGGTGGAACCTGTGGTGTTGCTGCTGTTTCCGCCAGCATAGCCCAAGAGTTCTGCTAATACTCCTACGGCAGAAGCCTTGGTATTGACAGTGTCGGCAGAATGTGTTTTGGAAGAGTCTGTCGTGGCTGTGGAAGCTGTTGTTGCTGTCGATGTTGAAGATTTGGAGGAAGTCTTCTTGGCAGTGGTGGTAGACTTCTTCTTAGTAGTAGCCTTCTTTTTCTTGGTTGATTTCTTGGCAGGAAGGCTGCTCATTTCGGATGTTGTGACGCTCTCGGCGCATGTCTCGTTGGCAAGGCTGCCTGTGGTGCATGCCAGCACAAGGGCAACCATCATGAATACTTTCTTCATTTTTGTTGATACTTTTTTGATGTTTTCAAGTTGAAAAACTCTTTTTTTTTCTCTCTTTTGACCTCTGAATCTCTTGTGTTCAGAAGCCCAGTGTGGAGTTTATGCTTTTTCGGGTGCAAATATCGCAAAAAAAGCGCAGATGGAGAAAGGGGAATTGATATTTTTTGTAGGTTTTCCCCTATTTCTCCTTGATTTATGTCAAAAAATGAGGTTTTTAGTGTTCTTTTCTCACTTTTTTCGTGGTGCTTGTAGTCAGAATATCTTACCTTTGCAACATTACAAATCGCAATAGGTTATGGATTATAGTTTAATTAAGGTCAATGCAGAGATTGAGAATCTTGCACAGGACAAATGCCAGCAGATTCTTCATGACCGACGTGAAGCCCTCGCTAACAAGGTTAGAAGAAGAGCTTAAAAAACAGGAGAGATTGTTTTCTCAAAAAGACACAAAAAGAATTGACATTCCGGGAACGTCGTTTCCCGTGTAACGTAAAAGGTCCCGTTGACAGAACTTGGTTCTGCGACGGGACCTTTTATGGTTTTATTGTTTTCTCTAACTTCCCATTTCTGAAAAGTTCGTTGAGTTTTTATTTTCCAGCCTCTTCCTTGGTAGCCTTCATGATGACTTCCAGGTGGTTGCCTGGCTTGAGGACGATATTCTTCAGGAAGTCGCCTATAGCCTTGCCGTCGACGCTGCTTACTGTCTTCACGTAATCGGTGTGCAGGTCGATGCCGTTGATGACATAGTTGCGCAGGATGCCGGTCCAGTAGCCATTGGTCTTGGCGTCTACCGAAGCCTGCTTGGTCAGAATCTCCTTGATCTTCTGCAGATCGCTGGCGTTAGGCTGTTCTATGGTAGTCTTCAGGCCAGAGAAGAAGTAAGGCAGAGCCTCGTCGAGCTTCTCGGGGTTGAGCTGTGCGCTGCCGGTCAGGCTGAGTGCCAGCTGTCCGTCCCAGTCGAGCTCCATGCTTGCCTCAGCTCCTGCATGGTAGGCTGCACTCAGCTTCTCGCGTATGTTGCGCAGATAGTCCATCTGGAGCAATCGTGCAGAGATGTCGGCGAGCACGCTTGTCTGCAGGGTGTAAGGAGTCTTGGCATACCATATCTCGGTCACCTGCGACATTGGGTTCTCCATGCTCTTGGTGAAGATGTTCTTCACCTCGCCTGTAGCTACAGGGATGGCCTTGTTCTTCAGCTTGGCGCCCTTGCTTGGGATAGAGGCGATGTACTGCTCGATGAGTGGCAGGAGAGTGGCCTCGTCGTAGTTGCCCACGAAGAAGAAGGTGAAGTCCTTGGCATTGGTGAACATCTGTTTGCCCAGTTCGAGCACGCGGTCGTAGTTGACAGCATCGAGGTCTTCGGTCTTAGGGATGCGTGCCATCTTGTTGCCCATGTAGATGGTGCTCTGCAGCGAATCCTGGTAAACCATCTCTGGGTTCTTGCTCTGGTTGGCAAGAGCGGTCTTGATGGTGCTCAGGAGGTTGGCAGCCGATTTCTCGTCCTTGCTCAGCGCTGTCATCTTGAGGTAGATGAGCTGCATGAGGGTCTCGATGTCCTTAGGAGTAGAGTTGCCTGAGAGTCCATGCTTGAAAGGAGTGACGGTGTAAGCCACGCTTGCCTGCTTGCCTGCGAGGGCTTTCTCGAGGTCGTTGCTTGAGAACTGGCCCAGACCACTGGCGTTGAGCAGCATGCCGCCCATGAAGGCGAAGGTGTAGTCGGCCTTGTCGAGTGCTGCGTAACCTACGTTGGCTGTGGCAGCAAACTGTATCTCGTTGTCCTTGTAGTCGGTCTTCTTCAGCACCACCTTGGCACCGTTGGAGAGGGTGAGGGTCTTGAATCCCAGCTTCTTGTCTTCTGCTGTGCTCTTGATCTTGCCCGCCTTAGGCTTCTGGGCGATGAGAGGCTCCTGCTTCACATTGTCCACATAGGCCTCGAGCTTCTCGCCGCGCACCTGCTTCACGATGTCGGCAAGCTCCTGCTCGGTGGGATAAACAGCACCGTCGGCCTCGCGCATCATGACGAGTGACACCAGGTTGGTGTCGGTTTCGCAAATCAACTGCTTGGCGTACTGGTTGACAGCCTCTACAGGGATGTGAGGCACCAGCATCTGGTAGATCTGATATTCGTCCTCTACCGAAGGGATAGGTTCGTTGCTGGTGAAGTTGTCCACATATTGAGTGGTGAACTGTTCGTTCTTCATCTTGTCGCGATTGGTGTAAGCCTTCTCCATCTGGCTCATAAACTCATCCTTGGCACGCTGATACTCAGTGGCTGTGAAGCCGAAGTCGTGTGCACGCTTCAGTTCGCGCATCACGGCGGCATAAGCCTCCTTCATTTGTCCGTCCTTGGCAGCGCCGAGGGAAGTGAGCGCCTCCTTGGTGCTTGAGAGCAGATAGTCGCCAATGCTGGTCATTGCCTGCAGATAAGGACAGTCGGGCTCCTGCGATTTCTCGCTGAAGCGGGCATTCATCATGCTGGCAAAGATGTTGTCCATATAGCCTTTGAGCAGATAGTCGACACCGTTCTTCAGCGAGTCGGGTGTGGCTTCGTGCTTCATGAAGATCTGGAAGATGCCCATCTGCTGCTCCTTGTCCTTGTCTACCACGTAAATGGCCTGGTTGTTGTCGGGCACTTCCACGGGCACTACCTTGGCAGCATTGGCAGGCACCTTGATGCCTCCGAAGAGTTTCTTGATCTGAGCCTCGATATGGTCTACGTCCACGTCGCCGACGATGATGACTGCCTGGTTGTCTGGGCGATACCATTTGCGGTAGTAGGCGCGCAGGGTCTCAGGGTCGCAGCCGTCGATGATGCTCATCAGTCCGATAGGCATGCGGTAGCCATACTTACAGTCGGGGTAGAGCTTAGGCAGGGCACGCTCCAGTATGCGCTGCTGTCCCACCATGCTCATACGGTACTCGTTGTGCACCACGTCGCGCTCGTCGTTGATGGCTTCCTTGGTGAGAGAGATGCCGTTGCTCCAGTCTTTCAGGATGAGCATACATGAGTCTACTGCCGACACGCGTGTGGTGGGCACGTCGGTGAAGTAGTACACGGTTTTCTCAATAGAGGTGTAGGCATTGAGGTTACGGCCATATTCCACACCGATGCTCTGCAGGTATTCCTGGAGGCTGTTGCCCTGGAAGTGCTCAGAGCCATTGAAGGCGAGGTGCTCCAAGAGGTGAGCCAGACCACGCTGGTCGTCGTTTTCGTTGATAGAGCCTACTTTCTGTGCGATGTAGAAGCTGGCTACATGCTCAGGGAAACTGTTGTGTCGGATGTAATAAGTCAGACCATTGTCCAAATGGCCTATTCTCACATCTTTGTCTACCGGGATAGGTGGCATCATCTGAGCCATGGCCTGTCCGGCAGTAAGCAGCACGATGGCTGCAGCAAAAAACTTCTTAAGTTTCATAATAGCTGATGTTGGTTTATATATAATAATGTGTATTTATTCTTCTTTCATAAACTTGATGCTGCAAAAGTAGCACATTTCTAACGACAAAGCAAGCATTTGGGAAGTTTTTTCCCAAAATGCCTGCATTCTTAACATTAAACTAACATTCCACTAACATAACCTAACATTAGGTTCTGTTTTTCAGCTCTTCGCTTTCAGAAAACTGTTCATCCAGCTGCCACGATAGAGGCGGATGAGGAACAGGATGCCGCGGAAAGTCAGTTCGGTGGCCATGGCTATCCATACACCTTCCAGGCCGAAGCGCTGCGAGAGAGCATAGGCCAGGGTGAGGCGCACCAACCACATTGTTCCCAGGTTGATGGCGGCAGGCTTGAAGGTGTCGCCGGCTCCCACGCAGACACAATAGGTCACGATGCTGGCAGCAAAGAACGGTTCGGCAAAAGCCTCTATGCGAAGACAGCGTGTGCCTAAGTCGCAGATGGCGTCGACGGGAGAGAGTACTGCCATCATGCCCGGTGCAAAGAGATACATGACAACACCCATCACTGCCATTACGCCCATGCCGAGACCCACCGTCATGTAGGCAAAATTGCGGCACAAGTCGATGCGGCCAGCGCCATGGGTCTGACCGACGAGCGTGGTGGCGGCATCGCCTATTCCGTAGCCAGGCATATAGCACAGGCTCTCGGCGGTGATGGCAAATGAGTGTGCGGCAATGGCGATGTTGCCCAATGGCGCCACTATCATGGTGCTGACAATCTGTGCACCGCTCATCAGGATGTTCTGTATGGCCAAGGGAATGCTTATCTTGAAGGCATTGCGCACGTATTCGCGTACCCAGCTGAAGCGAATCTTGTCCTGACGCAGGTTGAGAATCTTGTTGTGGCAGGCTGCCTGCCAAAGGTTGGGCAGCGAGATGCAGACATAAGCCAGGGCGGTTCCGAAGGCTGCGCCCACCACGCCCATGTGCAGCACATAGATGAAGATGTAGTTGAACACGACGTCGCACAGGCAGATCAGAATTGCCATGACGCTGGGCGTGTGCATGTTGCCTGCGGCCTTGAGCATCATGCCCGACATGTGGTACAGGTAGACAAAGGGCAGCACGAGGCTGTAGACCAGGAAATAGGCCGATGACTTGTCGGCAATGTCATCGCCTCCGCCCAACCAGTGGGGCAGGGGAGAATGAATACCTACGCCGATGAGGGCTATCAGGATGCTGAAGATGATGCCGCAGAGCAGCGAGTGGCGAAACACCTGGCGGGCTTTGCCGAAGTCGTTGGCTCCGATGAAGTGGGCTACCTGCACTGAGAAACCAGTGGCAAAGGCACTCAGCAGACTGCCGATAAGCCAGGTGGTGGACTCGATGAGTCCGATGCTCGCTGAAGCCTCTGCACCCAAATGTCCCACCATAGAGGCGTCGATAAAGAACATCATGACGGTGGAAATCTGTGCCAGCATGGAGGGAATACTCAAGCCTACGATGAGGTTCAGTTTCTCACCGCGGTGCATGGAGCGTCCTGCCCGTATCGATTCCATCAGATATTCTGTCTTTTTGCTATATAACATAATGTTTGTACTGCCATTTATTGTTTTCTGTTGAACTGCCCGTTAGTATGTAGGAACAGTCAAAGCGAGAAAATGGCGATCCCTCCTAAAAGGAATCGCCATTTTTATGATTTGAATGTTAAATTTCTATTTATCCCAAAATACAAGATCTTATCACCTTTAAACAAAACCTCTATCTATTGGGTTGAATTCAGCGGATAAGAAAAAGAGAATCTTGAAAACTCTTTTCTATATCCTGACTTCATTCACTTTTCGTCGTCCTTGAATAACAATCTCTTATTTACCTTTAGATTCTAATACCTGTCGTCCTTGAATAACAATCTCTTGTTTACCTAAAACTAATAACCTATCACAATCTATTACCTAACTAAAAACCTAAAACTTATAATTCTGATGCAAAGGTACTACTATTCTTGAAATCTGCAATACTTTTGCGTATATTTTTGCATGAAAATAACATTTTTTTTGCTTATAAGCCCAAAATGTGTGCGAACACATACACTTGTTTATTCTTTGAAACATATTTTTAGAATTCGGATTTCAAGAGTTTCTTTAGGAGTTAAAAGAGTTTCTTAAGGAGTTAAAGGAGTTAAGGAGTTAAGACAACAGCTTTGTGGGCTTGAAATTTAATATTTAACATTCCCTCAAGACTATTGTCTTAACTCCTCAGCGACCGAAGGGAGCGATAACTCCTTTAACTCCTTAACTCCCGAAGAAACTCCTCCGAGTTGATGGGGAAAATAAAAAAGTCCTGTGCCGAAGAAGCACAGGACTTTCTGTATGGAGGAATAGAATTATTTCTTAATCCATTTGCCATCGGTATACCAACCCTTGAGCACAATCTCGAATTTGAGCATTGAGTAAGCAGGAATGGTTAAACTGCTGCTCTGGCTGGAACCATAGCCGAGAGTGTAAGGCATGTAAACCATCCAGTGGTCGCCGATATGAGTCATTTTCATCAGGGCAGTGGCAAATCCGTCGACAACGCCCTTCACAATGAAATTGCTGGTCTGAGCCTTGTTGACATCATAGTCGCCGGTGAAGTTGTGGTCGAAGATATAGTCGTTCTTCAGCATGCCCTTGTAGCTGACCATCACCGAGTCGGTGTAGAGAGGGCGCACGGCAGAACCTTCGCCCTGCTGCATCACCTGCACCACGATGTTGTCTTCCTGCTCATTGAAGGTAGGAGTGACAGGCTGGTTGTTGAGATCCGTATTTCCCGTCTGGTTCTCCATACTCCAATTGCGGTAGACGTGCCATCCGTTGGCTTCTCCCTCCTGCTTGGCCTTGACGAGAATCTCGGCAAAAGCCGTCTTGTTCTTTGCCTGCCAGTCGTCGTACTCGGAGTCGGTGTTTTCGTCAGTCTCGCTGCATGATGCCAGCACAAGAGCCGACATCATGAGCAGAAACAGATATTTCAAATTCTTCAAATTCATCTATGTGTATTTGATTTTTTATCGTTTAGAAGTCCTTGATCTCCTTGCCAAGCTTCTTCAGTACGCTCGTGATGCTCACACGGTCCTCGATGATGCCGCGAAGCTCGCTGATGGCAACACGCTCCTGCTTCATCGTGTCACGATAACGCAGAGTAACCTTGTGGTCGTTAGGAGTATCGTGGTCTACGGTGATACAGAACGGAGTACCGATGGCATCCTGACGACGGTAGCGCTTGCCGATAGAGTCCTTAGGATCGCCATAGTGGGTGTTGAAGTGGAACTTCAGCTCGTCAACGATCTCGTGAGCCAACTCGGGCAGGCCGTCCTTCTTGTCGAGTGGGAATACGGCACACTTCACAGGAGCCAATGCCTCAGGCAACTTCAGAACCACGCGGCTCTCGCCGTTCTCGAGCTTCTCCTCGCAGTAAGAGTGGCACATCACGCTGAGGAACATACGGTCTACGCCGATAGAAGTCTCTACATCGTAAGGCACGTAGCTCTCGTTCTTCTCAGGATCGAAGTACTTGATAGAGCGGCCGCTGAACTTCTCGTGCTGAGAAAGGTCGAAGTTGGTACGGCTGTGAATGCCCTCTACCTCCTTGAAGCCAAATGGCATCTTGAACTCGATGTCGGTAGCAGCGTTGGCATAGTGGGCCAACTTCTCGTGGTCGTGGTAGCGATAGTTCTCGTTGCCCATGCCGAGTGCCTCGTGCCATGCCAGACGAACCTTCTTCCAGTACTCAAACCACTTCATCTCGGTGCCAGGCTGGCAGAAGAACTGCATTTCCATCTGCTCGAACTCGCGCATACGGAATACAAACTGGCGAGCCACAACCTCGTTGCGGAATGCCTTACCTATCTGGCATATACCGAAAGGAAGCTTCATGCGGCCTGTCTTCTGAACGCTCAGGTAGTCGACAAAGATACCCTGGGCTGTCTCAGGACGCAGATAAACCTTGCTGGTAGCATCGCTCGCTGCACCCATCTGGGTAGAGAACATCAGGTTGAACTGACGAACGTCTGTCCAGTTCTTGGTGCCGCTGATAGGACATACGATGCCCTCGTCCTCGATGATCTGCTTCAGCATCTCGAGGTTAGGACCCTGCATGGCCTCGGTGTAGCGGGCATGAAGGTCGTCGAACTTCTTCTGATTCTCCAAGACGCGAGGATTGGTAGCGCGGAACTGAGCCTCGTCGAAGCTGTCGCCGAAGCGCTTCTTAGCCTTGGCGATCTCCTTGGCGATCTTCTCCTCGTATTTGGCCATGTGGTCCTCGATGAGCACATCGGCGCGATAACGCTTCTTCGAGTCGCGGTTGTCGATCAATGGATCATTGAACGCATCCACGTGACCTGAAGCCTTCCAAACAGTTGGGTGCATAAAGATGGCTGCGTCGAGACCCACAATGTTCTCGTGCAGCAATACCATGCTCTGCCACCAGTACTGCTTGATATTGTTTTTCAGCTCGACACCGTTCTGACCATAGTCGTAAACGGCTGCCAAACCATCATAAATTTCGCTACTTGGAAACACGAAGCCATACTCTTTGCAATGGCTTACAATCTTCTTAAAAACATCTTCTTGTGCCATGATGAAATCTTATATTTTTCAAATTTTCGGCAAAGATACGCCTTTTTCTCGAATTTTCTTTGTATTTTTGCCTAAAATATATAAAATAAGTATTAAAAGCTATCTATGAGCGACGAAATTAAAGACAAAGACGAACTTCAGAAGGGTGGTGAGCCACAAGATTTGGATGCGGCTGAACAGCATTCCGACTACAAGCCTGTCAACAGGTTTGACGCTTCGGCGGTGCGCCATCTTAGCGGAATGTACCAGAACTGGTTCCTCGACTATGCCTCCTATGTAATTCTCGAGCGTGCCGTGCCTCATATCGAGGACGGACTGAAGCCCGTGCAGCGACGCATACTGCACTCGATGAAGAGAATGGACGACGGAAGATACAACAAGGTGGCGAATATCGTGGGACACACCATGCAGTTTCACCCGCATGGTGACGCCTCTATCGGCGACGCACTCGTACAGATGGGACAGAAAGACCTGCTCATCGACACACAGGGAAACTGGGGAAATATCCTCACCGGCGACCGTGCGGCGGCTTCACGATACATAGAGGCGCGTCTGTCCAAGTTCGCGCTCGACGTGGTGTTTAATCCCAAAACAACCGACTGGCAGCTCTCCTATGACGGCCGCAACAAGGAGCCTATTACGCTCCCCGCCAAGTTCCCCTTGCTGCTGGCACAGGGAGCAGAGGGCATCGCCGTAGGTCTGAGCAGCAAGGTGCTGCCACACAACTTTAATGAACTTTGCGATGCTGCCGTACACTATCTCAAGGGAGAGCCTTTCACCATCTATCCCGACTTCCCTACGGGTGGAGCCATCGATGTGGGCAAGTATAACGACGGACAGCGTGGAGGCGTGCTGAAGGTGCGTGCCAAGATAGACAAACTCGACAACAAGACGCTTGTCATCACCGAGATTCCTTTCAGCAAGACCACCGGAAGCCTCATCGACTCCATCACCAAGGCGGTGGAGAAGGGAAAGATAAAGGCCAGAAAGATAGAGGACGTTACCTCTGCCAACGTGGAAATCCTCGTCCATCTGGCTCCCGGAACCTCTTCCGACAAGACCATGGACGCACTCTATGCCTTCAGCGACTGCGAGATCAACATCTCGCCCAACTGCTGTGTCATCGAGGACAATAAGCCTTGCTTCCTCACCGTGAGCGATGTGCTGCGCCACAGCGTAGACCGCACCATGGGACTGCTGCGCAAGGAGCTGATGTTGCGCAAGGGTGAACTGGAGGAACAACTCTTCTTCTCCTCGCTCGAGCGTATCTTCATCGAGGAGCGCATCTACAAGGAGCGCAAGTTCGAGCAGAGCAAGAGTCAGGACGAGGTTGTGGCCTTTATCGCCTCGAAGCTGGAGCCTTTCAAGGACAAGCTCTTCACAGCCGTAGTCGACGGAAAAGGCAAGGTGGAGTATGCATTCCACAGAGAGATAACGCGCGAGGACATTCTGAAACTCCTTGAAATCAAAATGCAGCGCATCCTGAAATATAATAAGGACAAGGCCGACGACCTCTTGCTGAAAATCAAAGCCGAACTGGCGGAGATAGAGAACGACCTCGCCCACATGACTGATGTCACCATCAACTGGTTTGAATATCTCAAGACCAAGTATGGCAAGGCGCATCCAAGACGTACCGAGATAAGAAACTTCGACACCATCGAGGTGACCAAGGTGGTGGAGGCCAATCAGAAACTCTACATCAACCGACAGGAAGGATTCGTGGGTACAGGACTGAAGAAGGATGAGCTGGTGTGCAACTGCTCCGACCTCGACGATATCATCATCTTCTATAAGGACGGAAAGTTCAAGGTGACCAAGGTGGCCGACAAGATCTTCGTGGGAAAGAACATCCTTCATGTGCAGGTGTTCAAGAAGAACGATAAGCGAACCATCTACAACTGTGTGTATCGCGATGGCAAACAGGGCGAATACTTCATCAAGCGATTCAACGTGACGTCGATGACACGCGACAAAATGTATGACATCACGCAGGGAACGCCCGGAAGCCGGGTCATCTATTTCACGGCCAACCCCAACGGTGAGGCTGAAATCATCAAGATAACACTGGATCCAGACCTCTCGAAGAAGCGACAGAGCATCTTTATCGAGAAAGACTTCTCGGATATTATCATCAAGGGACGTGCCGCCAAGGGCAATCTGCTCACCAGGAGAACCATCCGTCGCATTGGTCTGAAGAGTCATGGACACAGTACCTTGGGAGGAAGAAAGGTGTGGTTCGATCCTGATGTCAACCGTATCAATTACGACGAGAACGGACGTTTCCTCGGCGAGTTTAATGACGATGAATATATCTTGGTGGTTCTCGACAATGGCGAGTTCTATATCACCAACTTCGACCCCAACAACCACTATGAGGACAATATCCTGCGACTGGAAAAGTGGGACGAACATAAGATATGGACTGCCGTTCTCTATGATGCCGACAACGAAGGCTATCCTTACATCAAGCGATTCACCATGGACGCTGCCAAGCGCCATCAGAACTTCCTTGGCGAGAATGTCAACAGCAAGCTGATTCTCCTGACCGATACAGTTTATCCTCGTATCAAGGTGACTTATGGAGGTGTGGATGCTGTGCGTCCTGCCGAGGAAATCGACGCCGAGCAGTTTATCGCACAGAAGAGTTTCAAGGCTAAGGGAAAACGACTCTCTACCTGGAACATAGGTTCTATAGAGGAAATAGAGCCGACCCGTTTCCCAGAGCCTGCAGATACAGCCGATGCTGCAGACGCAGCCGAGGGCGATGAGACGACAGCCGATGGCGATGCTGCCGACGGCAAAGTGTCGTCCCGGACAAAGGCAAAATCATCCGACGAGAACCTCGACCCTGATGCCGGCAAGAGCCAGCAACAGATTATCGATGAGTTGACAGGACAGACAAGCCTCTTCGACGATAAGAACTTTACTGCGGAAGACGAAAAAGACCGCGACTGGCTGAAGGATCAATAGGGGAGTTGCTTCAGGAGTTAAAGAAGAAACTTCCTTCCCCATAAAGAAAGCCGCCCCAGAAGCTTAAAGCTATCTGTGGCGGCTTAAAAGAAAAGATTTACCCTGTATTATTACTCAATAATAATCAAAACTCTGCGGCATTCCTCCTTTGAACAGCCGTTGCTGTCGCCAATGGCCTTCCCCAACTTGATGTCGAAGTCCTTGATGCCTTGTTTCTTCAGGAAGTTGACAACATTGTTCAGACGACCCTCGCTGAGTTTGTAGTTCTTTGAAGAAACTCCGTCCGACGAAGCCTCACCGATGATGGTAAGCTTGTAGTCGCCCTGTTCCTTCAGGGTGTTGATAAACTTCTTCAAGCGAAGTCTTTCCTGAGTCGTGATGTTGGTCTTGTCTACGGTGAAGAATACCTCGTAAGACTTCACCTTCTTCGACTTCTCGCAGTCGTCGAGCAATGACTGCAGCTCGGCATTGTCCTTGCGGCAAGCCTTCAGACTCTCAGACAATCCGTCGTATGCACGCTGCTTTTCAGCCAATTGTTTTTCGTAGGCTTCCTTCATTTCGGCCTGATCTCTCAGAGCCTTGTAGTAGCGGGCCTTGTTGCTTGGCATCACCTTGCTGACGAAGTTGAAGCGCAGAACCTCACCATTTCTGTCCATTGCGGTCACAATCTTATCGCCATTATCATCTATTGTGGTCTTGATGGCTGTGAAACCGTTCAAGAGAGTTTCGTCTATCTTGAGCAAGCTGGTGTTGATATTGCCTAAGCTGCCCTGAGTATTGTCATCGAGGAGCTTGATGGCACCTGTGTTCTTGTTGATTTCCACCTTGATGTCCTTCAGACCTGTCTCTATAGCAGTGGTCAGAGCATTGAAGCGCTCTTTCATAGTAGAAGTCTGGTCGTTGATAGCCTTGATGATAGCCTCGGCGTTAGCTATTAAGGTAGCATTGAGGAGGTTGCCTGTGGTGTCAATCTGCAGACGCAAAATCTCACCATTCTCGTTCAAAGCGGTCACAATCTTGTCACCATTATCGTCTATCGTTGTCTTGATGGCTGTGAAGCCATTGAAGATTGTCGTGTTGATGGTGTTGAGACCAGCCTTCAGGCTCTCGCCCTGTGCTGTGATGGCACCAGTGTTGTTGTTGATCTCCACCTTGATGTCGGCCAATCCGCCCTTCACGGCAGCTGTCAAGGCTGCTATGCGCTCAGCCATGGTGTTGCCCTGGTTGTTGATCACGTCTACGAGTGCATTGCCAGAAGCCAATATCTGGGCTGAGATAAGCTTGCCAGTGGTGTCAATCTGCAGGCGCAGAATATCTCCGTTCTGGTTCATGGCGTATACAATGGCCTCGCCCTGGGCAGTAATCTGTCCGGTGAGTGTGGTCATCTGCAGGCTCAATGCCTCGAAACCATTAAACAGAGATGTGTTGATGTCTTTCAGACCATTCTTGGTGTTCTCGCTTAATATGGTGATGGCACCAGTATTGGCTTCTACTGCCACCTTGATGTCTGCCATGCCGTCTCTCAACAATGTGTTGAGGGCATCAAAGCGCTCTTTCAGAGTCTTGTTTAAGTTATTGACTGCATCTACCAGTGCTGAGTAGTCATTGATAAATGTGTTTCCACCATAATCGACAGTAGGTTCAGTTACGTCCGTACATGCCGACAAGCTCAAGGCTGCTATGAGCAACATAGGATAAAACTTCTTTTTCATAATTAATTTAGGTTTTAAGCTCCACTTTTCCTTATACACCTTTTAAATATATTTATTCTCATATATCTTATTACAATATAAATATAAAAAAGGGAAGCAGTTAATAAAATAGGTTATTACTTTCGACTGCAAAAATAAGTAAAAATCAATCAACGGGAGTGAACCTCAGTTTTTTGTTGTGAACCTCAGTTTTTAAACGTGAACGTGCGGTGGATTCAGTATTTTTTAACTAAAT
>ULNV01018665.1_pt1 | contig 13842 bp, 28 predicted proteins | sample 1952011 | NCBI WGS metagenome assembly ULNV01 (sample SAMEA4835586, study PRJEB28245) | human gut metagenome | biome: gut microbiome; material: fecal sample | place: Denmark | collected 2008
ACGGACTTGATCGTACAATAAATGTTTACACGGCAGACGGAAAGCTGCTCGCAACTTATAGTGGAAAAATCGATTTAGAAATAAATGACGGTGGATATGTCAAGTTCGATTTGAATGGAAAAAGATATATTTATTATAACTGCTTTGTTGAATCAATAGCTGACATTGATTAAAAACTGGAGGTGCATACAATTGAAAACCTGGCAGGAAGCGGCGTTGGAATACGCTGCACAAGGGCTTAGACCTTGCGATGCGACTAGGAAGATAGAATCCGAATTAGGTCTTACTAACATGTACAACAAAGTTCAAAAGTACATGAAAAAACACGCAGATACAGCGTCTAAGCATGAAGAAAAAAGAGCTGTTATTCAGAACCAAGAGCCAAGTTATCACTTGAGTAATTGGGGCGGAACTAAGACTATAAAGTTCGGTCTTATGGGCGATACTCAGATCGGAAGTAAGTATACTCAGCTTACATGGCTTAATGTATATTATGACTATGCTAAATCGCTTGGCATAAAAGATATTTATCATACAGGTGACATTACGGACGGTCTTAAGATGAGGCCTGGTCACGAGTACGAATTGTATGAAATATCTGCCGATGAGATGAGAGACGATGTTGTAAAGAATTATCCTAAACGTGATGGCATTACGACTCATTTTATTACAGGCAACCATGACGCAAGCATATATAAACATGTCGGCTATGATATTGGTCAGGCTATAGCGAACCTTAGACCCGACCTGGATTATCTTGGAAGGGACTGCGCTCTTGTGGAGTTGACTCCGCATTGTATACTTGAACTCAGGCATCCTTGGGACGGAACAGCTTATGCTTTGAGCTATAAGGTTCAGAAGATGGTTGAGGCAATGGAGAGCGATTCAAAGCCGAATATTTTGGCAGTTGGTCACTATCATAAGGCCGAATATTTATTTTATAGGAACGTTCACGTCTTTCAGACGGGTTGTTTCCAGTCTCAGACTCCATTCACCAGAGGCAAAGGCATCTCAGTACATATCGGTGGATGGTTCATTGAGGCTACGGTGGCTACGGACGGAACTATATTAATGATCAAACCTACATTCGTACCTTTTTATAACTCAATTAAGGACGATTATAAAAATTTTAAATAATTTTAAATAATTTTAAGGAGGAAGCAAATAATGAGGTATAACGATTACGAAGTAAATTATGTACCTTATAGTGATATCTATAACAGAATTGCATCTGACACACGAGCCACAATTAAAAACGGAAGTTATATTAAAGAGCTATCTCCAAAGCAGAAGGCAATGAATTCTATAACTAATGTTATATTTAACAATCCTGCAACAATAGTTTTTTGGTCTGATGGAACAAAGACCGTAGTCAAATGCGATGAAAGAGACGAGTTTGATCCCGAGAAGGGACTCGCCATGGCAATTTGTAAGAAGCATTTTGGTGGAGGGTTTTATAATGATATTTTTAAAAAGTGGATTCCTAAAGAAGAAACTCCAAAGATCGAAATCGATGGCCAGATAACTATGACTGACATAGCTGAAAAATTCGAAAAGCTTGCTAAAGCGGCTAAATCCATGTTCGGTCCATGGGATGACTAATTATGGAATACTTCCTTCGTGATTATCAAAGGGATGCAGTTGAAAGGATGCATAACGGCTGCATTTTAAATGGCGGAGTTGGTAGTGGTAAAAGTAGGACAGGATTATACTACTACTTTAAAGAGCAAGGTGGTAGTATCGATCCGGACTACATCCCTATGAAGAATCCAAAAGATCTTTATATTATCACAACTGCCATGAAGCGTGACTCACTCGAATGGGAGGGAGAATTAGCCAATTTCCTAATCTCAAAAAATCCCGAGGTGAGTTTTTACAAAAACAAGATCGTAATTGACAGCTGGAACAACATTCAGAAGTATAAAGGCGTGTATGATGCGTTCTTTATATTTGATGAAGATCGACTGACCGGTAAAGGCAAATGGGTAAAAGCTTTCTGGGATATTGCTAGGAAGAATGACTGGATCATCCTATCGGCAACACCAGGAGATACTTGGGAGCAATATTTTCCTGTGTTTAAGGCTAACGGATTCTACAAAACAAAAAGAGAATTCGAGCACGAGCATGTTGTATATTCTCCATATTCAAAGTATCCAAAGATCGATCGCTATATTAATACTGGCCGTCTCATTCGATTAAGGAATCAGATTCTTATCGACATGGACTTCTCTAGACAGACTATTCCGCATCATGAAGATATTTATGTTAGCTATGATATTTCAAAGTATAAGGAAGCTGTAAGGACTCGCTGGGATCCTTTTAAGAACGAGCCTATCCAGCAAGCTTCCGGTCTTTGCTATGTTCTTAGAAGGATTGTTAACTCGGATGATTCTAGGCAAATAGCTGTTATGGAATTAGCTGAGAAGCATCCTAAAATGATCATATTTTACAACTTCGACTACGAGCTTGATATTTTGAAAGGAATCTATTATGGAGAAAAAGTTCAAATCGCAGAATGGAACGGGCATGCACACCAACCTATCCCTACTAGCAAACGGTGGGTGTATCTTGTGCAGTATACCGCTGGCGCCGAAGGTTGGAATTGCATCAAGACCGACACAATCGTATTTTACTCGCAGAATTACAGCTATAAAGTCATGGCTCAGTCAGCCGGTAGAATCGATAGGCTCAATACTCCTTACACCGACTTATATTACTATCACTTGAAGTCTAGAAGCGGCATTGATCTAGCAATAAGCAAGGCTTTAAGTCAAAAGAAAAAATTCAACGAGTCAATGTGGGTGAAATGGTAATGTTTAAAGTAAACATTCGAACTCGGTCTAAGATATTTTTCGGTAATGCACGTGGTCCAACAGCCGACGATCTATTCAACGATTGGATAAAAGAACATCCTGATATTTTGATTCGAGAGTTTAGATATCAGCAGGCTCGGTATGGCGATCACTCGATAGCTATATTGTACGAAGAGTATGAATGAGTTCGCGTAAAAAACATTCTCCTTTATGAAAGGAGACGATTAAAAATGCAAATCGTTATTTATGGAATCGGCGGACCCGAAGACAACTATAGAGTACTGAGATATCGAGTAATCGATCAGGAGTTTATATCTATAGCCATTGTCAAAAACTTTGCTGAGATGATGCGGGACGAATACCCTAGCATCCAGGAGATATATGCAATGGACAACAGATGGGGACTCAGGAAAGATTGCACCGAGGCATTCAAGAAAAATTCTATGGCTGGATGGATCGAGTTCAAAGATTTGATAGAACGAGAAGGACTTAAGATCATCTAATTACATAAGAAGTTTAAGGCTCAATGGAAACATTGGGTCTTTTACTTTTATATTTTAAGGAGGAAGTAAACATGTCAGACTATTCAAAATTTGAGACCGTCGCAAAAATTCAAGAAATACTTGAGGAATCCGGACTTTATTGGTCATGTTCGTATTCACCTAGTAACGATTCATATAGCATATTTATTTGCGACGAAGACGGAGAAATAATTTCGAGGGGGTTAAATAATGAATGAGTGCAAACTTAAAATCTATTACGCCCATCATCAGTGGAAGTATGGAACTAAGATCGAGGATTATGAACTCAATCTTATACAATCATATTTTCCTAATGCAACGATATTTAACCCTTCTGCCGATCTCAACGTTGAAGGAAAAAGCGAAGACGAGATAATGAACGTATGTCTAAATCAAATAAAGATATCCGACATGGTTATATTTAGCAGTATGGACGGACTTGTCGGTATAGGCGTATTTAAAGAAGTAACACACGCTAAAGATCTCGGAATGCCCGTATATTACATAGATAAAGACGAGCTTCGATATGACTTCGATGTAACTGCTAATTGGAAATCTAATGGAAACGACCGAACATTTGGTCGTGTAGATCTTTTGGATATTAATCGATAAGGAGGAAGTAAACTATGCAAACAATTGTATATTTCACAAAGGAAGAAATTCTTGATCTTAAGAACGGCAAAGAGGTTAAGATGCATGGAACGTTGCCTAACGGACGAAGAAATGACTTTATATTTAAAGGAGATTTTGTCGATGAGAAAGCGAAAAACAATTAAAGTTGGACAAAAAGTTATATTTGATCCGTTACAATATGGTATATGCTACATACCATGCTCGGCTCCGGAATACGTCATAGGAATTATAACAGAAATTCATGATGATCATCGATGGTTTTTAGTTGAATACGAAACTCCAAGAAACAGTACTCTAAAAATGGGATTTAAATTTAATGATTTCGGTTTTAGAGGAAAAAATCGCAATTCAGTCGTTATTCCAATAAACAGTAGACGTGAAGAACTCATAATGAGGCATTATGTGTATCACGGAGATCTTGCTCAATACTATATTTCTAAGAAAATTTCTATGAAAGGAAACTGATATTAATGCTCACTCAAATGTTTTTAGATCTTCTTGCACTTATTGGTATTGTTATTCTTCTTGGTATAGGAATTATAGCAGTCGTCGCCGTTATGACAGTGATAATCTTAACGGTAAACGCTGTTAAATCTGTTTTTCATGAAATGAAGGAGGACACAAAGCATGAATGAAGATGGAATGAAAGAAGTATATTTTGGCACATATTGCAAGACTTGTAAATATTTTGATACAGACGAAGATTCTCTTGAGAGTCCTTGCGATGAATGCCTAAGTTACTCAAGCAATCTATATTCTCATAAACCTGTTAATTATAAACCTATTAAGAATAACGAGAAAGAAGGAGCAGAATCATGAGTAAAAAACGTAGTACAGCAGGCCTTATTCTTGATGTTATATTGACTTTTGCAACTGGAGGTATTTGGCTTATCTGGATTATAATCAGATATCTTAGAAACAATAGCTGAGGAGGAAAAGTAAATGGGAGACGATAACATGTTTCGCATAGATGCAGATAAAGACGCACTTACTGAGATGCTAAAATTCAAAGTTTATACTGAACTGCTTTCATCATTCTGTTCAGTAGAAGATTCGAACTTTAGAAAATTAAAAGCATGCCTGATGATATTCATGGAGCATGGAATACCTCTTAATACCTGTATCGATATATTAAAAGAGTTTGGAGAAAAGCTTAACAAGATAGATGAGGAGGAAAAGTAAATGGAAGACAGATGCATATCTTGTGGAGCAGTTGTTCCTGAGGGCACTATGATTTGCCCTACATGCGAATACGAAGCTAAACATATTCAGGAAGAGTCTGCAGAGCATATGTCTGAGACAGAATCAAAAGCTCATAAACGACTTGTTGAACTCATAAAGGCTGCTGGTCGGCATCTTATTAGCAACGCGGATAATATTGCCGGAACCGACGATTTGATCTCTAATTTGTCGATTAACGTTGATTTCATTCTTGACCGGTCAGACCCTGAATTTCCGACAATCTCTGTGACTAGAGAACACGTTTCAAGAGAGTTTATGTACGTTTACGAAAATAAAGAATTATTTTAAGGAGATATAAAACTATGAAAAAATTAAAGCTTAGAGACCAAGAGATAATTAAGGACACACTTTCGGTAATCCTTTGTATGGCTATATTTTGCTTATGTGCGCTTCAGTTTAATGTTGTAAATGCAAAGGCTATGGGTGCTACTCAAGGAGTTGGAATCCCTTATGTAACAAGAGTAGATATTCCTATCAACGATCCAGAACCTTCTGTTATATTTGAAGAGGAGGTTATAGAAGAACCCGAAGAAGAAATTGAGGAGACAACCGATATTTCTGAAGATGCTATAGAGAGCGGGCCTAGGTTTTATTTGTCCGACTACGAACGTTCAGAACTTGAGTCGCTTGTAATGGCGGAATCAGGCGCTGAGTCTTATGAAGGACAAATGGGCGTTGCTCAGTGCATTTTAAATGCTTGCGAAAAAGAGAATAAGCAGCCCAGCGAAATCGCCATAATGTATCGCTACACGAAACATAGGCCGGCTCCGAACGAAAGCGTTAAAGAAGCAGTTCGTGCTGTATTTGATAGAGGCGAAGTAATTACAGATGCTAAAATTCTTTATTTTTATGCACCTGCTCTCGTTTACAGTGCTTGGCATGAGTCGCAGACATATGTACTTACTGTCGGTGGTCACAAATTCTTTGCGGAGGCTTAATAAAATGGATATGAGCATGGAATTTATTATAAGAACAGTTCTTGAATCGCTGTTAGTTATTTTACTAATCATCGGATTTATTCGTGAGAGAAAGTTGATAAATTACGAGATTATGATACATCAACGTTTAATACAGGTTGTCAAATATTGCCAAGAAATACTTTCTAAATTTTATTATAACAAATTATAAGGAGAAAGCAAAATGCTGAAAATTGAAAATACTGAAGTAATGGGCTGGGAAGCATCCATCAGAGGTATGAGGAATCCGATGAACTCTTGGGATAAGAGTGATAGTCGATTTAGTTTGCTTGACGATTGCGGTGACTGTACTCATTGTAATCTTCGATTCGATGAATGCAACGAACAGCAAATAGGCCCTAATGACCTCGAACTCATGACTCGCCTTCGAAATGCTGGTACAGACCATCGTAAATTTATGCGGATGATCACTGTATATTTGGATATCACTGCTCCGCTATATTGGTGGAAGGAGTTCGACACCTATAAAGTTGGTACAGTTGCAAACTCTTGCTCAACTATGCACAAGATTGCGGATAAAGAATTTACGCTTGAGGATTTCTCGTGTGAACATTTAGTACTCGCTGGTCGATGTAACCTAAAGAACACTATTGGTCTTTTAAATTCTGCACGAGAAATATACTTAGAGTGGGATTCTATGGATGAAGAAAGACGCGGATGTGTTGATCAAAACATTCACGAGAAAAAAGATTTATGGTGGCAGATGATTCAGCTTCTTCCTAGCTCGTATAATCAGAAACGTACGGTCATGCTGAACTATGAAGTTCTGGCGAATATTTATAAGTCTCGTAAGGATCATAAGCTTGATGAGTGGCATACGTTCTGCGATTGGATCGAGAGTCTGCCGTATTCGGAATTGATTATAGGAAAAACGGATGGCGCGAAATAAGCATCTCCTATAATGAAAGGAGTGATATTTTATGAATACGGGTCTATATTATGATGCCGTTGATTGCATGAAATTGATCAGGAAGAAGTATCCGTTGATACCCATGTTTATCATACGGAGAGTTCTTTTTGCGGAAGAACTGTACATGCATAAAGTCGGCATAATTGATTATGTGCCCAATCTAAAATATTGGCGTTTTAAGAAGTAAAGAAGTAAAGACTCAGAGTAAAATCTGGGTCTTTTCTTTTTTTTTTTTATATATTTAGCGAAAAACGCATCTCCTATTATGAAAGGAGTGATTTACTATGGAAAAGGCATATAGTAAGTACGCAAGAATATTTGATGAAAAAAATGTTCACTGGCGTAAGAATCATGAGGCAAATCTGATGTTTATCAAGTATTGTCAGCAATATACTAATGAACTCTTGAAAACTAGGAATACCGTATTTTTAAATGAGGTTTATAAAATACTAGGATTTCCTAGATCGCAAGAGGGTTGCGTAGTAGGTTGGCATTATGACGAAAAGAATCCAATCGGAGATAACTACATTGATTTTATTATCAGTGATAAAAATTCATCAAACATCGTACTAGACTTTAATGTTGACGGAAGAGTAGATCAATATTTATAAAGAGCAAAGGCTCGGTGTAATTTGCATCGGGTCTTTTCTCTTTTATATTTTGAAAGGAGAAAAATAATGGCTACATTGAGTAACATCACAGTCAAGAAAGAACTCCGATTATGTAAAGTAGACAAAGAACTTGGATATTTCCATTGCTGGGAGCAGTATGCTGATGTAATTGCTCCTGGTTTAACGGTTGGTTCTCATCCTGGAGGTCAATATTCACGGATATTTGGCATCATTGAATTTGATGACCGGATCGAGCGAGTTAACCCATCAAAAGTTCAGTTTGTTGACGAGACTCATAATTTTTTACATATTATGACGGACGACCTTTCACACGCGAAATAAGCATCTCCTATAATGAAAGGAGGCGTAATACTTATGTCATTGGAAAAAACTATACTAAAACTGGCAACTCGTTATCATGCAAACTTAATTGATATTCACAATGCATTGCACGCTTTAGGTTTAAGAAGCGACGAACAAGCAGAGAAATTCAATAAGAAGCATATGATGAAGCTTGTTGAGATGTATGATAGAAGAGGCTTGATATAGTATTACTAAAAGATGAGATTAAAGCCTTGGTTAAAATATACTAAGGCTTTTCTCTTTTATATTTTGATCGCGAAAAACGCATCTCCTATTATGAAAGGAGTGTTTGGTTATGTTTAATTTTTTAAGAAAAAAGGTTAAAAAAGAAGATCCAATATTGAAAGAGATAGACAGGCAAACTGAAGAATTGAAAGCTATAAGTAATTCTATGCGTAAAAACAACGAATCAATAGAAGCTGATATTCAAGAGGCAGAAAGTTTATTACTTAATATGGGATATTCAAAAGAAGATTTGGAGAAATTAAAAACAAAACAAAAACCAAAACTTAAACTTTTATAAAAAAATAAGAGGGACTCAGAAAAATCTGGGTCTTTTCTTTTTCGCAAAAATAGCAACTCCTATTATGAAAGGAGAGGATATTCTATGAAGTCATTCAAAGATATTAGATTTTATTATTACTGGTCTAAAGGAGAAAAGGCTCTTAAGGACAGTGATGAAAAAACAGCTAATAAATGTAAAAAGAAACTAATTAGATTATATCCTAAAAACTGAATAATGGGACATCTGAAACATGGTGTCCTATTCTTTTATATTTTGAAAGGAGAAAGGTAAATGAAATTCAAAACATATAAATGCAAACGAATTTCTAGGAAGCATTTCGACGAGATTAAAATTACTAAAGCATTTAAGAAGGCACCTCCTAAGTCCGAAAAGCTCTATGAAAAAGAGATGGAATTTGCCCTACATAAGAAGCTTAGCCCGATAATTGTTGATGAAAACATGTTCCTTGTTGACGGATATTGTGCTTGGATTATTGCAGACACTACTAAATATCGTGGGCGAAAACTTAAAATTTATAAAGCAATTGGTTTGGATGTTGCTAAAAAGAAAGCAAAAAAGTAATGAAAGAAGAGGCTTGGAACAAACTGAGCCTCTTATTTTTATTAAAATTGTATGAAAAAGACCACTTTTTGGCCAAAAACCCGGATATTACCCCTATTTATATTAGCTATGCGATTTTACTAATATATTAGTAAAGTAAGATAGCCGGTTAAAAACCCATATTTTTCTGGGAAAGTGGGCAAAGATGAAATTACTCAATTAGAGAGGTGCAAATTAATGAACGACACGATATTTGACAGGTTTGAGATGTATTATCCTTCAATTGCTGCACAAGCAGCGTCGTTTAAGCAAAAAAGCAATTATGTTATTTTTATAACATTGTACGATGGTTCGGTTATTGAGTATAATGATTTAATGAATAGCTTCCGAACTGTAGTTCCTTATGATGGCAGTGAGGAAAGTTGGAAAAGAGAGTTTGCTCATAGACTAGTTGAACTTATGGTTGATAAGGGATTCGATCAATCATATTTGTCCGAGGTATCAGGAGTCTCTCAGCAGAGCATCAGCAATTATATACATAGAAAAACTATGCCTACTGGATTTGTCATCGACAAGCTTGCAAGAGCATTAGGTTGCGATGTATCTGAGCTTACGGAATTTTAAACTACATATTTTTGGCAGTTTTAAAATTCGCGAAAAAAACATGGACTTTTATGAGAGGAAGGTAAAAAGTGCTATTTTTTAAGCATACTTTTTCTTTTATATTTTTTAACTGGTCCTAGCCGGTATGAACTTGCAGATTGCGTTAGTAAGAAAGCTAGGACTACATTTTTACAGAAAGGAGGCCTACTTATTATGCTGGAGAATAAATTTCAGGCCAAATTAATAAAAGAGTTGAAAGAGACATTTCCGGGGTGCATTGTAATGAAGAATGACTCAAGTTATATTCAGGGGATTCCAGACTTGCTTGTACTATACAAGGATAAGTGGGCCTCATTAGAATGCAAAAAGAGCGCGGATGAAAGAAAACGGCCTAACCAAGATCATTATGTTGAAAAGATGAATGAAATGTCATTTTCTAGTTTCATTTATCCAGAAAATAAGGAGGAGGTTTTGGATGAACTTCATAAAGCATTCAAATCTTGAAGGACTTCATGCGCCATTTAGTGCTAGCCAGTCTAGTTGGTTAAGGTACAGTGACGAGAAAGCAATTGAGGTGTACACAAACAAAAAAGCTGCAGAGATGGGAACAAGATTTCATCAATGGGCTAAAGACACTATAGATTTAGGAATAAAGCAGCCTCGTTCTAAAAAGACAATTTATGCATATGTTAACGATGCAATTGGATTTAAGATGAGCACGGAGGTTGTTTTATATTATTCTGATCGATTTTTTGGAACAGCAGATTCTATATGTTTTAGAAATGGAATGCTTAGAATTCACGATTTAAAAACGGGAAAAACTCCAGTACATATGGAGCAGCTTGAAGTTTATGCTGCTCTTTTTTGTTTGGAATACAAAATTAAGCCGAGCGATATTGATATGGAATTGAGAATTTATCAGAACGATCAAATTTTGTATCATAATCCTACAGCAGAAGATATTGTTCCGATAATGGATAAGATTGTTCATCTTAATAATTTGCTAGAAAAAATTGATTATGAGGAGAGTTGATCATGAATCCTGTTGCAGAAGAGATTATGTCATATTTTGGATGCGGATCAGATGACGGCGAAACACTGGAGCATTATGGCATGCCTCGTCGTAGCGGACGATTTCCTTGGGGATCAGGAGAAAATCCTTATCAGCGTAATGCTGATTTTCTTGCTCGTATTGAGATACTTAAAAAAGAAGGTTGGGAAGAAACACCCGAGAATATCATGAATGAGTTTGGTTTGACCACAACTCAGTATCGTACTCAAAAAGGCCTTGCTAAAGATGAGCGAAGAATGCTCAAAGTATCCACTGCTAAATCTCTAAAAGAAGACGGTCTTGGTCCTACAGAGATCGCTAGAAGAATGAGCGAAAGGTTTGGCGAAAATATAAACGAGTCAACTGTTCGTTCGTTACTGGATAGCAAATCTGAAAGTAGAATGCTAAAAGCAAAAGAGACCGCAGATTTTATAAAAAAGAACGTTGACGAAAAGGGTATGATTCTTCTTGGTACTGGCGTAGATGTAGAGCTTAATATTTCTAAAGAAAAACTTAATCAGGCTCTTGCTCTTCTTGAAGTAGAGGGATATCATGTCCTTGGAGGTCGAGTTCCGCAGGCAAGCAACCCTAGTCAGATGACAACTATAAAAGTTATAGCTCCTCCTGACACGCCATATAAAATCAACTCTAAAGGCCAAAAAGTTTCTAGCGCCGTTTACGACTATAATAATATTCATACACTTAAAGAATATATTTCTCGTGACGGAGGAAACACGTTTGAAAAGAAATTCAATTATCCTGAAAGTATGGACTCAAATCGCCTTATGATTAGATATAAGGAAGACGGAGGAATCGATAAAGATGGCATTGTTGAACTTCGTCCAGGAGTAGCAGATTTGTCGCTTGGAGAGTCGCGATATTCTCAGGTTCGTATAATGGTTGATGGTAACAAATATATAAAAGGTATGGCTGTTTATGGCGATCCAAAAGATTTTCCTGATGGCGTTGATGTTATTTTTAACACCAACAAATCTAAGAGTGTTCCAAAAATGGATGTTCTTAAAACTATAAAGGACGATCCTGACAATCCTTTTGGTTCTTTGATAAAAGATGCCGATCAAGGAGGACAATATTGGTATGATCCTAAAACAGGAAAGCGTGTTAGCGCAACCGATCCGAATGTTAAAGATAAAAAACTCGGTCTTATAAATAAGAGAGCAGATGAAGGAGATTGGACAGAATGGAAAGATAAACTTCCTTCGCAGTTTTTATCTAAGCAGTCTGTAGAATTGGCTAAAAAGCAGCTAAATTTGGCGGAAGCAGATAAGGTAGCAGAGTTTGATGAGATTTGTTCATTTCCAAATCCTACAGTTAAAAAACATTTGCTAACTAAATTTGCAGATGAATGCGACTCTGCAGCCGTTCATCTTCAGGCAGCTGCTTTGCCTGGTCAGAAATACCATGTTATTATTCCAGTTAATACGCTTAAGGACAACGAGATTTATGCTCCTGGATACGAAGATGGAACTAAACTAGCTCTTATAAGATATCCTCATGCAGGCACATTCGAAATACCTATACTGAAGGTAAACAATAAAAACGAATTGGCAAGAGATATTATAGGAACATCGTCCATTGACGCGGTTGGAATAAATAAGAATAATGCTGATCGTTTGTCTGGAGCAGATTTTGATGGTGACACTGTTATGTGCATACCTACACATGATAGAAAAGGTAAAGTCAGAATCACATCAACAGATGAGCTTAAAGGATTAAAAGGGTTTGATCCAAAAGATGCTTATGGTCCAGATGAAGTGAAAAAAGATTCAAACGGAAAGCTTCATTATTATAGAAACGGTGTAGAATATCGTACAATGAGCGAAGCTTATAAGCAGCAGCAAATGGGTGTGGCTTCAAATCTTATTACTGATATGACTTTAAAAGGAGCGACACCAAGCGAAATAGAAAGAGCTGTTCGTTATAGCATGGTTGTTATCGATGCTGAAAAACACCATCTTGATTATAAGCAATGCGAACTAGATAATAATATATCTGGCCTAAAAAAAGATTATCAAAACGGCGGTGCATCTACAATCATATCAAGAAGTAAGAGTATAGAGCCTGTTCCTAAAAGACAGGGAAGCCCTCTTATAAATTATAAAGATAAAAAATGGTATGATCCTAGTAAACCAGAAGGTGCGCTTATTTGGAAAACGGCAGATGATATATATTATCCAATTAAAAAATACGATAAAAAAAATAATGAAATAGTTATTTCTACAGAAGATGGTAAAAAGATCAGATATAAAGCCGATGATAAAGAAGCAGCTTCAAAATATGAGCCTATAAAAAATGTTGATCCTGGAACTGGACGCGTATATTTCACTAACAAATCCGGCGATATTGTTTATAAAACAAATATTCGTACACAAGATAGTACAAAAATGGCAGAAACAAATGATGCCCGTACTCTTATTTCTGATGCAAATAACCCCATGGAAATGCTATATGCCGACTATGCAAATCATATGAAGTCCCTGGCTAATCAAGCTCGTAAGGAGACCATGTCGGCAGGAAAAATTGCATATTCTAAGACGGCTAAGGAAGTATATCGTAAAGAAGTTTCAGACTTAAATATTAAACTCAATGAAGCTTTAAAAAATGCTCCTCGTGAAAGGATGGCTAATATTAAGACAGCTGCCGAAATCGACAGAAAAATAAAAAATATAATGGATGCTAATCCTGGTATGACACGAAAAGAGGCTTCTAAGAAACTCGATATTAAGAAAGCAAATCAGAGAGCGCTAACTAAATATCGTTCAGAACTTGGAGCTGTGGCTAGAAGAGATCGTTCTATAAAAATAACTGATCGAGAATGGGAAGCTATACAAGCAGGAGCTGTTAGCGAAACAACGTTAAAGAAAATACTTAACAATACCGATATTGATGATATTAAAGAAAGAGCAATGCCTCGTTCTAGAACGACTTTGAGTCCAGCTAAAGTTAATCAGATTAAAGCAATGAGAGATTCCAATTACACAATTGGAGAAATAGCAAAGAAACTTGGTGTTTCAACATCAACAGTTTCTGC
>ULNV01003161.1_pt1 | contig 13501 bp, 7 predicted proteins | sample 1952011 | NCBI WGS metagenome assembly ULNV01 (sample SAMEA4835586, study PRJEB28245) | human gut metagenome | biome: gut microbiome; material: fecal sample | place: Denmark | collected 2008
CCTTATGGCATACTTTTCTACAAAATCCGAGTTAAGTTAAACGAGAATAAAACTGAGGATGACTTTAATAAGCTATTAGGTAAAATCCAATCCACATTAAATAATGAGGATTTAGGAAGAGAATTCTACGAGACTATTTTGTTAGATACTGACAATAAAATAGTTGATTTATCTTCACCTGATAATTTCAGAACAAGAAATACTTTTCAGGTAGCAACAGAACTTACTTGCGGTAAAAAAGATTCTGACAATTTCAGACCAGACATTACTCTGTTTGTTAATGGTCTTCCTTTAGCCTTTATAGAAGTTAAAAAAGAGAATAACAAAGATGGTGTTCAAGCTGAATTTCAGAGAATGGAACGCCGTTTTATCGTTCCTGCCTTTAGGCGTTATCTAAATATCACTCAAATCATGGTATTTAGTAATGACATGAACTATGAAGATGAAGGTGCTGTACCTACACAAGGTGCATTCTATGGAGCAATAGGAAGAAAGACAAGTAAATACAGTGCATTCAGAGAAGATGGTCAAGAGAGCTTTCCATTAAAAGTATATAAAACTGAAGTTCCTGCAGACCTTGAAGAAGCAATGCTTCGTGATAACAATGTAGTTCAGTACAAGAATTTCAGTGAATATCAAACTAACTGTAGCATCAATACTCCAACTAAGAGTATTTGCGATAGTTTATTTAGTTATGAGAGATTACATTTCTTCTTAAAGTACGGCATTGCTTATGCAAACTATACTAGTGGCTTGCAAAAGCATTTAATGCGCTACCCTCAATTATTTGCAACTAAAGCAATTGAGCAATACCTCGATAAAGGCAACGACAAAGGCATTATTTGGCATACACAAGGCAGTGGTAAAACAGCTTTAGCTTACTACAATGTCAAATACCTAACTGACTATTATTCAAAGCAAGGTATCATTCCTCAATTCTTCTTTATCGTTGATAGATTAGATTTGATGGAACAAGCTAAAATGGAATTTACTTGCCGTGGATTAAAGGTTGTTCCTGTTCAAACTAAAGACGATTTTACCAAGATCATTTCAAGCCCACTTACAACTCAAAATCAAAGTGGTGCTCTTGAAATTACAGTGGTTAATATTCAAAAGTTCTCTCCAGATAGCAAAGCTCTAGCAAAAAATGCTTATAACCTAAAGGTTAAGAGAATTTACTTTATTGATGAAGCTCACCGCAACTATGATCCTAAAGGCAGCTTCTTAAAGAATCTACTTACTAGTGATCCTGATGCTATTAAAATTGCACTTACAGGAACTCCTATTGTAAGTAAGGATTTTAATACTAAAGATATCTTTGGCGATTACATACATACTTATTACTACAACGCATCTATTGCTGATGGTTATACCTTACGCCTTATCAGAGAGAACATTCACTCCGACTTTAAAGGAGAAATGCAAGAGAGGTTGCGTGAATTAAAGGTAAATGAGCGTTTTGTAAACTCAACAACCGTTTTTGCTCATGAAAATTATGTAGGACCACTTCTAAAGTACATCATAGATGATCTTGAAAAGTTTAGAGTTACTCAAAACGATAGATCGCTTGGAGCTATGGTAGTTTGCAATAGCAAAGAGCAGGCTTTAAAGATGTATGACATCTTTTTAAGAGAATATGCTGATGGACAGGAAGTTTTACATAAAATCGAAGATGGTGAAGAGATAGTTCAAAGTGTTGATCCTGATGTAATTGATACTAAAACATCATTACCTCCAAAGGGAAAATACCGTTCAGCTTTAATTCTATGTGACAGTTATGATAAAGAGACCAGAACAAAGTGGATTAAGCTATTTAAAGAAGGTAAGGTTGATATTCTCATAGTATTCCAGATGTTACAAACTGGATTTGATGCGCCAAGACTTAAAAAACTATACCTTAACCGTATGGTTAAAGAGCATAACCTCTTACAAACTCTAACTCGTGTAAACAGACCATATAAAAACTTAAAGTATGGATATGTCGTTGATTTTGCAAACATCGAAGAAGAATACTCAAAGACAAACCAGAACTACCAGCAAGAGCTTGAACGAGAAATTGGCAAAGAGCACTTGCGTAGCATGAGTAAGCTATTTGTAAGTACTGAGGAAGCACGAAAGCAAGTTGACGAGGCTCTAGATGTTTTAGAACAGTATGAGTTGGATAACGCAACAGTATTTTCTAAACAGTTAAACCTAATCACTGATTTACCTACTGTAAATAAGATCTTCAAAGCTCTTGAGACTATGCAAAGCATTGAGAATATGCTGACATCTCAAGGAACTGATGCTTCAGATATTATTAACATTAAAGAGATATCAAACTTAATTAAAGCAACTAAAAACAGATTAGTGCTCTTACGTATTCAAAATGGTTCAGAAGAGCGTGAATCTGTTGAAGAAGCATTAAATGCTGCAATTGATGGAATTGAGTTTGAATTTACAAAGACAGGTGAGGAAGAGCTTGAGCTTAAAGAGCAATATTTGCAAACCATAAAATACACAAGAGCTCAAATTTGTAGAAACATCGATCCTGCCGATCCTGAATACAAAACCTTATATGAAGCCTTTATTGAAGAAATGACAAAGAAAGGTGTAGGCTCTTTAGATGACTTCAATATGCACGAGCATGTTAAGGTTATGGATGATATTTTAAAGCGCATTAGACGTAAAAATGAAGAAGATGAAATCATAGCTATAAAATATCATGGAGATAAAAAGTTTGTACGCATTGAAAAACGTTTAACTGAAAAAGCTAACGAGAATGCAACAGATGACAACAATGCATTTAAATTCACCAAAAAGCAAGAGCAATTGACTCATATTCTATTGAATATTAAAGAATCTGTTGACGATTCATATTTTGATAATCAAGCAATTGCAAGTGCTGTTGGTTATTTTACAAAGGTTATCAAGAGTGCTGTTACCAAGAGCTTTAGAGCTGAGGATATTAAAACTGATTCTAATATTCGCTCATATGTAACAGACTTAATCGAAAAAGAATATAACACTACAAGGGTATAAAGAATGACTGCGCTAGAAGTTCAGCAACAGACAAAAGATCTTATTGATAGATTAAAAAGCACAACCAATAATAATGGTTTGGGTAACTCAGGTCACGAGTACACCGTTATTGTAGAAACCTTCTTATACAAGTTTTTGAATGATAAGTTTGTTTATCAAGCAAAGCTAGAGCGCCCTGAAATTGCTGTTGCAGAAGATCCTTACAAAGCTCTTTTAGATATGTCTGAAGACGATTATGAAGAGCTATGCGATGAAATGATGGATACAGTTATTCTTGAAAAAGAGCACTTGTTACCATATTTATCTTCAAGACAAAATGAAGACAATTTCGCTAAGATTTTTGATGCAACCCTAGAAGGTATTGCCAAAAAGAACGAGTCTTTCTTTTTATCCAAGATGATGGTAATGCCCATATCTCCATTATTCACCCTATTTCAGATTTAGTCTCTGGAAGTTCTGTTAAAAAGAATGCATTTTGCAAATCATTGATAGGTGATATATCTGCTTTCTCTTTTGAGAAGGTATTTGATGCTGGATATGATTTCTTTTCAACCATCTTTGAGTACTTATTAAAGGACTATAACTCTAATGGTGGTGGTACTTATGCTGAATACTACACTCCTCACTCAGTAGCTCAGATTATTGCAAAACTATTAGTTGGTGATAATCCTAATCTTAAGAGCATGACTTGCTACGATCCTGCTGCTGGTACTGGAACTTTAGTAATTGCTCTTGCTCATGCCATAGGCGAGCAAAAGTGCTCTGTATATACTCAGGATATTAGTGATAAGTCATCTACTATGATGATGCTAAACCTAATTCTAAATGGTATGAGTCACTCTTTAACTAATGTGATTAAAGGTAACACTTTATCTCACCCATTCCATAAAGACGGTGAAAAGCTAAAGCAATTTGATTATGTAGTAAGTAATCCTCCTTTTAAGTTAGATTTTAGTGATTATCAATCTGATCTTAAAAACGATCCTAATAAAGGAAGATTCTTTGCTGGTATTCCAAATATTCCAAAAACTAAAAAACAGTCTATGGAAATTTATTTGTGCTTCTTACAACATGTGCTTTATTCAATTAAAGATGGTGGTAAAGGTGCTATCGTAGTTCCAACAGGATTTTTAACAGCACAATCAGGAATTGCGCAAAAGATTAAACAATACCTTGTAGATAATAGATTCTTAAAAGGTGTTATTAGTATGCCAAGTAACATCTTTGCTAACACAGGTACCAACGTATCAGTAGTATTTATTGATAAGACAGCTTTAACAGATAATGCTGTACTTATTGATGCTTCAAAACTTGGTGAAACAATCAAAGATGGCAAGAACCAAAAGACCGTTTTAAATACTGATGATATCAATAAGATTATTGAAGCTTTTGCCGAAAATAAAGCTATTGATGATTTTAGTGTTAACGTTAAATACGATGAAATAAAAGAGAAGAATTACTCTTTATCAGCTGGTCAATATTTTGAGATTAAGATTGAATATGTAGAGCTTACTCAAGAAGAGTTTAATCAAAAGATTTCTGACTATACTTCAAAACTTGATGAGCTATTCAAGGAAGGTAATTCTCTTGAAGCAGAGATTAAGAAGAGCTTAAATGAACTCATTTTTAAAGAATAAGGTTCTATAAATGAAAAAGGCAAGAAAATTACCAAATGGTTGGATTGAGTTTAGAATAAAAGATAAGTTTCAAACAGGTTCAGGAGCAACGCCTTTATCTACAAAAAAAGAATTCTATGAAAATGGAAATATTCCGTGGATAAATAGTGGTGAACTAGAATCTCCCTACATTAACTCCACTTCAAATTTTATAACACAGTTAGGATTTGAGTCTTCAAATACTCATTTGTTTGCAAAAAATACTGTACTTCTTGCTATGTATGGTGCAACTGCAGGAAAGGCATCTTTGCTTGAGATTGAGGCATGCACTAATCAAGCAATTTGTGCTATAAAACCAAATGATGATTTCTCTTCATTGTTTATAAAATATCAATTAGATAATTTATATGATTATCTAGTTTCTTTGAGTTCAGGCTCTGCAAGAAACAACTTGTCTCAAGAAGGAATTGGAAATCTAACATTATTTGCCCCCAAAACAAAGGATGAACAAGAACATTTAATTAGAATATTAAGATATATTGATTCAAAAATAGAAAACAACAACAAAATCAATGCTGAACTAGAGTCATTAGCTAAGACCATCTATGACTATTGGTTCTTACAATTTGAATTTCCAAATGAAGAAGGTAAACCTTATAAATCTTCAGGTGGAAAGATGGTTTGGAATGAAAAACTAAACAGAATGATACCTGATGGGTGGAAAGATGGAAATTTATATGACATTGCAGAATTTACAAATGGACTTGCATGTCAAAAGCACAGACCAATCAAAAATAATCAAAGATTGCTTGTCATAAAAATTAGAGAAATGCATAATGGATTTACAAGTGAAACTGAATGGGTAAGGGATGATATTCCTCAAAAATATGTAATTGAGGATGGAGACATATTATTTTCTTGGTCAGCAACTTTAGAAACCATTATCTGGACAGGAGGGCAAGGCGCTCTTAATCAACATATTTTTAAAGTATCAGAGAAAAATTGCGCTAAATACTATGTTTTTATGCAGTTAGCTGAGTATGTAAAAAATTTTGTCGCTATGGCTGAAGCAAGAAAGACAACTATGGGACATATTACATCAGATCATCTAAATCAAAGTAGGATTGTGTTACCTTGTACTAAGGTTATTGATTCCTTTGAGAAAAAAGTTACACCTTTGTTTACATCCATAATAAAAAACAAACAGGAATCAATAGAACTATCCAAATTAAGAGATTTCTTGCTTCCTATGCTTATGAACGGTCAAGTTGGATTTATAGAAAATGAGTAATATTTCAAACGAAAATTCTTTAGACAGAAGTTGTAGCTGGATTAAAGAATATGAATCATTAACAGAATTAAAAGACTTCAAAGATAACGCTCTAGCACTATTTGCTTTAGGTTTAAATTTTGGAGTTGAAGACCTTAGAGCTGTCGGAGCTGATTCTATCACTGATGGACAAGATGATAAAAAGATAGACATGGTTTATACAAATACAGAAGACCATTATGCTGTAATTGCACAATGCTTCTATAGTAAAAAAACAGATAAACCAGAAGCTAAATCAAATAAAGCAAGTGATTTAAATACAGGTCTTTCATGGCTATTAACTAGAGATGAAGTTGATCTTCCTGATACTATAAGGTCAGCAAGTATAGAGTTAAGAAACGGAATAACCAACGGAGAAATAAGCAAAATTTACGTTTGGTATGTTCACAATCTCCCTGAATCAAAGAATGTTCAAGCTGAATTAAAAACCGTAGAAATCACTCTAACAACAATTTTAAAATCACATTACAACGGCACTTCTATAACTCCGATAGTTGAAGAAATTGGAACAAATCGACTTCAAGAGTTATATAACTCTTGCAATACACCTATTCTTGTAACAGATAAAGTTTCTCTAAAAACATTTGGAGGATATAGATTATCGGGTAAAAATTGGGAAGCTTATTCAACAGTTATTCTTGCTAAAGATATATCAAAACTTTATAAAAAACATAAAACAGCATTATTTTCCGCAAATATTAGAGATTATTTAGGCTCTAGAAATTCAAACGGTAATATAAATTACGGGATAAAAACAACAATAGCAAAAGAAAGCCAAAACTTTTGGGTCTATAACAATGGAATAACAATTCTTACACATTCTTTTCTAATCGAAGACTCGCAAATAACCATTAACGGAATTTCAATTGTAAATGGAGCTCAAACAACAGGTGCGATAGGAAGTTCAAAAAAGGTTGATGATGAAGCGAAAGTTCAGGTAAAAATAATTTCTGTAAATAAGCAAGATCCTGATTTAATACAGAACATTATCAAATTTAATAATAGCCAAAATCAAGTAGAAGCATCTGACTTTAGAAGCACAGATAAAATTCAAAAGAAATTAAAAAAAGAATTTGAATCTCTTAAAAACATTGAATATGAAGCTGGTAGAAGAGGAAGTTTTTTTGACAAAATTAAAAGATCAAAAAAGGTTATAGACTCTTATTACGTAGGTCAGGTTTTAATTGCATTCCATAAAGATCCGATTGTTGCTTACAACAAAAAAAGAGAAATTTGGAGCAATAATGAATTATATACAGCAGCGTTTAATGAAGCGACAACCGCTGATCATGTCATTTTTTGCTATAGTCTAGTCAAAAGTATTGACGAAAGGTACTTGCAAATAAAAAAGAAAACAAGCAAAGATAAAAATGAAGAAAAAATTCTAAATTTTCTCAAGTATAGAGGAGCAAAATTTCTTCTTGTATTTGCTATATCAAAATGTTTTGAAACTATTTTGTCAAAACCTGCATTAAATTTAAATAAAACTTCATTTAACGATATTTCAAAATTGCAAGATGCAATAAAAAACTGGAATTTACTTTTAAATAAGATTTCTCCTTTTGTAAATAAATTAGAAGATGCAGTTAAAAACGGATTAAAAAACAAAACTGATATAGATACCTGTATAAAAGACTTCGAATCAATGCTTCAAGGCATGTTAGAAATGCAACCAGCCTACTTTGACGATTTTAAACAAACTGTTAAGTCGTAGTTTTTTTATATTGTTTTTCCTTGTTTTTATTCTTACTCTACTTCTGCAGTTCAAAAATAAAACTTTAGAAGGCAATTACATTCTTATTCATGTTTGAATAATCCTAAGCTTAAAAGGTAAGAAACATCAATAACTCTCAAGAGACATACCTTTATGTGTGTTGATCTATTTTCTTATCAATTGATGAGTAGCATTACTTTATTTTTTTACAAGCTACAGTGCAATCTTTTTTGCAAAAAGCTATACCATAAGCATAGATATCAGTAATCTTTGCAATCTTAGTAAAAGGCTCTGCATAGTTCTTCTCTTCAATCTGACTTAGAGCTATAGCTGCTAATTCATCCATTTCTTCAGCTTTAGAGGTAGCTTTAATCTCAATGATTACAGCTTTGGTATTACGCTCAGCTTTAAAGGTAATATCAGGATATCCATTACCTGCTTCATAGTTAGAGTGGTATTCAGAGACAAGTTTTTCACAACTTGTAAAAATACCATTGATAAAGCCATGGTAGTAATTTTCTAAAGGAGCTTTAGTTGCAGTATCTCTGATTGATACATATTTTTGCAGCATATCAAAGAGGATATTAGCAATATCTTGTTGCTGTCCTTTTACTAAAGCATTTACAAACTTACTAGGTAGTTTCAGATTTACAAAGACATTATTAAATCTCTTTTGAATATTCTTAGTAAAGCAGTCTTTAATCTCTAAGTTAGGCAGTCTTACTACAATATCATCGGGATTATTTTCATTTGGAGTTAAAGCATCAGTCTTTTCCCAATCTACAGTTAAGTAACCTGTATGAAGTAATAATGACCAGAAATCATTAGGATCATGCTCTGATAAACAGTCATAGTTCATGGAATCGTTTAACTTAAAGCTAATTGACTTGCCATCAACTAAATCCTGCATCTTTTGGGTATCACTGTCAGTTAAATATCCTAAGTATTCATATACAGCATGACTTGAGGTTGATGTTGCCCAGTAGTTATTAGCTTTTATAAGTTCGACATGACCATTTAGTTTATTTTTATAATTTTCTTTAATGAAATTTACCACATCCCATGGACAGAACATCTCTTTGTCACAGAACTTGTAACCGTCATAGTTGTTCTTAACAACTTGAGCGTAATCAGCCATCTCATAGTCATCTAAGAACTTATAGGTTTCATCTTTGGTAAAACCGATGATTCCTGTCAAATCCATCTCTGTAGAGAGCACAGTATTCACATATAGGTTATTTACACCTGTAAAGATGCTGTTTTTTGCAACCTTCAGACAGCCTGTCATTATGACTTTACTTACATATTGTTCACCAGTCTCAGGATCTTGAGGAATGGTTTTAAAGAAATCAAACAAAGATGAGATTAAAGTTACCATCTCATCATGGTAGCCTTTTTCCTGCGCTTTAGCTAATGGCACATCATACTCGTCAATTAAGACATAGACCTGCTTTTTAAAATGCTTATACAGCATCCTTGCTAAAGATATGATGGCAGAGGTTACATATGATTGTGCCCTCTTATCAAAGCTTTTTAGGTAATCCTCATCACATAATTTCTCAAACTTAGCTTTTTCTTTTTCATCAAGTGATGGACTGTCTTTTAAAAAACTGTATTCATTTGCTTTTGCTGATACAACTTCTGCCAATTTATAATAGGCATCCTCAAAATCAACTCCTTGAACACCTTTTAAGGTAAGACTGATAACTGGATGCTGTCCCATGTATTTTGCACAGAACTCTCTGTCTTCTAATATCTTGGTATCTTTAAACAACTTTTGCTGAAGTATGGTGTCTCCAGGATTTGCCGAGTTTATTTTCAAAAAATACTCAACCATGGACATAAACAGAGTCTTACCAAAACGTCTTGGTCTAGTAAACAACATTACATTTGACTCATCTTCATCAATAATGTTTTTAAGATAAGGTGTCTTATCTACAAAGTAGCATCCATTATTTTTTAGCTCACTATAGACGTCTTTTCCGTATGGCAAAGGTAAGAATTGTTTAGTAGTCATTGTCTTGTTCTCAACTCATTAGTTCTACTTTAATTATACATGATAAAAATTTTGAGAATTTTGATTAGTGGCATTTAATGCTGGTAAATCGTTATTAAAAGATTTTTTGTTGAATTTTGACCAGGAAGCTTTGTAAAGATCTCAGTCATCTTTTGACCTTTGTGATTCTTTTTAAAAGTTAAATCTCCTAAAAAGATAACCATGTCATTCTCATTTACTGTATTTCTGTACTGCTCTAATAGAAAATCGTCACACTCTTCAATCCCCTTATCTGTAAAGTCAAAAGGACGGTTACAATATTGGATGATGGCTTTATGCCCTAAATGAAGATCACTTGTGATAAATAAACGTGGCTCTGTTACTTTGTCAGCTGTTACTCTCATATGATGATCTCCTTTAGGATTAACAAATTTCAAATATAATCCTTTGATATATTTTTAGTATATACGATACCTAATTATTATCAAGCAAATTTTTAGGTATTTTTTATATCTAAATCACTTAAGGTTATGTTTTTCGTTTTACAATTCTGTACACTATCTTCAATAAAGTTTGATTAGATATTCAGTAAATAAGAGACAAAAGCATGAAAGAGCTAACAGATAAAGTAAACATGGATAACTTAAGTTTGATTATTAAGACATTAAGATCTAAAGCTACCTCTTCTACTTTCTTTAATAAGTCAAACACAAGACTGTTACTAAAGCTTGCTGTTGCCTTTTATCAGTTTAAAGATAAAAGTTTAGAAGAACTTATTTTTACTGATGCTAAATATGATGAAAGCGGATGTCATGACTCTTTTTTGGACGATTTAATCAAATGTATTAACTCAGATGAGATTAAAAACAGCAATAATCAGTATGTAAAAAACTTTTTAGAGAGGATTGGTGCAAAAAAAACTGATTTAAATGAAACTTACTTAAAAGAGGCTGATGACAAAGATAACAATAAAAAACTAAATATTGACAGCTCTTATAACTTAACACTAAACACTGATGCTTTAAATAAGTTAGGTATCAGTATTTATGACTCATACCCATACACTGAACTTAAAGCCAATCTGTGCATTTTCATCAATAAGTTAAACATAGAACATCTAAAAGATTCAGTACAGGATACGCCTTCAGCTAATGGTAAAGCTGACAGTAATAACGCTTTAAGCCCTGCCAAAAGAAACAAAGGTACAGTTTTAGATACTGATACTGTAATTTTTGATAATTTCTTTAATGCAGCAGATGAGCTCTTCTCAAATACTTTTTTCCATGAACAGAGACTTGTAAAAGTACTTTGTGATTATCTATCTGAGTCTTGCAGTCAAGATAATGATAAAGTGCTCTTTTTATCTAATGTACTGCCTTATGCTGAATACTCACTTTTAAATGATCATAACTGCAGCATTGACAGTTTTGTCAATGTTGACAGTAAGATGAGTATTGATGCTAAAGTTAACTTTGAAGCTTTAAAGAGATTTGATGAAAACTTAAAAAAAACTAGCTCTCATGCTCAAGGCTTAAAATCAGACTCTTTAAACCTAAATGAAAAGACTGTCTTCCTACGTGATTATGAAGCTAATTTAGTCCCTGAAGAATGCAAAAAACAGGTCGATGCTGCAGGTAATGCAGATATTGATGACACTTCATATTTACACACTCCATCGCTGGAACTTAACTTTGTAAGAGCACTGCTCTTACAAATTAACAGTCCATTAAAACCTTATGTTTCAAGACAGGAGTTAATCGACAATCCTCATAGAGCAGCTTTTGTCTGTCAGCCACTCTTTAAAGGTGACATACAGAATCTGTGCAAGTACTATTACTCTTTATATAACCTTTTAAAGAGAACAGTACAAAAGCGTTTTGTGCTCTTTATACCTCATGTAATTACTTACACTAATGCTAATGAAGGCATTCTTTTCAGAAAGACCTTATTAGAAGATAATTACTTAAGTGCCGTCTTAAGATTGCCACGTTTCTTTTCAGAGAATAAAGATCTTTTAATTGATGTTTTAGTCTTTGATAAAGAGAATGCAGAAAATGCTGCAACTGGAATTTACGGTGACACTTTTAGCGCTACTAGTTCAGACAGTAAAAAAGCTGAAACAAAGGTTGAAAATAAGAAACTGTTATTGTGCAACCTCTCTTCAGCAAACTGCATTGATGAGAAACTCTCATCAAGAGCTCACAGTGTCTTAGCTTTAAAGGCTGTAAATGAGGTATCTCATGCCCTATCCTGTTTAGGAGCAGACACTTTTCAAAAGAATTCAGAGCACTGTAAGTTTGTCTCAATTAGCTCAATAAAATCAAATGCAGATAAACTATGTAAATTAGATCCTACAGCTTATGTATCTCCAACTGATGTCTTAGACAGTGTTGCCTACATAAAAAAAGGTACTGTAGAGTTAGATAAGATAGCTACTATCTATAAGGCTTTAACCTGTAAGGCACCTGCGGATACTGATTTTAAAGAGAAACTGTGTGAGTTAAATTTAAATGATGTGCCCGAAAGTGGCATCATTACCTCAGTACCTAAAGAGGTTGAGGTTGAACTTGGCTTAAAACAGGCTAAACGTAACCTTTTAATTGATGGTGATGTTGTGATCTCTGTAAAAGGTGCTGTAGGTAAAGTAGGTTTCTATAAAGAAGGACAAAAGAAAGTCATGGCAGGTCAGTGCTTTGCCATCATCAGATCAAAAGATCCTGATCTTTATTCTCAGGAACTTATCTTTGCCTTATTAAGAAATGACGATATGCAGGACTATATTAAAACTAAGATCACAGGAGATAAGTTAAAGGTTTTGCAGTTATCCGAGTTAAAGGCTATTCCCCTACCTGCGACTACTGAGAGTATGAAAGCAAAAGCCTGCAGGATAACTCAGGAGCTCTATGACTCACAAATTAAATTGATAGAAATAAAAGAGAGCATTAAAGCATTAGGACAAGTAAGACTTGATTAGTAAGTCGCTTTTGTAAAAGACTCTCATTAAAGGGCTGTTACAATCTTACTTACATGAGTAGCAAAATCTTAAAATTGAAAATCATGGCGCTATAAGAGCTTTAACAGAACGACTGTAGCGCCTAAGAGAAAGAGATAAACTACTTAAGCTTTTTACAGGTTATAAAACAGTTTTTACCTGCAAAGGCGATTCCGTAAGCATAGATACTTTGAATCATCCTGTTAGTCATAAATGGTTCAGCGTATTTCTTTTCTTCAATTTGAGACAGAGCTGTTTCACTTAAGGTTACTATATCCGAACCTGTAGGTGCTGCTTTAATCTCTATGATTACAGCTTTAGTATTACGCTCTGCTTTAAAGGTAATATCAGGATAGCCATTCCCTGACTCATAGTTAGAATGATATTCAGAAATGATGCTTTCACAGCTTGCAAAGATGCCGTTGATAAAACCATGATAGTAGTTCTCTAAAGGAGCTTTAGTTGCTGTATCTCTGATTGAAACATATTTTTGTAACATGTCAAAGAAGATGTCATAGATTTCTTTTTGATTGCCACTGGACAAAGCATTAACTAACTTATTATGTAGGTTATGCTTTATAAATTCAGAACTAAATCTTGCTTTAATGTTTGTATCAAAGCAATCTAAGATTTCTAAATTAGGAATTCTTGCAACGACATTTTTATTAGTTGAATGGTCTTTAGATAACTCTTCATCTTCAGTCTTTTCCCAGTCTAAGGTTAGATAACCAGTATGTAAAAGTAGAGACCAGAAATCATCAGAGTTATGTTCTGATAAAGTGTCATAGTTCATGGACTCGTTTAACTTAAAGCTAATTGACTTGCCATCAAC
>ULNV01018385.1_pt1 | contig 13460 bp, 11 predicted proteins | sample 1952011 | NCBI WGS metagenome assembly ULNV01 (sample SAMEA4835586, study PRJEB28245) | human gut metagenome | biome: gut microbiome; material: fecal sample | place: Denmark | collected 2008
AGGAGTTCATACTTTCAAGCAGATAATCAGGCGGTCCCAGTTCTCCAGACTTATGTTTGTAATTCTTACGAAGAAACTCTTCTGACATCAATTTGTACATTTGGGGGGATATCGAGTTTTCAAGAAGTCTGTCAAACATTACTTTTTCAGAGAAATTATCTGTAAACAGACTTGGCACTCTTTTTTGCATGTTTTCGCTAATTGGCAACTCTTTGAATTCAAAATATAATGAATTGTAAAGACGATCAACCATGAACTCCCAACTAAATAAATAATAGTCACCATTCGGCATTTTTATCAAAGGACGCTCTCTAAATGCTTTATAATCTGTATTACCACTTCTGTCCATCGGTCCAGCAGAATAGAACTGAATATTGTCAGAGTAACTTCTTGATATTGATTCTAGGATGCCGAAGCTAATTAAAGAATCCGAATCATTTCTCAAATCTGCAGGAATCCAGCCAGCCTTATAATTTAACATAGATATTAATCCAAAAATAGAACGAATATACTCATTCCATGATTTTACACCATGTTTCCTCAAGAAAGCTTCATAGATGAGATGATACTTGGTTACACTTTCGAGATATTGAAAGAACTCAACTGCCATATACAATTGCATGATACTCCGATCTTTCCTGAAATATTCATCTTGCCCATGCATGTTGTTGTTTAATACTGAGAGAAGAAAGAGCATATTTTCAATTATCATATCTTTTTCATTGATATGGTAATCGGTTGCCTTTTCGTTCATTAGAAGAATAAGTTTAAAAAGAAATAGTTCTGCCTCTTCGTTTGATATTTCATCTGCCTTGATTTTATTAAAAGGGAATGCAAACGCATATCTTAACAGTTGAATAGGAGTTTCTGCTGTTGCCCAAAATATTTGTACGCTATGGGGATTTTTTTTGAAATATTTATTCAATAATCCCTTAACAATCTGACGGTTGTTTAAACTGGAAGTCGCAAAGAAACGATTCAACTTTTCTAATTCTGCATTACCATACAAATTATTTATTGTACCAGCAATCTTTATTGCCATTTCTCTTGGAATGTAGGCTAAAAGCTCATTGAACGTTGGTTTGTGTTCTGATCCAAATAGCACATTATATTCTAAAATCTGAACAAGATGGGAATAATGTTTGTGTTTATTTGCTTTACTTTGGGCAGAATAATGTACTTTTCTATGTGAAGAAGACCGACCACGATGTCTTCTTCTCCTTGTTTTATAGACTTTTCTAGTCACATAACGTTGGTGCCTAATTTGCTTATATTTTTTTCTCTTTCTTCTAGACATATAATCTTTCTATTGTTCTTGATTTGCAACTAATAATATATTTTGTAAATTATTGATACGCTCATCTATTCTCTCTCTATCATTACCATCAAAAATAATTCTAAATTTGTTTAATACAGATAATAGATGTTCTCCAAGTTCTAGACTAACTGCAAATCTGTCTGCATTCATCTCTCGAATTTTACCATTGTATTCATTTTTTTCTGTTTCATCATAATAATGTCCAAGTTCATGAGCAATGCAAGAGAATCGCTCTTCATCTGTCAATTTTATCTCATTACATCTTGCTTCATTATAGTATATATAATTACCGTTTATTGATACATATTCGTCTGGATTAAATATGCCAGACATAAAATCATCTGGCAATATAACACGAAAAGAGTCATTTTTATCTCTCAAGATGATAGAATTACTTTCCCTATTAATAAAGTCTTGGAACAATTGAATATTATGTGCATTAGTAAATGAAATCATGACTTAAAGATTTATTATATGTTTGTTATTTGATAATATTATTAGGATTGTCTAAGTGTATTACGGAGGGTTTGACCAATCCTGACAACTCGCTCGCATCTTCCAGCGTCTTGCCACGCTCCATCCCATGCAACTCCCCATGCTCCATGCAGTACTCCCGCAGGAACTCCAAATCGAGTCCCTCCTTATAGGTGTTGAATTGCTTATTTGGTTGGTGGGTCATAATGATATTGTTGTAAATCATCTTCATATTCTTATTGTTGGCCATTTAGTATTTCGGCCTAATCTTTACTTTCCTCTTGCTAAATCATAAAGATATTGGCCGTCATCTTCCATTTCTCCTGATTTTGTTCCATCAGGAAAATACAATGTACCATCTTTATAGTAGGGACGTGATGCTTTTATTTTTTCATTAAAGATTTCATCAATGTCATCATTTGTTGCATAATTCAACTCTACATTCGTTCCACGTTCACGTTCCATATCAAGACTAATGCAAAATCCCCAAATCAGAAGTTTTTCTCCAAGCACAGAAAGAATATACTTGTTTGAACCATTAGCATCAAGTGTATGTAATATCAAAGCTCCTGTTGAATATAGTAACTCCGTATCACCACTCACATCATAAAAAGGCTCCTTGTAATGTGGAAGTTCTTTCAAATCAACATACGGAATTCTTTCAAGCATAGAACAAAGACGGAAGAAATCTTCAATACTAATGAATTCATTTATTTTGGCAATTGTCAATCTCGCTAATATTGTCTCTTTGTTGATATTATCCAGCCTATCAACCATCCCCATAATTACATTTCCAGAGAAATCTTCTGCCTTTTCTTGGATTTCTTGGCAGAACTTATGTCTCTCTTCGGGAGTGGTGTCAATAAGTTCATACAAGTAACAAGTATATTTACGAAAGAACTCGCTCTCTTTATAGTCGGTAATTGCTTGCATCTCTGATTCTGCGGCACCTACAACGTCTCCTGTCACAAGCTTAAGAAGTGCGAAGATTTGGTCCTTTATTGGTATCTTCTTTGCATCTTTTATATCCTGTAGCGATACACTGTTTAGCGACTGCTCTACTATTTTTGATAATGATTCTGTTGTCATATTGTAGTTCCTTTCTCTTACACCATAATGTCATTCATAATTCATTTGATTTTAGAAAGTAATTCCATAAAATTGTTTTTGACTTCATTCTCAGTAATTTGCATGTTAATTTGCGCTTCCTTAATATCCACTTTGTTATTAAATGGTGCGTCTGATTCTGTAAGTATTCTACTTCGTGGGATTTCCTTGATAATTGTACGACCATTTTTTGATATCGTCATAGCCTCGTTAATAGAGAAATAATAACCTTTTGAAATGATAGAAGGTATTAAGTCAATAGGGCCAGAATACCAGTGGAAAATTACATTATTAATATTGTACTCACACAAAAGATCGAACAGCTCCTTCTCAGCCTTCCTTGAATGAACGCTAATTATTTTCTTCCTGCCTTCTAACTTTTCCAGCAACTTCCTCAACGTGGAGATTTGATCTTCTTTAGTTGATAATCCTTCTTTTGAGAAATCTAATCCAATTTCTCCAATATAGGATGTTTGGTCAAGAAGACTATCAAACAAAGGTAACTCATTTTTATTTTCTGATGCCAACAATGGGTGCAATCCCAAAGCTAATCGGATATGTTTATATCTTTTCACGTGTGGAAGCCCCATTTCAAAATGCGATGGCAGGTTGGTCATACCAATCACGATGTCACCTGCCTGTTCCTTCTGCCTAATGTAGGCTTCTGGTTGAGACATCATATCAAAATGACAATGCGTGTCAATAATCATATGCCAGCAAGACGTTTTATTTGGGCATTGCCATATTTACCGACCCATGCCTTTACTTGGTTGTAAGAATTCAATAAGAATGTGGTATATTCTTCTAATTCCTGTTTCTCATACACTCCATTAGCAATGAGTTCACCCTCTATGGTATCCCTGTTATATCGTTTCCTCAAGAAATAGAGCAAGGCTTTAAAGTCTCTGCTTTTTCTAATTTCTGGATTTGAAAGCCCGATTTCATTAACATTAAATACATTTACACCAACTGGTTCCTTCTTTCCCCAGCCCACAGCATCCAGAGCAACACGTCTGTAGATACAAGGCAGGCAGAAACCACAATGAAGAATAGGTTTACCATTCTTATCCCTCCTTCGCTTCCACGATTTTTTATGTGACCTTTTAGCACAAGAACATGAATCTTTATACAGCACCGCCAAAGCAGCCTTCTTTGCAGAGTCTTCACAACAATCCATCATCATATCTGCTTTAGACTTCAACTGATAAGGATTCTCCAACTTGTTGTTAATACCCATAAGAGCAAGTGCCTCTTGTAGTCTCTTCAAAAACACAGGATGTGTTGTTCTCGTACTGCAAGCACTTCGTCGTCCTTGGTCAAGAGGGATATTGAGTGAGATTGTCCCGTTCTCAGGGATAATCAGCGGCATCTGCGGATTAATGGCATGAGCACAATATATTCCAGCCCCAATGAATAAGATGGAGCGTGCCCTAAAAGTTCCTTCGCATACTGCCCTTTGGCTAATCCATCCTTGGTTGTTAATACCAGCATTGACTAATAGTTGCTCATACTTACCCGTATGGATCTGGTGTTTCTTGCAGTCATCCAATATTCTTACTTGGTCTGACCACTCCTTGCCAAGTTCTTTGTGTGACACCAGAAGTATCTTTTTATCTGGTTCTAACAAAGCACAGCCATCCACAAAACCAATCAATGAATCTAGCCCTCCTGAGAATAGTGAGACTCGTCCATATACCGAACGGTCAACTAAAAGCAGTTCTTGATCAATCAAATAGGGTTCAGCCTGCTTGAAGTTCAACTCCCAATCATCTCCTGTCAGGAAATTCAAAGCCGAAGTCAGCGTCTCTTTTGAATTATTCATTTCAGAAAGATGAAGCACCGGCACCGACAATCTCATCCTTCTGCACCATCCTTCTTCCGAATATAGCGCCCTGCTTATAACACGGTCTGCATTATAGACAGATAGTGAGAAAACTAGGAAATCAAACGCAATGGAACTCGTATCCTGTGCTATACTCCTTAGCTCATCAAAACCGAATTTCAGTTTTACAGAGTATTGTGTTCCTTCAAGTCCTGTGAACGAAAGAATATAATGTCCAAACTCTCTTGTCGTTGCGGCAGGCTCGTATTTAATAGTGATGTTTACTGCTTCCATATATCTAATATTTTAGCAGTGAGTGATTCAACATATCGTTTCCCCTCTTCCGAAAAAAGGTTAATGTGTTTCATTTCGTCAGACAATCGTTTGTCAAGTTTACTATGAAGCCACCTTCTTATCTGTCCGGCCACTTTGTCTGGGTCTTGGGCTTTATCAAAGATGTGGCTCTGAAACAAAGAACCTTGAAACTCGATAATGTAATTGACCTCAAAATCAATAATCCAAGCATCAATAGTATCCTTATTTGCTTGTTTTATGATTTCCTCTGCATCTGTCAAGTTTTCACACGACTTAAAAATCTCCGATAGCAGTTTTCGTTGAGCAGCATTGGCAGCTTCAGAATCAAAGTCAGCATCCGTATCAACCGACGACAATCCACACAAGAAATTGATCAGTTCTCTTGGTGATTGCGGAACCTCAACTCCAACCGTGTTGGCAAGTTCTATGGCTTGCGACAGGCCATTGTCTCGAACGTCAGAAAAGAAGCCCAGCATATTCGTTGCTGCAGAAGCTCCAGCTCTTCCAAATGAACGACGTCCTTTTGACCCACCCCCACGGCTATCGCGGGATGAGCTTCCACCTCCGCCACTGCCTCGTGTACTGGTTCCTCCGCTACTGCTGCCTGATGTTGTGGTTCCAATGTATATCCCATCACTACCAAGTGCCTGATAGAACTTCAGCATAAAGTTCTCCAGCTTGGCATCATTCTCCAAGTCATTCAACAACCCCGTCATCGCTCTTTTAGCAGAAGACCACTGCGGAGTTTTTTTCAAAGTCAATCCCTGTGATGTTCCCATTACTTCATTGCATTTTTTAGTGGCTGACTCAAATTAAGACCATCAATATATGCTTTACAAGCAGCGTCATTGCTCTTTCTCTTCAAGAAATCGCTGTACTCTGGTCCTAGTTTTCCAGTATCAACTCCCTCAAAAAGGTCTTTGACATCTAGTACTGTTTGAAATATCTTATTGTCTTTATCTACATCAACAAACCTTCGCACGACTTCACTCTCGGGGTTTGCCATCAATTCTTGGTTTAACAACATCACCAACATACAAAACTCATCTTTGGTAAACCTATTCGTCTCGTTCCAAATCTTCTCGCTCAATGCTTTATCGGTTTGGCTCATTTTGAGCCTGTCATAAACGCCCTGTACCAGAGCTGATACTTTGCTTTCAATTGGTGTTGCCACCTGTAATGCTTCTCGTGAAATCCAGAAATAGTTTCTGAGATTCTTCTGGGCTAATGATGGTTTTGTGGATAGCCATCGCTTTCCTTCCGGCGTGTTCCACAAATCTTTCCATCCGTTTTCTTTCACTTCGCCAGCCTCGGCTTGTTCCTCCACTTTCTTCATACCCTTTATGAATCCTGTGTCCTTCTGTTTGGAATACAGATCATCAATGTATTGCCTTAGTTGGCTATTATACTCCAATACCATGAGCTTGACCAACATTTCAGGGGCTATCTCCCTGAATCCTGCAACACCAGCCATTCTTCGTCTCATATCAAATGTGTTGAGGAATCGTTTAAGTTGGCGTGGATTGCCGTTCAGGAAACTGGCCATAATGGGAATAATAGAGAGATAGCCACTGGTCGTACTAAAATTCACTTCGGGGTTATCTTTTTCAATCTTGTCCAAACCATACTTGCTGTGTTTGTCTTTCTCTCGGAACTTCAGGTACTTCTTGTGTATAGTTGGGAACAAGTTTTCGTTCTCCATCTTACTGCAAAGTAGCAGCGTTACGTAGGTTTCCTGTTCTGAATATGACAGTTTGGGAAGCTTATAGGGTAGTTGAATCAGTTTCTCCAGATAATCAGAATACGGGCTTGATATAGTTGTTTGTTGTAGTGGTGTCTTGTATTGCTCGTGGATAGCATGTTCTATAATTCTTTGGTCTGCACCTATAACAAATGCCGTCTTATCAACATTCACAAACAATTTTACAGCCTCAAGACATTGAATAATACGCTTTGGCGAACATCTGTCCAGGTCGTCAACATACACAACAACTGAACGGTAGTCGCCGTCTGCAATAATTTGGGTAAAATCTTCTCTGAATCGCTTAATGAAGAGCGATGAGTTAGCCTCCTTTACCTCATCCAGTAGCAGGTCTTGGTCTTCCTTGCTTATTTCTTTCCACTCCTCTTTATTTGGCAGCAGCTCTTGTATCTCTTTGGGAATAATCTTCCGAGCTAAATTTTTGAGAACAACTACGCCCAACTTGAGGTATTTGATTTTTGAGAGGCATGCATCTGCTTTTTCAAAAACATCTCTGTGGTCTTCAATATCTTTTATTACGTCACTCAGTATGGTTTCTATCAACGTGAGTTTAGTATCTTCATAATCCTCAAACTGCCAGCTGTTGAACATGATTTGAAGCACTCTGGCATTCTTCTTCGCTGCACCCCCTACCTTGTTTGCCTCCTCAGTTTCAGTTCTCCATTTCTCAATGGATTCCTGCATTAAAAGCATAAGGGAACTCTTTCCAGACCCCCAATCGCCAAACACACCAATAGAAATTGGAAGCATTTTAGGGTCAAGAACTACGTCACGTAGCAAATCTGCATGTACCTGATAACCTAGCAGGTCATCTTTTGTCTCATTGTCTGCCCACATATCTTCTAATCTCCTTTATTTCTTTATTAACAATAATTCCGGGTGCTCCAGTTCTTCCACTAACTTGTCAACCATCGTGCAAGGCTTATGGGTTGCATAGTCGATGCCAGTGTATAATGCACGTAGCTGCTGGGCAAAGCGCTTAGCCAGATCCTCGCGGCCATACTGCTGGAGTAGGCTGTATATATCAGGGTTGCCTTTCCGATACTTAAAGGTTTCGTCACCCATTCTGTTTCTAAAAACTTCTTCGAGTTTCTCAATATAGGCAGAGCGGCTGATGCCTGTATCAAGGTATTCAAAGTGCAGGTAGTACCATAGTTCAAAGGCTTCGTTCGTCCATGCACTGTGGAAGCCCAACTTATGGGCTTTTTTGATGGCTTCGTTGAAGTCTTCGAAGTCATCCTTATCAAAAACGACCCACACGCGGTCAAAAGTCATGGCATTCTTCCGCTCCAGTTCCACTTTGATTTCCTGCGTTCTATCCACCAGAGCAACTGTTGCCCGGCCTTCGCCCTCAATCGTCACCTCGCGAACGGCTGAGATGCAATTATTGATAAGAGCCTCGAAGTAGTGCGGCTCTGTCTTCGTACCTTCACAGACTATGAGAAAACGCACTAGTTTTTCGCGAATGTTCTCCTTGCGTTTCTTGGCAGCCTTGGCTTCTTTGCGTTCCCGCCTCAGCTTTGCGATTTCTTCTTTTCTTGAATATCCCATAGCATCACTTTATTTTCCAATGAAAGGTATGGCACCATAGCGGCCCCGGATATAGTCACGCTTGATATCACGGTCATTACGAACCTTCTTCCCGTCTTCATCCTTGAACTCCACAAGCGAGTAGATGTCGGTAGACTCCACTTTGTCCTTCTCTGCAAACCAAATTTGGTCACGACGAACAATCTCCAAATCGAGTAGATTTGTGTCATGTGTAGCAAAGATAAGCTGTGCTCCATGCCTGTTTTTCTCTGGATCCATAAACAGGAGTACAATGTTTCGCGTCAGTAGTGGGTGCAGTTTTGCATCCAGTTCATCCACAATCAGCGTCTTGCCCTCGTTCAAAGTATCAAAAATAGGCCCAGAAATCTCTATCACTTTCTTTGTTCCCTCTGACTCCATCTGGTTCTTGTGAAAATTACGCTCACCTATCACAAGTCCATTCTCATCATAGACATTATGAGTAGTTATCGGTTCGACGAAACTACCCGTGGCTATGTCTTTTTCCAATTGTGACCTTATCGACTTGGGAGCACTATCCAATGCCTCCTTAGGAATATCTACTTTCTTAACGGAGAAACGAGTAAAGCCCAGTTGCAGAGTCTTGAAGAACTCTTGAGCCTGATCTGCTCCGTTCAAATGTTCCAAAAACATTCTGAGCGTAAAGGCTTCGTAGCCTTCGCTGTCTATTCCAGATAGCACATTGCATTCACCGAACCACCCCATTATCGAGTTGGACTTCTCACCCTTCAGTTGGGCAACAAGTGACAGGAAGAGACGATTCGAGTTGGTTAAATCCTCCTTTCCCTGACCTTCTGGGAATCTTTTCGCTGACACTTCAATGATGTCTCGTGAGCGCATGAATAGTTCGTATTCTTTCTCGCCAAACCGTTTCTCATACAACCACTCAGATATGATGTCAGTTTTGTCGTATTCGTAACCGTAGCGATAAAGCACCCCACCTTTTATAAACTGTATCTCAAACAAAGTAGGTTGTGAGTCAGAGTTTTCATCCAATGCAAAAGGATCGTAAGGTAGCGCATCACCCTCATTCAAACGCACAGAACGTCTGACCATGCTTCGCATAGTAGATATGGCCTGAATGAAATTACTCTTGCCACCAGAATTCGCACCATAAAAAATTGCCAGCGGAAGTAAACTATACTTACCTTCGCTGATTACAGACTCTTTGTGCTCTTTTATTGAACTCGCCTCCATACTAAAGGTACGTTCCCTTTTGAAAGAGCGATAATTCTTAACTGTGAAATTAACTAGCATATCTCAATATTTTTGTGCAAAGATACAATTATTTTTCGATGCAGGTTGTAAAATATGAGAAAAAATCTCAAAATTCAAGCGTATTTAACAAAATTACATATTTAAAATGGTCAAAAATGCGAAAAAATACACGTTTTTGTGTTTTGATTGTATTTTTGAGAGGCTATGCATCTTATTAAGACATATACTTACAAAACAAATATGAGTTCAGGATAACATTCTTCCATTGTTGCACATTCACATCTCTTTTGTGGTTTATAAAAGTTAAAAGCGTTAATTCTTCATCATTTTCTCCATCCAAAGAATCCATGCAATCACTTTTCTACCGTTTAAACCAAAACATGCTGGTACACAATGAGTTGCAAATACGAGGATTGTATTTTACTTAAAAATATTACTTTACCACAAAGTGTTGTTACAGTAGGAAGTTATGGTTTTAAAGGATGCATAAGTTTGGAGAAAATCGAACTCAGCCGAATAAAAGAAATTAATCCTGGCTGTTTTAATGGATGTGTAAGTCTTGAATACATACAAATACCAAACTCCGTAACAGAAATTTCCGGCAGTTTTGATGGATGTAGTTCACTTAAAACTTTATCATTTGAAAGTGGCAATGCTAAATTACGTTTCCCTAGATATTTAGATGTTTTCAAGAATTGTCCATTAGACTCTATTTTCATAGGTAGAAATTTTTATGTCTATGAAGATACACCTCCCTTGGCAAAATCAGAAACTTTACACAATGTATTTGTTTCTGATAGCGTAACATACCTTAGTGCTTCATTATTACGCGATTGTAAAAATTTGGAGAACATCTATGGAATGAATAATGTTGACTCCATTGGAGAATACTGCTTTGCTGGTACAAAAATCAAGAAGTTCTGTGCACCTAGTCTGAGAACATTTGGAGGATATGGGTATGCATTTGACAAATGTCAGAATCTTGAAGAACTGGTTCTTGGGAAAATAGAAAATGTGACAGGCTACTGGATTGGCGATTGTCCTAATCTAAGAAACATATATATAGGTACAGAATTAAAGACAATAGGTAGTACGAGATTTTTTGAAAAATTCCGAGGTAAACTCTACATTTTCTCCGATAAATTATCTACGGTTTTATACCAAGAAGCTTACGATAAGACTTACACCGAATATGGACAAACTAAGACATGGCATTATCCTGCACAATATGGAATACCTCCTTTGGTAGAAGCCATTTATGTTGCAAGTCCCGAAAGATACCAATCACTTTTAGGTAAATTCTACAATATGAAACCGATGCTTTCTTTCAAAGAATCAACAGTAGAATATTCTGGCAAGACACCAGAACTCACTTTTGTCAATAATGTTGACGGCTATGACGTAACATTTGACAAAAGTACTACACCTAAAGATGCAGGAACATACAAGACGAATTTAGATGTTACTTTCTCTAATAAAGATTGGACTGTTTCCGTAAGTATTCCATGTTCATATACAATAAACAAAGCACCTCTTACAATAATTCCCAACAGTATAAAACAAAATTATGGGGAGGAAATCCCAGAGTTTTCTTGTACTTACATTGGCTTCAAGAACAAAGAAACATCTGAAGTATTGATAAAAAAGCCAAATGTATATACAATAGCTACAAGTACAAGTGATGCTGGTAGCTATCCCATATATTGTTCTGATGCGGAAGCAAAAAATTACACTTTAGACTATAAACAAGGAATACTAACAATAAGCAAAGCAAAACAGGAGATTACATGGGAACAGGAATTTGAAAATGCTAAAATAGGGGATGCTATAGAACTGACAGCAACATCAAGTTCTGGACTTCCCGTAAAATACCGCTCAACAGACCTGTCTACTGTTATGATATCCTCAAAAAAAGGTAAACAATATGCTTATGTTCTCAAAACAGGAACGGCTGTTCTAACAGCATACCAAAACGGAGATACCAATCATGAGGAGGCAGATGAGGTGAACAAGATTATAAACATACAAAATACTGGCATTGAAGATGTTAAGAATGGAGTGGACAAGATAGCCGTAGAAAATGGTTCTATTACCATCAGTCAAATTAAGGATAACAAAAAAGTTTCCGTCACAAATATGTCGGGAAAAAGAATGCTTGTTATTCATGCCAAAGCAGGGCAAACCTTGAAAACACCAACTTTGCCAAAAGGAATATACATTTTGAGCGTAGGAAATCAAAACTACAAGTTGGCAATTCCATAAGAAAAGAAGCCTTTGTATATGAGCATAAAGTATATTCTTTTCACACTTGCATCAATAATAATAGCAATTTGGTGTTGGTGTAGCTACAATAGTGGAACAGGAGGTCCATTAGGTTCGTTTAAGAAGAGAACGATTTTGGGCATATGCGTTGTCATGTCAGTATTAGCAATGACCTTCATTAATGTCGCCCTTGGAAAGATATGGAAAGAAGCTTTTTTGGAAATAATAAACAATATAGGTTTTGCTTTCATTGTTGCCTTCTTCCTGTTCATATTCAAGAATAATTTGTTTGGAAATCATAATTAAAAACACATTGACCAATAAAATTTAAAGAGCTTTTGATGAGCATTTAGCTGCATCAAGAGCTCTTTATTTCATAAGATATAATACATCAAAGAAACTATTCCCTCCAAACCCTTCGCTTCAGCCATAGGGCCAGGATGGGGTCGCTTAGCTCAAGATGTTTGGGAACAGAAAGGCTGACGAGGTCTTTTTCTATCAGGGCTTTCTTCAACCTTGTGACATTGGCAGCTGTGCCCAGGCGGTAAGTTTTGAGGATGTCTGATTGCGTGAAGCCAGTGTGTATGCCGTTAACCAAGGCGTGCAGGAAGTTCATCTGATAGGCAGACAGGTCTTCTGTTTGCTGGATAAACAACGGCTCACAGGCATCGAGCAAGCGGTCTATGCCATATTGCACGTCGCTCTCCGTTGCCTCATGTTGCGTTTTCAGCCATACCAGCCAAGCCAACTGCTGCACATAAGACGAATAGCGGTCGGTCACGGTGCATATCTCGCGGGACAGTTCTTCAGAGATATGTTTACCCGTCACCTCGAAACGCTCGCAGATGTAAGCCACCCAGTCGGCCTCACTGATTTTGTTAAGATAAAACAAATCGCCAAAACGGTAGAACGGATAGCTTTGGTCCTGAAACATTTGTTCCATCATGTGTTTCTTGCTGCCATAAAGACAATAAGAGACATGCGTCTGCAACTGCCATATACCACGCAGCTTCTTTTGAAAGGTTAGCGAATCGGCAAAGTCGCCTATCTGCTGAAACTCATCAATGCAGACCACAATCCGGAATCCTTTTTCTTTGGCTATCAGTTCTGGCAGTTGCAACACGTCTTCAGTTGTGCTGTTGCTTGCATTATATTCTAACGAGATGGAAAAATCGTTCAACGGGTCTTGTCCAAAGCTTATCTTTGGCACAAACCTACTTAGAAACACTTTTGCGTTCTCCATCCACTCCTCCCAACGGCTCGAGGTGGCGCGCACCACAGCCGTGGCAAAGGCATTTACGAAATCGTTTTCAGAACGACAGCCGAAAGCATCGATACGCGCTATCATGATGTTCTCGCTCTCCACAAGCGAGCACACCTTGTCAACGAGCGATGTTTTACCCATACGGCGCGGAGATATAAGTATCGTGTTCACGCCATACATGAAATTAGCCTTTATACGTTCTGTTTCTTCCTTACGGTCAGTAAAGGTGTCGCCTTCAACACGAACGCCAAACACAAAAGGTGCTTCAAAATTGTTTGCCATAACCTTGAAATTTTATGGATGAAGATTAATTTAAACCGAGAGCAGAGATGCAAGCTTGCTTGCAATC
>ULNV01004597.1_pt1 | contig 13280 bp, 10 predicted proteins | sample 1952011 | NCBI WGS metagenome assembly ULNV01 (sample SAMEA4835586, study PRJEB28245) | human gut metagenome | biome: gut microbiome; material: fecal sample | place: Denmark | collected 2008
ACCGCAAGATGAAGTTTGACGTAAGCGACAACCAGTTTGAGCACGATCTTTATCAAACGATAGAAGAGATCGGCAATCTTTATTATGGCAGGGACAGCAAGAACAGTATCATCCTGAAGATGCTCTACATCGAGGGATTCAAGGGCAAGGACGTAGCTATGCAGTTGGGCATGACCGCCTCCGCTGTCACCCAGCGATGCCAGAAGATGATGCATGATGTGGTGATTCCTTATTTCAAGAAATACTTCGATGCTTCGGAATACAGAAGCTATCTGTCGTTCGGCGACGAAGACGCATCCGTTTCAAGTGCTCCTAAGATGTCGATGCCGAGCATGATGGATTCGAGAATGTGCTGCGAGGAATCGGCTGATATTAGCAATAACATATTTAATAATAAGAAGAATATGGAAGATATGAAGAAGGGAAGAATCACTCCTAGCTGGATTGATTCATTGAAAGAGAACGAGATTTTTGTGTTTGGCAGCAATCTGGCTGGCATGCATGGTGGTGGTGCTGCCCGCATTGCCCGCCTGCATTTCGGTGCCGTCATGGGCAAGGGTGTTGGTTTGCAAGGTCAGAGTTACGCCATCCCTACGATGCAGGGCGGCGTGGAAACCATCCGTCCATACGTGGAGGAATTCCTGGATTTTGCCAAGCATCATCCAGAAATGCAGTTCTTGGTAACACCTATCGGTTGCGGTATCGCCGGCTTTGAGGCTGAAGACATCGCCCCATTGTTTGAGGAGGCAAAGCAGATCAAAAACATCAGTTTGCCTGAGAGTTTCTGGGAAGTGATAGAGTGAAAAATGGAGTAAGAATCATTAAGACATAAGATGATGTTAGGAGCAATGATTGGTGATATTGTGGGCTCAAAATATGAATTCAACAATACGTTTGATTATGATTTCGAGATGTTCGGTGGGGGATGCGACTTCACCGATGATACCATTTGCACGGTGTCGATTGCCGATGCGATACTGAACGGGCGAAACTATCAGGAAAGCCTGCTGGATTGGTGCCGCCGCTATCCTTCTCCAAAAGGAGCGTATGGCGGAAGATTCGCAGCATGGATTTGCTCTCTTAATCCGCAGCCATATAATAGTTTTGGCAACGGTTCTGCAATGCGAGTATCGCCAGTAGCTTGGCTCTTCGATGATCTATCGCAGGTTTTGGAAGATGCTGAAAAGACGGCTCTTCCTACTCATAATCATCCCGAAGGAACCAAGGGAGCCAAAGCTGTAGCTCATGCCATTTGGTATTTCCGCAAGAGCAGATTCTCAGAAGAATCTAAGGATTCTGAGAATGAGGAAACGAAGGGATTGAAAAATGAGAATGCTAAGGCTTCTAAGGATGAAAATGAAACAATACAGGGGTTCATGTCCATCGCCCGCAGCTATTACGAGGATTTCGACACACGAGTTTATCCAAAGGGCAAGTTCGATGAGACCTGTATGGATGCCGTGCCCTTATCCTTCTATCTCCTCTCGCAAGCCTCATCTTTCGAGGATGCCATTCGCCTCGCTATATCTCATGGCGGCGATAGCGATACCATCGGAGCCATCGTTGGCAGCATCGCCGAAGCCCGCTTCGGTATTCCGCAAGAAATGAAAGAGAAGGCTTTGAGCTATCTGCCGGATGACATGAAAGATATATGGAAACAATTTGCAGAAATAAGTTCAATTAATAGCAGACAATAAGAGGCTGGAAAAAATAAAATACATAGTCCCACAGATTTCACAAATTAACACAAATCTTTTTGAAGTAAAAAGTAAATCTGTGAAAATCTGCGAAATCTGTGGGATTTTTGGGGGCGTATAGGATTTAACTTATGACACACCCTTCTTTCTGAAATTATTCCTCCTCGAAATAACTACCCGCTTCCATCACGCAATCCATAGAACGGAACTTATTGTAGCGCTCTCTCGCCCTATTCTCTCTTGCAAACATCGCCTTGGTACCTGCCTCATCTTCCGAGAACTGGAGATGATTGTCAATACCCATATCAAGAGCGATATTCTCCACATCCAGATCATCGGTACCGATGAAGGTAAAAGTCCAATTCTGCTTCTTCAATTTCTCGATAAGATTCTTGATCATCTTCAGACTATACTCCTCACTGCAATTCTCCTCGCCATCCGTGATAATAGTTACCAACACACTGTCATCCTCGGTGGTCAAGGCATTGATCTTGGCGATACCCATTCCGATAGCATCGTAAAGAGGAGTGGCACCACAAGGATTATAATCCTTTGCCTTCAAAGGATTGGCATTAGAGGCACGCACGTTATCATAGAACACATTGGTATGCGTGCTGTCGAAGGTAATCAGGGTGACACGCTGCTCTAAGTCGGCATGCGCCTTCTGCATTTTCTGAATGGTGGCAAGGGTCTCGTTGATTCCCACCAAAGCCTGACGGCGGATAATACTCATGCTTCCACTCTCGTCTACTACTAAAAGATTGAATACTCGTTTCATAACTTGTTTTCTCCTAATTTTTAAAATAATCCTACTTTCGATGGATTCAGAACTACGGCCGTTGTCTTCTTCCTTTATCTATTATAAGAAAATAACGAACCAAAAATTAAGCAAGGGAGAAAAATGGCAATAAAAAAGAGGGTGCGTCACAGGCTTATGACACACCCTCTTAACAAACAATTTCTACTTCAAAACTACTAAAAACAATTATCTTGGCAGGTTGAAAGCCTTAGTCATTTCGGCCATTTTCTCCTGGCTCATACCATCAGGTTCAAAACCCATACATTTGGCATCGATATATATCTTTGCACTCTTGGAGAGTACGTCTATCTGGTCGAAGGCGTCCATCACGTCAAGACCCTTGGCGAATACGCCATGCTTCTCCCACATCACTACGTCGTAGTCTTCCAACTCCTTCAGAGTTCCCTCGGCAAGTTCCAGACTGCCTGGCAACTTATATGGCACTATACCCAGTCCGAGCGGACAGAATGCCTTGGTCTCAGGAATCATGCTCCAGAGCAGATTGCTCAGCACGTCCTTGCCCATAAACTTCTTGTTGTGGCTCATGGCAATGAGTTCGATGGGATGAGTATGAACTGTGGCCTTATAGTTGGAACCTTTCTCGATAAGACGGGCATGAACCGACAGATGGCTTGGCAACTCGGATGTAGGCATCACAGCATTGTCGGCAATGATTTCGTAGCTGGCACAATCGTCCAGAATACGAATGACAGAACCATTGTCCATAGGCCAACGAGCCAAGTCGCGCATTCGCTTGCCTGTTCCCTTGCAGAAGAAGTAACAGCCCTTCAGCGCAGGCAGGACAGTACCTATCTGCTTCACTTCGCTGATGGCAGGCAGCGCCTTCATCTCGTCATCAACAAGGTCGGTCACATTAACCGTAATATTGCCACCATTACGCTCAGCCCAACCATTCTGCCAAAGATAGCCAGCTACCTCGGCAATCTTATCCACTTCCTTCTTTAAGGCAGGACGACCCTCTAAAACACTTTTCATTTCTTGATTGTTTGTATTACTGGTTGCAAAATTAACACGAAAATATGATTATCGACCTAAAGTTTTGATATTTTAGCCAAGACTTTTGACAAGTTACAAAAATAATTTGTATCTTTGCACGTATGAATTCATTGAACACCAACAACATCAAATGGAGCGAGAATGTAATCATCGCTGATGCAGACTATATCGACAAGGTGGCATTCGACCTTATCGTAAACTTTGAGCGTATGATCAACCGCCGCATCCAGCCTGCCGACATGGCTCAGTGGGCTGTATGTATTGCCCTCGACGGTGGACTAAGAGAAGGTGAGCACGAGACGCAACTGGTGCTCATACACAGCCAGCAATCGAAGGCGATGCAGAACTTCCGCCCTTCCGACTACGAGAAGGACCTGAATGCCCAGGCCTTCAAGGATCCACGACTGGGCGAGTTCGTCATCTCTTCATATCCTACGGAAGAAAAGATGGTGGGCAAAGACGATTTTCTCGTAGACGTAGCCCGCACGGTTTGCAATGCCAAGGAGGTGAAACGAGTGATGATCATTCCCAACTCGGAGGAAGGCGATGCCTACGACCAGTTGCGCGACATGCTTCGCAAGGTAGACGACGAGAAACGCGTCACTCTCTTTGCCATGCAGCCTCTTCCCGGCGGCAACTTCCGACAAGAAATACTGGGTTATTCGCTGATGAATGCCTTAGGCATATCAGCAAATGAAATAAAATGAGCTGATGAACGTCAGCAAATGAAATGAGCTAAAACAAGAAATAATAACATTAAACATTTATACTTAAATGAGTAGAGTACTTATGATTGGCGCAGGTGGCGTCGCTACCGTGGCAGCCTTTAAGATTGTCCAGAACCAGGACGTTTTTACAGAGTTCATGATTGCCAGCCGCCGCAAGGAAAAATGCGACAAGTTGGTGAAGTCTATCCACGATAAAGGCTACAAGATGGACATCCAGACAGCCGAGGTGGATGCCGACGATGTGGAGCAGTTGAAAGCCCTCTTCAACAGCTACAAACCTGAGTTGGTCATCAATCTCGCTCTGCCCTATCAGGACCTCACCATCATGGACGCCTGCTTAGCCTGCGGTTGCAACTATATGGACACGGCCAACTACGAGCCCAAGGACGAGGCTCACTTTGAGTATTCATGGCAATGGGCTTACAAGGACAAATTTGAAAAAGCTGGTCTTTGCGCTATCCTTGGCTGCGGCTTCGACCCTGGTGTTTCGGGCATTTTTACTGCATACGCTGCCAAGCACCACTTCGACGAAATCGAGGTTCTCGACATCGTAGACTGCAATGCCGGCAATCACCACAAGGCTTTCGCAACCAACTTCAACCCAGAAATCAACATCCGTGAGATTACCCAGAAAGGTCTGTGGTACAAGAATGGTGAATGGATTGAGACCGACCCTCTGTCTATCCACAAGCCTCTCACCTATCCTAACATCGGTCCTCGCGAGAGCTATCTGATGCACCACGAGGAACTGGAGAGCCTGGTAAAGAACTATCCTACCATCAAGGAGGCTCGCTTCTGGATGACATTCGGTCAGCAGTATCTCACCTATCTCGACTGTATAGAGAACCTCGGCATGAGCCGCATCGACGAGATAGAATACGAGGCTCCATTGGCCGACGGCTCCGGCAAGACTGCCAAGGTGAAAATCGTACCACTGCAATTCCTCAAGGCCGTATTGCCTAACCCTCAGGACCTCGGTGAGAACTACGACGGAGAGACCTCTATCGGTTGCCGCATCCGCGGAAAGAAGGACGGCAAGGAGCACACCTATTATGTTTACAACAACTGCAAGCATCAGGAAGCATACAACGAGACCGGCATGCAGGGCGTAAGCTATACCACAGGTGTGCCAGCCATGATCGGCGCCATGATGTTCCTCAAGGGCATCTGGAAGAAACCAGGCGTATGGAACGTTGAGGAGTTCGACCCTGATCCATTCATGGAGCAGCTCAACAAGCAGGGATTACCTTGGCACGAGGTGTTCGACGGCGACTTGGAGATTGACTAATCATTATCAAAATACCCCCTTAGTGACGGCGAAGACAGAAAGGTACTATTCATACCAAGCCGTTTTTATCGTCACTAATTCATAAAACATTAGAAAGATATGGCAAAGAAAGACGAAATAAAGGAAGGAACCCTGAGCCCCAACGAGGGTAAGCTGAAGGCCCTTCAGGCTGCCATGGCCAAGATAGAGAAAGACTTCGGTAAGGGATCTATCATGAAGCTTGGCGACGAGCACATTGAGAATATAGAGGTGATTCCTACTGGAAGTATCGCCCTCGATATGGCCTTGGGCGTAGGCGGCTACCCCAAGGGACGAATCATTGAAATCTATGGTCCGGAATCTTCTGGTAAGACCACACTTGCCATCCATGCCATCGCAGAGGCTCAGAAAGCTGGAGGTATTGCCGCATTCATCGATGCCGAGCATGCCTTCGACCGTTTCTATGCTGCCAAGTTGGGCGTAGATGTTGACAACCTGTGGATTTCGCAGCCCGACAATGGTGAGCAGGCGCTTCAGATAGCCGACCAGCTGATCAGTTCGGCTGCGGTAGACATCGTCGTCATCGACTCTGTGGCTGCCCTGACTCCTAAGAAGGAAATTGAGGGCGACATGGGTGACAATGTTGTAGGACTCCAGGCCCGACTGATGAGCCAGGCTCTGCGCAAGCTCACTTCTACCATCAGCAAGACCAATACCACCTGTATCTTCATCAACCAGTTGCGCGAGAAGATAGGTATCATGTTCGGAAATCCTGAGACAACAACGGGTGGCAACGCCCTGAAGTTCTACGCTTCTGTACGCCTCGACATCCGTAAGGCTACAGCCATCAAGGATGGCGATAATGTTATCGGAAACCTGGTGCGCGTAAAGGTGGTCAAGAACAAGGTGGCTCCTCCTTTCCGCAAGGCTGAGTTCGACATCATGTTTGGCGAAGGCATCAGCCACGCAGGCGAAGTTTTCAATCTGGGCGTGGAGCATGGCATCATCAAGAAGAGCGGAAGTTGGTACAGCTATAATGGCTCCAACCTGGGACAGGGTGCCGACCCAACCAAGCTGATACTGAAGGACAACCCTGAGCTTCTCGAAGAAATAGAAGCCAAGGTACGCGAGGCGCTTGCCAATGCAGAATAAGTAAGATGTTGTTTGCCCTCATGACAAATACTACGCATGATGGCAGCTCTATAAAGAAATAAGAAATCCCCGACAGTAGGAAGCAATATCCTAACTGTCGGGGTTTTCTTATTTCATTCTTCTTATTTCATACATCTCTTATAGAAGACGATAGGTAAAACATTGCCTACCAGCATCTATGCGCAACACAGAGATGTCTGATGCTGATCTTTGTAGGGTAAGGACGGCATGTTTTCCGTCGGCTGACGTGATCTGCTGAAGCAGTCGACCAGCCACATCATATAGTCGCAACGACTTTAGTTCTGTCCCCGAAACGATGATTCTACCACCCTCTCGCTTGATGGTGAAAGAAGGTGCTATTATAGCTACAGTCCCTATGGACGTTGGAGTACCTTGTGAGAGTGTTAGGATATCCCCCTTACGATGCAGGTAATAGGTGGCGGACTGCGGATCAGCAAGTTCCACCTGCTGCCCGTCTATCTCACCCATCACCATCACACGATAGGTATGCCCATCTTCCCATGACAGGTCGCCCTTACGCAGCCAACAACTAAAGAGAGGCACAGACATGGACGACGAGATAGACACCCGGTCATCAATGCCCTTAACCTGCGTCTTTTCGTGGGTCATCATGTCTTCGCAGAACATTGATACATTTCCTTCATAGTTACGACCTTCAGACGTACGCAGCAAGACTGCCATTTTGAAGAGAGATATTTTCGACACATCAACGCTGCCTGATTCTATTTTTTCATGCGAGTCATCAGCAAAAAAGACTTCTACCTGATCCATGAGAGGCTTTTCCTGTGCCTTGAGCACTTCGATATAGGCAGCATCCTTATCGTGAATAAGGTTGACGGGATAAACCACCGTTTCTTCCGCATCAGCCGACAAAGAAAGTTGCACTTCATAACGTCCTGGAGTCATGCTGCTTGGCAAAGAAAGAACGATGGGAATCTCAGCTTCGGTAAAGCCCTCTATCTCGGTCAACTCATCCACACGAGTATCGAGCACTACCGCCTTCCTATCGTCGAGCAACCGCACCCTCAGATAACAGTCGCGAGGCACACCATTCAAGTTTTTCAACGTAAAAAAGGTCAATACCTTTCCACCCTGCTCTGCTTGACCTGAGAGCCTGGGCTGCGACATCAACTGAAAAACAACATCAGTAGAACTTATTTCAGAGATGCGACCTCGTCCATCAGATAGTTCCACCTCTATGATGGGAGCCTTCTTCATCGCGAAGAATTCATCCCACGAACCATCCTCTCGTTGAGCTACACATACAGGGACCAACCGATAATAACCATTTTCCAAACCTGTAAGTTTCATTTTTACAGACTGAACTTGATTGACAAGATAATCGCTTCCCATAAACCCTGCATCGCTTCCACCATAGAGTCGTTGAGTAAAACCGCCTATAGCGTGATCGTCGGTATAAGCCACCTGTCGGCATGTACCCTCAGCATCATAAACAGCTATGCCCACATCACCCTTGAAAGGCTTACCCTTATTGACAAAAGAGTTCATCTCGATGGTCAACGACTGAGAAGCAAGGAAGCTTTTATCTTCTGCATCCTTTAGAAGAACAGCCCCACCCTCATTAAACATCAACTGAGGAGATGACTCCAAAAGTCCACGCTCTATTGCGGGATATTTGCCATTATTGGGATGTGCCAAGATGGCCATAATAGCACGATTGAAGGCCAAGGGCTTGCCTTGGAATTCGCTTCCCGTCTGTGAGAGGCTAAGATTGGTGAGCGAATAGTAGGCATCGCCCTGTCCATCCCATCCAAAATTCATGTGGAAAAGACCATTCTCATCAAACCCATCAGTTACCCAAGCATGACCTGAAGCATTACCTGCAGGACGACCTTCCAGATAAACAGGACAACCATTAAGTAATTCCTGCCGCAAGATCTGCGCAAAACGAGTCGGACCTTCGACAGCCTTGGTGGCATAAGCCGCAGTATAGTCGAAATTTTTCTGAAGAGCCTGATACGCAAAAATACCTTGTGTACCACTTGAAGCTGGGGTGTACTGCATGAAGGAAGCTACCCCCACATCGTTCATCAATAAGGCTACAGCATCCTCTTGCTCCTTTGTCGCAGATACAGGATAATTATAATCGGGCAGCATATTCGCCCAATCGTAGTGCGACTGACTAAAGTCTGCACTCTTCATCGTATTATAATAGGTGACGCGATATTCGTTTTTACCACTCCCCTGAGCAGGCCATTGATAGTAATACATCATCTGGGCCACCGCTGTTGCCACACACCCACTATAGGGATAACCCGTCTGAGCATTAAACGGATGCGACTGTCCCCACTTGCTTTTCAACAAGGGAGATACGGTCTTCGAGAACAACCCCGAACGGGCTTTTCTCTGCACCATCACCCGCCCTTCTTTCAGCACATCATACGTTTGGCGATAAGCCTCCAGGAGTTGCTTTACACCAGGATTAGCCTGTAGTGTATCGAGGGTTCCCTCGGTGCTATAGGCCAACACATCACCCATATCATCGTCACCAGCAACAACGACAAAACCTTTGCCCTGTGCATCGTTATAAATATAATAAGGTGCCAAGGCTGCAGGGCGAAGTCCCTTTGCCCGCGCTTGAGCCTTCACGTCGCGAGACAGGGTGATGTACTTTTTGGCTATCTCTACAGCTTGTTTCGGATAGACATCTTTGCCATAAGCAGCTTGGCAGACAGCTACTAACATCCACACGACCAGCGAGCATATCACTGTCAAGGAGCAGCCATCAGCCAAGGAGTAGTGTTTATTCAACATATTTCTATTACGTATTCTTCGAATTATAGGAAAGCAATGGTCAGACCAGCCATCACGATGCTGACCATTGACATGAGTTTGATAAGAATGTTGAGCGACGGACCGGAAGTGTCCTTGAACGGGTCGCCTACGGTATCGCCCACAATAGTCGCCTTGTGGTTCTCGCTGCCCTTTCCTTCAAAGCTTCCCTCTTCTATCATCTTCTTGGCATTGTCCCATGCGCCTCCCGAATTGGACATGAACACAGCAAGGGTAAAGCCTGCTGCCAGACCGCCGGTGAGAAGTCCGAGAACTCCAGCCACACCCAACACAAGACCCACAACGATAGGAATAATGATGGCGAGCAAAGAAGGGATGATCATCTCGCGTTGTGCGCTACGGGTACTTATCTCCACACATCGACCATAGTCAGGCGTAGCTTTGCCTTCGAGTATTCCCTTGATCTCACGGAACTGCCGGCGAACCTCCTGAACCATCGATTCTGCAGCACGGCCTACTGCTCCCATGGTCAAGCCACAGAACAGGAATGCTGCCATGGCTCCGAGGAATGCTCCAACTAAAACCTTAGGATTGATGAGGTTTACCTGGAAGAAGTTGATGAAATCTATTGTTGTTGCATTCGAAGGATCGAAGACATTGCCTGCTGCGTCTACATACTGTTTTCCGTTCTCTACGGCACGTATCATGGCTATCTTGATCTCCTCGATGTAGGATGCAAGAAGGGCAAGAGCCGTCAGAGCTGCCGAACCGATGGCAAAGCCCTTGCCTGTGGCAGCTGTCGTATTGCCCAGGGCATCGAGCGCATCAGTACGCTCACGAACCTCCTTGCCCAATCCGCTCATCTCAGCATTTCCGCCAGCATTGTCGGCTATAGGTCCATAGGCATCTGTGGCAAGTGTAATGCCGAGAGTCGACAGCATGCCCACTGCCGCGATGCCGATGCCATAAAGGCCGGTGCTGATAGATTTGGCCGACAGCGACATATCGAAGCCATTGGCACAAAGATAACTCAGCATGATGGCTACAGAGATGGTGACAACGGGAATCATGGTGGAAATCATTCCCGTGCCTATACCTTTTATAATAACTGTGGCAGGGCCTGTCTGCGATGCCTCGGCTATCTTCTGTGTAGGCTTATAACTCTGAGAGGTGTAATATTCTGTTGCCTGTCCGATGATGACTCCAGCCACAAGACCGCTGATGACCGAGAAAGAAAGGCCGAGCCAGTTCTCTATGCCCAACAGATAGAGAATGGCGAATGTGGCAACGGCTATAAGTGCCGCGCTGACATTGGTGCCAAGTCCCAACGAGTGGAGAAGCTCTTTCATGGAAGCGCCTTCCTTGGTACGAACCAAGAAGATGCCGATGAGAGACAGGAAGATGCCGATGGCTGCGATAACCATAGGTGCAATGACGGCACGCAGCTGCATATCGCCATTCATGGCAAAAGCCGTGGCTCCCAAGGCGGCTGTCGACAATATCGAACCGCAATAGCTCTCGTAGAGGTCGGCTCCCATTCCTGCCACATCGCCCACATTGTCGCCCACATTGTCGGCTATGGTAGCTGGATTGCGAGGATCGTCTTCAGGAATATTCACCTCTACCTTGCCCACGAGGTCGGCTCCCACATCGGCAGCCTTGGTATAAATTCCTCCTCCCACACGGGCAAAGAGTGCCTGGGTGGAGGCACCCATGCCAAAGGTCAGCATGGTGGTGGTAATGGTGACAAGGGCTGTGGCCTCTACTTCGTACACCGCATTAAGAACAATAAACCAGATGGCAATATCGAGCAAACCGAGTCCCACCACCACGAGTCCCATCACGGCACCGCTCCGGAAGGCTATCTTCAGACCTTTGTCCAGTCCGGTGCGTGCACCATGGGCTGTACGGGCAGAAGCATAAGTAGCGGTCTTCATGCCAAAGAATCCTGCCAAACCAGAGAAGAGTCCGCCGGTGAGGAAGGCAAAGGGCACCCATGGATTCTGCACCTTCAGCACATAAGCCATGAAGGCGAAAACAATGGCGAGAACGACGAAGACGGCCGCCACCACCTTGTACTGCTGCTTGAGGTAAGCCATAGCACCCTTTCTTACATGCTCTGCAATTTCTTTCATCCTGTCTGTTCCCTCATCCTCCTTCATCATGGTGCGGAAGAAGAACCATGCCATTCCCAATGCCACAACGCTGGCTATTGGAATGAGCCAAAATACTAATGGAATGCTGTTCATAATGCTATATTTGTTGGTTAGTAATAATTCCATTTGCTCGTTGGTGTATAACGATGTTGCAAATATAATAAATTTATTAATACGAAAGAGGAAAAACTGAATATTTATTTAATAAACCATCGAATATAATGTTCAGATACTATGTAATATAACGACAACACGAGCTATTAAAGATAAATATTTGGTAGTAATCATATTGACATTTGATAGAAAGCAAAAATACGTTTGATAGAAAGCATAGATGTCTTTGCCAGAAAGCATAGATTGCTCGAAATATAGCTTCGCTAACGATTGAAGCAGGTTTAGTTATTGAAAGAAAGTTGCTTACCTCGCCGCTATACCTATATTTCTCAAATTTGATAATAATATGTGTGTTTTCTTGCGTTTATTAAGAAAATACAATACCTAACTTAACATTTACCACATAGAATAAAATCAATGAGGATGTGTCATAAGTCTGTGACGCACCCTCCTTAAAGAGGGACTCGCCAGCAACCTTGCGACCTCGGCACTTAGGAGCAGCATGCTCAGCAGGCTTCTGCGGCTCAGCAGGAGCGCCCATCTAAATCTTTCTATGCCTTTTAGAATTGGGCTTATGAGCTTCCAGCTGCTCACAGATGGCAACTCTGATGCCAGCTCTGATGAGCTTAGGAAGATACTATATAAAAAGTCCGCAGCCTTAAGAATCGGTTGCGGACCTATTATATATCTTGTTATTCTTCACCTTTCATCATTTTATACAAATATTGAACAGATTGGTATTCTTCACTATCCATATCGTATTGAGCCACAACATGGGTTAAATCTTTATCAAAAATAAATTCAATTTTACCAATAAGCGTGTTTCCTGCGTTGTTTTTAGCTCTATATGTATGTTGCGCTTTAAATCCAATAAATTTATGAACATTAGCATATTTCGCTTTAATCTCATTCGAGATATTCGTAACAGCTTCCAAACTTTTCTTTTTTTCCTCGCTGGCATTCACATACTCTTCCTTCGCCTCATTATATTTATCACGGTCATAAGCCGTTTGATAAGGACCAGAGTAAATCGCCATGGTAGATTTATCTATCTTCATTCTTTCATCCAATTGGGTAAGATTTTTCAAATGTTCTGTCATTTTTAGTGTTTTCTCGTATAATGCCGGATCGTCCAAAGGTGAGAAAGCACTATCCAGGACCGTTTCGACAGCTTCGTAAGAATCAGGGAAATACAAAATCTTTTTCATCTCCTCTTCGACTAAAGCATCCGCTTTTTCCTGGTTGGATTTCTGGCAAGAAGCCATCAAAGCCGCCACAGCAAAGACAGCAAGTAAAATCTTTTTCATAAGCATGGAAATTATAACATTAGAAAATGTGGTTATTATTTTTTATAAATAACGAAAACTCTGTTCGATTATTGTATAAAAAGGTTAGAAGAATACCGAATTCTCATTCCACCATTAAGCAAAAAGATGAATCTGCTATTTAGGGTCTGCATATTCTCTTGACTGGAAATGTGCAGACTATAAATGTAGAGTATAAAGAGTCAAGTTATGGATTGATTATGAAAGAAATAGCCTTAATTTGCTATGTTGCAAGGTATATAGACATTCA
>ULNV01006783.1_pt1 | contig 13224 bp, 8 predicted proteins | sample 1952011 | NCBI WGS metagenome assembly ULNV01 (sample SAMEA4835586, study PRJEB28245) | human gut metagenome | biome: gut microbiome; material: fecal sample | place: Denmark | collected 2008
GTTGTCAACGTTATAATAGATGGTATCGTTAGAAACCGGAACGGCGTTCAAGACACGTTTGTGTGCATAAGATGCAACTGTCAACATTGCCATAATGGCAACAAGTAATATCTTCTTCATAGCTGTAGTGTTTTTAAATATGTAGGTTTATTGTTTTTATTTTTTCTTTTTTTCTACTGCAAAGATAATGTATTAATTCGTAAGTTGTATCATCCGTTAACACTATTTTACACATATTTTTCATGCTTTTTTTGATTGTAATTTACAAGATTGCTTACGATTTAAAGTTTTACAAAACCGTCCCGTTTTACTTACACTTTGTAAACACCCTTTTCTAACAACATACAGAAAACAGCGCCATTGCTTACATAATGTCCGTTTTATGAACCAAAACGAAATTAAAAACAATCTTTAAAAGCAAGAAAAAAGCCGCAACGTGTCAGTTTTTCTCAAACTGAAAGCACATTGCGGCCATTCTTATCAAAAAGGAACCTTTTTCCCTATTTTCTTTTCTGCATGTTCGGCAAGAAAGCGGCTATCATGCCAAAAAGCGGCAAAAAGGCGCTAACCTCGAAAATGAACTGCACACTGGTGCGGTCGGCAAGCCATCCAAAGAAGGCTGAACCGAGGCCACCAAGACCAAACATCAGTCCGAAGAACACGCCGCACACCAGTCCCACCTTGTCGGGCAACAGGTCTGTGGCATAGACAACGATTGACGAGAACGCCGAGGCGATGATAAGGCTGGCGAGGAACGCGCAGACCACGGTGGCTGCAAACCCCACATAAGGCATGGCCAAGGCGAAGGGGGCAGCGCCGACGATGCTCACCCAGATCACATATTTGCGCCCGAAGCGGTCGCCAAACATTCCTCCTACCACAACACCTATGGCAAAGGCAGCGAGGAAAGCGAAGAGGCAGAGCTGCGAGGTGGCCACCGAGACATGAAACTTGTCGATGAGGAAGAAGGTGAAATAGCTCGTCATGCACGCCGTGTAGAAATATTTGGAAAAGATAAGGAGCACCAGGATGAGAAGCGCCCAGTATTTGCGGCGGCGCGAGATCGACGTGTTGGGCTGTGGAGCAGGTATGTTGTTACGCATCTGGTAGGCCAGACGGGCGCTGTACCAGTAGCCCACACGCAGCAAGAGAACGGCGGCGAGGATGGCAGCAAGGGCAAACCACGAGATGGCACCCTGACCGAAGGGCAACACTATGGCAGCAGCGAGCAGAGGACCGAGGGCGGAGCCACCGTTGCCACCCACCTGGAAGATGCTTTGGGCAAGACTCTTCCTGCCGCCCGATGCCATCTGCGCCACACGCGACGCCTCAGGATGGAACACAGAGGAGCCTATGCCTATCACAGCGACAGACAGAAGGATGAGGGCATAGCTTGAGGCGACAGCAAGAAGGAGCAGACCGACCAGCGTGAAGCACATGCCCACAGACAGCGAGTAAGGGCGCGGATGACGGTCGGCATAGAGGCCCGTGAGCGGTTGCAAAATCGACGACGAGATCTGGAAGACAAAGGTGATGATGCCTATCTGTGCGAAGGAGAACCCAAACTTGTCTTTCAGTATAGGATAGATGGACGGCACAACCGACTGGATCATGTCGTTCAGGAAATGGCCTATACCTATTATTATAAGAATGGAGAACACGGTTCCTCCCGCCACCGACGGGTTTCCCTTAATCTTGTTGCCTAATGTTTTGATGTTCATATTTTTCTTTTTCGAGAGACATGTAACGGTTTCTGAAGAAACGTCGGGTGCTTCAGAAGAAACATCGGGTGCTTCAAAAGAAACATCGGGTGCTTCAAAAGAAACGTTGGGTGCTTCAGAAGAAACGTTGGGTGCTTCAGAAGAAACGCCAGTTGTTCAAAAGAGCTGTTGTCGATGTTTCAAAAAGTATATATAAGCACAAAGGGTTAAAACGTTGTTACCAACATTCTAACCCTTTGTAGGTCGGGATGACAAGACTCGAACTTGCGACCTCACGCCCCCCAGACGCGTGCGCTAACCAACTGCGCTACATCCCGTACTTCTTAAAAGCGAGTGCAAAGATAGCTACTTATTCTGAATTGACCAAACAAAAACGAAACTTTTTGCAAAAAAACTTGCGTTTTTCCTTAATTTCATGCCTTGACGTCTGTTTTTATCGACCTTTGCGCGCCTTCACCTTAATAATATATAAGGGGCATGACAAGAAAGAAGACATGACACAAAAACGAAGAGAAAGAATTAAACAGGTTTAGTTAAGTATTCAAAACGAAAGAAACACTCATGCTAACGAATGCAAATAAATGGGCAATGGCTTCGCGTAATCGGATTTTTTGCACTACCTTTGCATTATATAGGAAAAAAATGCGATACGAAATAACAGCACCAAAGAAGTTTGACGCAACAATAACGTTGCCGGCTTCAAAAAGTATAAGTAACAGAGCGCTGGTCATACACGCCCTGTCTTACGGTAACATCATGCCCCGTCACCTGTCCGACTGTGACGACACGGAGGTGATGGTTAACGCCCTGCGCGACATGCCCGACACCATCGACATCAAGGCGGCAGGAACAGCCATGCGCTTCCTCACAGCCTATCTCAGCGTGGCAGAGGGCGAGGAGCATGTCATAACAGGAACAGAACGCATGAAGCACCGGCCAATAGCCATCCTTGTAGACGCGCTGCGATACCTCGGCGCCGACATAAGCTATGAAGGCGAGGAGGGCTACCCTCCACTACGCATCAAGGGCAAGGCCCTGGAGGGCGGACATCTTGAGATCACAGGAAGCGTGAGCTCGCAATATATCTCTGCCCTGCTGATGATCGGTCCCGCGCTGAAGAACGGACTGGAGCTGAAGATGACAGGCAACATCGCCTCAAGACCATACATTGACCTCACGCTGTGGATGATGCGCGAGTTTGGCGCAGAAGCCGAATGGAGCGACATAGACACCGTGACGGTGAAGCCCACGCCCTATCGCCAACACGACTATTTCATCGAGAGCGACTGGAGTGCCGCCAGCTATTGGTATGAGATGATGGCGTTGTGCGGCGACAGCGAGTCGTGCTTCAACCTCGACGGACTGATGGACGGCTCAAAGCAAGGCGACTCTGTGGTGCGTTACATCTTCTCGCTCATGGGCATAAAGTCGACATTCCACGACAAGAACGATGATGTGCCCACCACGGTGCGCATACAGCAGAAGTTGCCGTGCCACCTGCCACGCCTCGACTACGACTTTATCAGTTCGCCCGACCTCGCACAAACCATTGTGGTGGCTTGCGCCGTGCTTGAGATACCGTTTAAGTTTACGGGGTTGGCAAGCCTGAAGATCAAGGAGACCGACCGCATAGAGGCGCTCAAGCGTGAGCTTCGCAAGCTTGGCTACGTCCTTCGCGACGAGAACGACGACACGCTCATCTGGGACGGTGCCCGCTGTGAGCCGACCTTCGAGCCCATCGACACCTACGAGGATCACCGCATGGCCATGGCCTTCGCGCCCGCAGCCATAAAGTATCCTGGACTGAAGATCAACAACCCTGAGGTGGTGTCAAAATCGTATCCTCACTTCTGGGAGGATCTTAAACAGGCGGGCTTCGAGATTCGCGAGATCAACAACTGAAGAGAAGAAAGCAACATAAAAAAAAGACATTGAACTTTCTTTGACAGAAGAATAATAAAATTGCGCTTCGCGCACGTTTTTTTGTTAAACATTAATTTCCATTAATGGTCCATTAATTATCATTAATTAGCGCTTCGCGCAAGAATTTAATGCTTACAAAATGCGCATGGCGCAAAAGAGACTGTTCTTCTGCAGAAGTTTGACCAAACCAGAGAACAAAGATGTACATCCTTATCCTTCTGCTCGTGGCTCTCGGCATCGTGGCAGCCATTATTGCCTTGTGCTCAAAACACGGCGATGACACCATTGTGGAGAAAGCCACATGCTCAACCTGTAACGGCGAGAACCAGAAATGTGAGCAGGAATGTATGATGGAGGCTGCGACAAAGCCGATAGAATATTATGACGACGAGGAGCTCGACACCTTCATCGGACGACCTGCCGACCAATATAGCGACGAGGAGGTGGAGCAGTTTGCCGATGTGCTCTACACCATGCGCGAGGAAGAGGTGGCGGGATGGTGCCGCAGTTTGCACCTCAGAGGCATAAACCTGCCGGACCAGCTTAAGGACGAGGTGTATGCGTTTGTCAGTTGACGAGGTTTCGAGGTTTAGAGGTTTCGAGATGACAAGAAAATGAGAAGATGAGCCAATGAGCATATTAGAATATTCGTTTTTCCAAAACGCCCTTATAGGGTCGCTGCTTGCAAGCATCGTGTGCGGCATTATAGGCACCTACATTGTGAGCCGCCGACTGGTGTTTATAAGTGGCGGCATAACGCATGCCTCGTTCGGAGGCATCGGCCTTGGCGTGTTCTTTGGCATCAACCCCATCTTCTCTGCCATGGTCTATGCTGTGCTCAGCGCCTTTGGCGTGCAGTGGATGTCGCATCATGTGAAGGTGCGCGAAGACTCTGCCATAGCTCTCTTCTGGACCTTCGGCATGAGTATAGGCATCTTGTGCAGCTTCCTAACACCAGGGTTCATGCCCGACCTGCCGTCGTTCCTCTTTGGCAGCATCCTCACCGTGGGCACGCCCGACCTCGTGTTGCTCACCGTGGTCACAACGGTTGTGGCGGCGGTCTTCACCCTGCTCTATTCTACCATCGTGAGCATAGCCTTCGACCCCACCTTCGCACGCTCACAACGTCTGCCTGTCGACACGGTCGAATATGTCATGATGGGGCTCATCGCCGTGACCATCGTCTCCACGCTGCGCCTCGTGGGCATTGTGCTGGCCATCAGTCTGCTCACCGTTCCGCAGATGACCGCCAACCTGTTTACCTATAGTTTCCGACGCATCATTTTCCTCAGCATCGCCATTGGATGGGTCGACTGCCTCGCCGGCCTTTTCATATCCTATTGGTTCAACGTGCCGTCGGGAGCATCGATAATTTTTGCCAGCATCATCATTTATGCCCTGCTCAGAACAATAAAAGCGGTGGTTTTTAAGTTTAAATAGATGTGAGAAAGCTTCATCATCTACATATAGCCCTCCTTTCTGTTGTTGCCGCTGTCGTGCTGACGGCGGCAATGGGATGCTCCACGCAGAAAAACACAGCAAAGACACGTTGGTGGCACTCCTTCAACGCCCGTTACAACACTTATTATAACGGAACGCTCGCCTACATTGACGGCTCGCTGGAGAAGGAGAACGGCAACAAAGACAATTTCACCGAACTTATTCCGCTCTACACCGTAAGCAACAAAGGCACGCGCGAGACGGGCAAAGCCAACTTTGACCGCGCCATAGAGAAATGTCAGAAAGCCATTAAGCTGCACAGCATCAAGCGCAGACCCGAATGGACAAAGAAGCGCAAGAAGACGGAGCGCGACCTTGAGTGGTTGCAACGCAAGGAGTATAACCCGTTCCTGTGGAAGGCATGGATGCTCATGGGACGGTCACAGTTTCATAAGGGTGCCTTCGACGAGGCAGCCTCAACCTTCTCTTACATGAGCCGCCTGTACCACACGCAACCCGCCATCTACGGACGTGCACGCGCCTGGTTGGCAAAATGTTACATAGAGGAGGGATGGCTCTATGATGCTGAAGACGTGATACGCAACATGAAGCGCGATTCCATTCACTGGCGCGCACAGAAGGAGTGGGACTACACCTACGCCGACTATTACATACACACCGCCGACTATGCCAAAGCCATACCTTACCTGCGACGTGTCATCAAGCACGAGATGCGACGCAAGCAGAAGGCACGCGAGTGGTATCTGTTAGGACAGCTGGAGGCTGCTCTCGGCAACAAGCAGAACGCGAGCAAGGCGTTCAAGCACGTCATACGCCTCAGCCCGCCCTACGAGGTGGAGTTTAACGCACGCATAGCCCTCACCGAGGTGCTCTCGACCGGTGGCCAGGCAAAGAAGATGGTCTCGCGCCTTAAGCGCATGGCTGCATCAGACAAAAACAAGGAATATCTCGATCAGGTCTATTATGCCATTGGCAACATATACCTCGCACAACGCGACACAGCAAAAGCCATCGATGCCTACGAGAAGGGCAACAGCAAGGCAACACGCGCCGGCATAGAGAAGGGCGTGCTCCTGCTGAAGCTCGGCGACATCTATTGGGCGAAAGAAAAATATAGCGACGCACAACGCTGCTACGGCGAAGCCATTGGTCTGCTCGACAAGGAACGCCCCGACTATGAACAGCTATCGCAGCGCTCAAAGGTGCTCGACGAGCTGGTTCCTTACACCGATGCCGTGCATCTGCAAGACTCGCTGCAATGGCTTGCCAAAGCCGACGAGAAGACGCGCAACGAGGCGATAGACCGCGTCATTGAAGCTCTGAAAAAGAAGGAGAAAGAGGAGCAACGCAAACAGGCTGAAAAGAACGCGGAGGAGACAATAGCACAGAACGGCGGCACAGGCAACAACAACGCCCACCGCAAGAACAACACGCAGCAGAACAACGCTTCGCAACAAGGCAAGGGGCTGTGGTATTTCTATAACCAGATGACCGTGAACCAAGGAAAGCAAGACTTCCAGAAGCGGTGGGGAAAACGTGAAAACGTCGACAACTGGCAACGCATAAACAAGACGGTGGTGGCCATTGGCAGCCCTGACACACAACCGCAGCTCACAGAGCAGCAAGCCGACTCTATTGCCCGGGCAGAGGCTCTTGCCGACTCGCTCGAACAGGTCAAGGACAGCGCACAGAACGACCCGCACAAACGCGAATATTATCTTGCGCAGATTCCTTTCACCGAAGAGCAGATAGAAGCCAGCAACCAGACAATCATGGACGGACTGTTCAACGCGGGCGTGATCTTCAAGGACAAACTCGACAACCTGCCGCTCAGCGAGAAAGCGCTGCGTCGTCTGGAAACACAATATCCCGACTACAACAACATGGCAGATGCCTTCTACCATCTGTTCCTGCTCTACTCGCGCAAGGGCGACACGGCAACAGCGCAGCAGTATGTAAACTTGCTGAAAGACAAATATCCCGACAACGAGTGGACAACGCTCGTCACCGACCCGTTCTTCAAGGAGAACGCTGCACTCGGTGTTCATCTTGAAGACTCGCTCTACGCCACTACCTACGATGCCTTCAAGGCAGCAAAATATGACGTGGTGAGCACCAACGCCAAGATGTCGGCACAACGGTTCCCCTTAGGTGCCAACCGCGACAAGTTCATGTTCATCGGCGCTCTGACAAAGCTCAACGAGGGCCGTGCCGACTCGTGCGTGGCAGACCTGAAGAAGATGCTGGAGAAATATCCGCAGAGCGGCCTGGCAGAGATGGCAGGCATGATTGTGCGCGGTGTGGGCGAAGGCCGACAGCTGCACGGAGGACAGTTTGACATCGGCAACGTGTGGGAGCGCCGCACCATGACGCTCAACGACAACGACACGACAGCAACACGACAGCTGTCAGCAGAGCGCAACACCAACTTCGTGTTTATGATCGCCTTCCAGCCCGACTCGCTCGACGCCAACCGCCTGCTGTTTGAGATGGCGCGTTACAACTTCACCAGTTATCTTGTGCGCAACTTCGACATCAGCACAGAGGGCGACGGCGCATTGCAACGCATGACGGTGAGCGGATTCCGCAACTATGACGAGGCGTTACAATATGCCCGCAACCTGTACGCTCAGAAGGCTGTCATGCAACAGGCTCGCAAGGGCCGCTGCATCATCGTGAGCGAGGAGAACCTGCCATTGCTCGGACGACAGTTTAGCTTCGACGATTACGACCGCTTCTACGACAAACATTTCGCACCGCTGAAGACGGCAGCCACACCTCTGTTCGAGGATGTAGAGATTCTCAATCCTGACGATGTGCCGAGCAAGTCTCCAAGCAACGACGAGGAACAGCCGATAGACAACAACGGCTCAACAATCATACCGTTTGACGAGCCGACGAACGCGGCACCTGTGGAGAACGGAGCTACCGTCATACCGATGGAGGAACCGAAGAAGGAGGAGCCTGTGGAGAACGGCGCTACCGTCATTCCGATGGAGGAGCCGAAGAAGGAGGAGCCTGTGGAGAACGGTGCTACCGTCATTCCGATGGAGGAGCCGAAAAAGGAGGAGCCTGTGGAGGACAGAGGCGAGACCATCGTAACATTGGAGGAGCCTAAAGCTCAAGACCAGCCGAAGGTTCAAGAGCGGCCAAAAGCTGAGGAAAAGACAAAGAGTCAGCAGCATGCCAAGCCTCAACAGCAGCCTCAGCAGCAAGTTCAGCAGCTGCCTCAGCAGTCTAAGCCTGTTGAGACCAAGCCGCGTGAGGACGATATCTATTTTGACGACACCCCAACGTCAAACAAACAGGACAAGAACAAAGAGAACAAGATAGACCTTGAGGATGAATATTACGACCTCGACGGTTTTTAACAAACAAGAACATCATAAAAAGCAATATGAGCAACGGATTGTTACTTTGGGTAGATGACGAGATTGAGCTGCTGAAAGCCCACATCATCTTCCTACAGAAAAAAGGCTATGAGGTGGACACCGTGAGCAACGGCACCGACGCCATTGACAAGTGTGCCAACACCACCTACGACCTCATCTTGCTCGACGAGATGATGCCGGGTCTTACGGGGTTGGAGACGCTTCAGAAGATAAAGGAGATTCAGCCGGCCACGCCCATCGTGATGGTGACAAAGAGCGAGGAGGAAAACATCATGGACCAGGCCATCGGTTCAAAGATTGCCGACTACCTTATCAAGCCTGTTAACCCCGTGCAGATTCTGCTCTCGCTGAAGAAGAACATTCACCAACGACAGATCGTGAGCGAGGTGACGCAGACGGGTTATCAGCAAAATTTCCAAGACATAGCGGCACAGATCGACTCGTGCCGCACCATAGACGACTGGAAAGACACCTACCGACGGATCGTTCACTGGGAGATGGAGCTGAGCGGAACAGACAGTCCGATGACGGAGATGCTGCAGATGCAGAAGGAGGAGGCCAACAACGCCTTCGCCAAATATATACGCAAGAACTATCTCGACTGGGTAGACACGCCAGCACCCGCAGACCGTCCGCTCATGAGCACAGACATCTTTAAGAAGAAGGTGTTTCCGTTGCTCAACGAGGGACATAAGGTTTTCCTCATCGTGGTCGACAATTTCAGATATGACCAGTGGCGCATGGTGTCGTCTGAGATAGCACCGCTCTTCGATATCGACGACGACATCTACACCAGCATCCTGCCCACCGCCACACAATATGCACGCAACGCTATCTTCAGCGGACTGATGCCCAACAAGATAGCAGAGATGTTTCCTGACCTGTGGGTCGATGAGGACGAGGAGGAGGGCAAGAACCTCAATGAGGAGCCGCTGGTGAAGACGCAGATAGAACGGTTCCGACGCCACGACACGTTCAGCTATCACAAGATCAACGACTCTACGGCTGGCGAGAAGATGCTCGAACATTTCAACGACATGTTGAAGAACGACCTTAACGTCATTGTCGTCAACTTCATAGACATGCTGTCGCACGCACGAACAGAGTCGAAGATGGTGCGTGAGCTGGCTAACAACGAGTCGGCATACCGCAGTCTGACGCTCAGCTGGTTCCGCCACTCGGTGATGGCAGACTTGTTGCGCACGCTAGCCAACCACGATTGTCGCGTGATCATAACCACCGACCACGGCAGCATACGCTGCTCTAAGCCTGTGAAGATTGTGGGCGACCGCAACACGAACACGAACCTGCGCTACAAGCTCGGCAAGAACCTCAACTACTCGTCGCGCGACGTCTACGTCATAAAAGAGCCGCGCAAGGCACAGCTTCCCTCGCCAAACCTCAGCACCAGTTATGTGTTTGCTACGGGCGAAGATTTCTTCGCATACCCCAACAACTATAACTATTATGTGTCTTATTATAAAGACACTTTCCAGCATGGAGGCATCTCAATGGAAGAGATGCTCATACCGCTCATAACGCTGACACCTAAGGGAAAAGGGAGCCTTTTTAAAGGTAAAAAGGTAAAAAAGTAAAAAGGTAAAAAAAAGGCTGACGCCGTTATAAGGGAAAAGGGAAAAGTGAAAAATGAAAAATGAAATATCCCGTTTTAAAGGAAAAGGGTAAATAAAGACTATGGAAATAAAAATTGAATCATTAGACACCATTCGTGATGCCGCAAAACAATTTGTTGCCGCAATGGGCGACAGTAGAGTGTTTGCTTTCTACGGAAAGATGGGCGCCGGCAAGACAACATTCATCAAGGCTCTGTGCACCGAATTGGGCGTTGAGGATGTCATCACATCGCCCACTTTTGCCATCGTTAACGAATATACCGATGGCCAGGGCGACCCCATCTACCACTTCGACTTCTATCGCATAAAGAAGCTCGAAGAGGTTTATGACATGGGCTACGAAGACTATTTCTATAACGGCGGACTGTGCCTCATAGAATGGCCTGAGCTCATCGAGCAACTGCTGCCCGAGGATGCCGTCAAGGTGAGCATCAGCGAACAACCCGACGGCTCACGACTTATCGAGTTTTAAAAGACAACAGAGCTTTAAGACAAAAGGCTTAAAGACGGAAGGGTTTAAAGACAATAGAGACAATAAAGACAATTTCTTGGGCCAAAACATGTGGTCAAGAAATTGTCTTTATTGTCTCTATCTTTTTGCTGCTTTACAGCTCTTGTCTCTATTTTTTGCTGCTTTGCAGCTCAAAAGTCTTTTCAAAAGCTTCTTAAAGCAAGCTCTCGAACAGTTCCTTCAGCTTGTTTTTAGGCATGGCACCCACCTTCTTCTCTACCGGCTCACCGTTCTTGAAGAACAGCAGTGTGGGCACAGACATCACGCCATAGGCAGCGGCTAAGTCGTCATTCTCCTCAACGTCACACTTGCCTACAACGATCTTGCCGTCATACTCTTTTGCAAGTTCTGACAATACAGGACCCAACGCACGGCAGGGACCACACCATGTAGCCCAGAAGTCAACGACCAAGGGCAACTCACCATTTTTCAAACTCTCAAAGTTCTCTGCTGTAATTGTTACTTCCATTTTTTCTTATTTTTATTGTTTTTTTGACTAAACTTTTGCAAGTGCATTATAAACAAATTTTCAAACGATAATTATCTCAAACAAGAGTCATTGCCGAAGGCGGCAACGCTTGCATAAGATAACTTTCATTCATCTACGAGCAAATGTCATACCACAAACGAAAGCGTGGCATATTGGCAGACCTCTGCCGCCCTACGCTCTGCCACCTACTCATTGATGACATAGCTCAGCGCCTCCTCCTCCTCAAGAAGCATCACGAGGTCGTTGACGATGTTCACGCCCTTGGTCTTGGCATGCAAGCCCATATAGCCGCGACCGTCGGGCTGCTTCACTCTAAAGAGCAGTTCGGTGTTGCCGGGGTTTTCGTTTATAAGCGTTGTCAGGTTCTCTACAGTGACCTCCGACAGCGCTGTAGGGTCGATGTTTATCGTTATGCTACGCAGGTTTTTCTCCTTCACATCATTAAGATACGACACCTTGTCTACGACAAAGTCGATGTAGCTGCTGCCCTGATATCTCTGCGACAGCAATATCTCAACAAAGACCGAGCTTCCAATCAAGAACTTGCTGTTAACCTTGCCCCAGTCATCGCCAAAGATAGCGAGCTCACCAGGGCCTTCATAATCTTCAATGGTTACAATGCCATAAGCGTTGCCGTTCTTTGAGAAGCCGCTACGCACGCCTGTCACAACGCCACCCACGGTCACACGGCCACCTTTCTTGAACAGCTCCTGCTTGTCGCCCAGCTCCTTGCAATGGGTGTTGCAGAGATTGGCGAGCACAATGCGGTAATCGTCGAGCGGATGTCCCGAGATGTAGATGCCCACGAGGTCACGCTCCTTGTTCAGACGCTCAATGGCGCTCCATCCTTCAGCCTGAGGCACAGGCGGCGTGGACACGATGACAGAATCGAGATCGCCGAAGAGCGAATTGCGTGCCTCCGCCTGCTCTGCCTGGTAGAGCTGTCCGTAGCGTATCAGCGTGTCAAGGAACACGTCGCCCTTGCTGTTGACACCAAAATATTGCTCGCGCTTTATGCCGAAGTTGTCGAAACCGCCGCTGAGCGCCAAGCTCTCAAACGCCTTACGGTTGACGGCTGACAGGTTGACACGCTGGGCAAACTCGAAGATGGTCTTGTAAGGGCCGTTCTTCTCTCGCTCGTTGATGATGGCCTGTGCCGCAGCGTCGCCCATGCCCTTGATGGCAGCGAGTCCGAAGCGCACCTCACCCTTCTTGTTGGCACTAAACTTCTGCCAACTCTCATTCACGTCAGGACCAAGACATTTTATGCCCATGTTCTTACACTCGCTCATGAGCTTCGTGATCTTGCCGATGTCGTTAAGGCATCGGCTCATGTTGCCAGCCATAAACTCGGCAGGATAATGGGCCTTTAGATAAGCGGTCTGGTAAGACACCCACGAATAGCAGGTGGCGTGCGACTTGTTGAAGGCGTAAGAAGCAAACTTCTCCCAGTCGGCCCATATCTTCGACAGCACCTTCGGGTCATGGCCGTTAGCCTGTCCGCCCGCAATAAACTTAGGCTTCATGGCATCAACGATGTCTTTCTTCTTCTTACCCATGGCCTTACGCAAGGCATCGCTCTCGCCACGGGTGAAGTTGGCAAGCTGTCGCGACAAGAGCATCACCTGCTCCTGATAGACGGTGATGCCGTAGGTGTCCTTCAGATATTTCTCCATGCAGGGGATGTCATATTTAATTTCCTCCTTGCCGTTCTTACGCGCAATAAACTGCGGGATATAGTCCATTGGTCCCGGACGGTAGAGGGCGTTCATGGCAATGAGATCCTCGAAGACCGTGGGGTGCAGCTCACGCAGATATTTCTGCATGCCCGCCGACTCAAACTGGAACGTTCCCACCGTCCGTCCCTCCTGATAGAGCTTGAACGTCATCTCGTCATCTATAGGTATGGTGTCGAGGTCAAGGGTGAAGCCATGCGTTATCTTGATGTTCTCCACCGTCTCCTTCATGATAGAGAGCGTTGAGAGACCGAGAAAGTCCATCTTGATAAGACCCGTCTCCTCAATGACGTGTCCGTCATATTGTGTGGCGAGCAGCTTGTGACCGGGGTCACTCTTGTCGTCGGCTGTCGACA
>ULNV01005539.1_pt1 | contig 13100 bp, 10 predicted proteins | sample 1952011 | NCBI WGS metagenome assembly ULNV01 (sample SAMEA4835586, study PRJEB28245) | human gut metagenome | biome: gut microbiome; material: fecal sample | place: Denmark | collected 2008
CAAAAGAAATCAACCGCTATTTACAAAGCAAAGAGGAACAAGCCAAAGCGAAGTATCAAGAATTAGTCTGGCAACGTGGCTATATCACTGCCGAGCTGCTGAAACGTGAACTTATGGAAGAAGACAAGCCCAAAGGTTTTCTTTTGGAGGAAGCACGACTATTTATTGAAGAAAAGCGTCCATGCGTAGGACTGACGATTGCCAAGCCGACTTTTGCCAATTACATCTATGCAGCGCAGCTCATTAAATCCTATCTGTGTGAACGCTTAGACCAGGAAGATATTCGATACGCACAGCTGGACTATGGCTTTATCGAAGGATTGGATTTCTACCTTAAATCAGAGCGCAATCTCTCCCTTGCCACCATTCAGATTGTTGTCATTTTCTTACGGAAAATCATCGGCATCGGGCAGCAGAAGAAATACATCCGCATCGATCCCTTTGTGGACTACAAGGCGGAACTACCACACCGAACACGCAGGTATCTCACAACCGAGGAACTGCAACGAGTACTACAAACGCCCATCATTGACAAGCAATTTGAGCGAGCAAGGCAACTATTCCTTTTCTGTGCCTTCACCGGTTTGGCTCGTGTGGATATGCAACGGCTCAAACCGAAGCATATCATCTATAATGCTGACGGCACGGCGGAAATCCGCATCAAAAGGCAGAAAACCGATGTGGAAGCGATTATCCCACTTCTGCCCATTGCCAAGCAAATCCTTTCGCTCTATATCAAGGACAAGAAAGCGGACGACTTGATATTCCCCAATCTCACAATTAGGAAGGCATCTTTAGCTTGTGTGAACATCGGGCAGATATGCCGAATAGAGAAAGGCTTGACCTTTCACATGGCTCGCCACACATTCTCAACCACGATTTGCCTTTCCAATGGTATTTCGATGGAAACGCTCAGCAAGATGCTCGGACACAGCAATATCGGTACGACACAAATATACGGAAAGATAACTGACCACAAGATACAGGAGGACATGACTGCACTCACAGACAGGGAGCATTCAGCCTTTGAAGGTTATTGTGAGTCGATAGCACGGCAGAACGTTCCATTGCAACAAGCATAAAAAGGAAGTAATTACCAAACATTTATTATTCACAATTGAAAACCAAACGATTATGAAAGAGAACAACAAACAGGAACTTTCCTACTTTCGGTTGAAATTAAGAAGTTATATGAGTGAGCATCACCCCGAAAGATTGCACGACACGGAGTTTATCACCACACGGGCAGACATGGCTCTCACTGCTTACTGCGATGCCGTGGCACAAGGTTTTTCGCACCCCGAAGCAGAGAGCATAGCAAGTGAGGTATTGTATCAAGGTTTGCATTTTTCCAAGTATGATACGCTTGTATCCGTGTTGGAAAACGAGTTTGAGAGGGAACTGCCTGCACCACTCCCTGAGAAGCTTGCACCCATATTGTTGTCGAACAAGGCTGTTCAAGCCACATTCGACAAGTTCGGTTTGACGGACACATTTGCCGCAAGCGGACAATACGACCGTCTTTACACCGAACTCACAGGCACGATAGTGCTGCTCATCGAGAGCAACAACCTACCAACAATCAGACTGACAGAGGAAGCAAGCCCGAAGGCGTTGTAAGCAAAGGCGCACGCAAAGTCCCTGATGCCGTTTCTTATCGTGCAAAGGTACAACGGCAGCCTGTCTGCCCTGACAAGGTCAAGTCCTGCGGATGGAGAGAAGAATCTCCACCGCAGGATTTTTCTTTTTCAAGGTGGTATTGCCATTTTCAATAGCCATGCGGTTGTATTCATCTCTCCCAACCTTGCAGGGCAGGGCTGCCGTAGAGAGTATAGGCACGACAAGAATACGGCATACTCAGGCTCTTTGGACGCAAGGCGTAACAACCAACAACAGATAGGACTGACGATAATACGGACAATCTGTTGTTTGTACAATTTGTTGTCATGACTATCTGTTGTCAAAACTATATATCGTCAAAATAATCTATCGATAAAACTATCTATCGATAGTTCTACATATCGATTTGTCGAACTATCGAACTGTCGAGAGAATAATTGCTATGTGATAAAAGGAAAGAACCGGCACCTCTTCTCATTACCGCAATCATACCATTCTTATACAGAACATAAGAGTTTTTCTGCGGCGACTCCAAATCTGATGGGGAAAGCTACCAGCCTTTGCGCTTAAAGATTAGGAGCTTTCTATGAAAAGCTTATAAGCAATCTATAAAAAGCTTATAAGTAATCTGACAAAAGCTTATAAGTAATTTACAAAAAGCTTAAGAGCTTTTTAATGAAAGCTTAGGAGCTTTTCTGACTGATAGACTAACTTCTCTTCTCTTCCTTCTATTTCCCTGCTTTTCCTCATTTCTTGCAGCGGTGCTTCCGAGGGTTTACTTTTGCACTCAATAAGTACGGCAATGGACTGCATATTAGTTCGTTTGCCGAGTAACAATAAAGTAATCAAAACAAAATCAAGGAAATGAAACTCATTATCATCGACCGCAAAGCGTGGGAGCGGCACAGCTCCGACTTTGCAGACTTTATTCATCGTATCGAACAACTCATCGGCAATCCGCCCGAAAAGGACGATTGGCTCGACAACGAAGCCGTATGTCGCAGACTCGGCATCAGCAAACGTACCCTGCAATCTTATCGGGATACAGGCAGAATACCCTTTTCCATCATTGGGCATAAATGTTATTACAAGGAGAGTGACATCACAAATTTACTGAACGCAAACAATGAATGAATTATGTCGGAGAATGAAATCATTACACAGCAAGACCCTCAAATGCAGATGTTTGCACAACTGATGGAGGGTACTTTGAAGAAACTGGAGCGTTATTGTTCTACAGCCCGACCGATGTTAGGCGGAGAGGTTTACCTCACTGGCGAGGAGGTTTGCAGTCTGTTACGTCTGAGTACCCGCACACTTCAGGACTATCGGGACAGCGGAACGATAGCCTACTGCAAAATCGGAGGCAAGATACTTTACAGGCAAAGCGACATACAAGCTATGCTCGAAAGACATTATAACGCAATACCCAAGAAATTATGGCAAGAATAGATGAACAAAGGAAACAACGTCTGGAACAAGCCCTTCGAGATATGGGCAATTATGGCGTTAAGCTCCGCAAGCCCGAAGAGTTGCCCGATTTTGACCAGCCGATAGATTATGAAGAGGAAAAGAAAAGATTTGAGCCTGTTAAAGTTGAGGAACAAAATGACAAGGAGAGCCACAAGGACTATTCTCAACCGTCCTATCAAGAAACAGAGTTGTCACCAACGGAAAGGGCTACTTCTATCGAAGAGAATTATCAACGAATGGGAAAAACAAAGGACAGGAAGCAATTATCCGAGTTTCAGGGGAAATATCTCCAGCCCTTTCGCAACAGCCACCGCAAAGCCGTGTATGTATCAGAGGAAACTCAACGAAAGTTGGACTTCGTGGTGAGGAAAATCGGTGAGCAGGGAGCAAGCGTTTCTGGATATGTGGAGCAGGTGCTTCGAGAACATCTCGACCAATACAAAGATGATGTGGAAAGATGGCGGAAACTCTGAAGTACTGCATTCCTCGAATGCAAGCCTACGCTGAGTTACTGTATTCAGTGAATGCAGTAACACGGCATGGGCTTATAATCCCATTTTCTACATCAGCAAGGTGTGTCTTTGTACCACAAATTGCCATTTGTACCACAAAGACCCTTGCCCCGAAGGGGGGATTAAATCACTCCAAAGTCGTGATTAGAAAAACAAAAATAAGAGAATATGGCAAGCGATAAATCAAGGAAAAGAGTAGTGAAAAAGCAGTGAGTTTAACCATTGACTATCGAGAGAGATAAGGAATGTGTGATGGGATTATATTCCCCCAAGCATTTTTTGCAGCAGATTGCCCGATGTTCGAGTTATCTGGAAATCTACCGTCTGGTTTTCCACAGATTTTATCTCAGTTACCTTGAAACGGCAAAGGGCTTCCTGACGCTCCAATGTGTCACGGACGGAAGAAAGGTCCTGTATCTGCCCGGCAAACGTTCTATAGGGAGATTGCAGATAAATCATTTGTCCGTTTACATTGTCGGGGCGTTTATTCTCGAACTTTAATAAGATGGTTATATCTGTGCTGTCCGCTGGTGTTGCGGTTGTTGCTCCGTGTACGGTAGCCGTTCCCAAATACACTTGTTTATAAGGCAGGAAATAGGCTACGGCTAACAGAAAAAGCAAAATAGCTCCTATGGCAGTAATACCATAACGAACGAGAGATGAGGGTATCTGCCCCACGATGCTGCGTACTTTTTCGCTGCGGAGCTCAAAACTCCGTTCCTGTTTATTTTCCTGTTTTTCCATATCAGTTACCCAATTCTAATTGGTTTTTCACTAAGGCAAAGTATTTGCCACGTTTGGACGTGAGTTCTTCGTGTGTACCCACTTCTGTGATTTTGCCCTCGTCAAGCACTACTATCTGGTCGGCATTGCGGACGGTGGAAAGACGGTGTGCCACCACGACAACGGTTTTTCCCTTGTAGAACTCCGAAAGGTTTTCAGTAATGGCTCGTTCATTGTTGGCATCTAGGGCATTGGTGGCTTCGTCCAAGAAGACGAACATCGGATTCTTATAGACTACCCTTGCAATCAAAATGCGTTGCCGTTGCCCCTGACTGATACCTTGTCCGTCTTGTCCAATCATTGTGTTGTAAGCCAAAGGAAGGGCTTCGATGTAGTCTGCGATGTTTGCTACACGGGCAGCATGACGAATACGTTCGATGTCGGGTTCATCGTCAGATATTGCGATGTTTCTCGCAATGGTATCGGAGAAGAGATATCCCTCCTGCATCACCGCACCGCATTGGCTTCGCCACCAGCCGAGGTTGTATTCACTCAAATTGGCATTGCCTATCTGAATACTTCCGTTTAATGGCTCATAGAATCCCAAAAGGAGTTTTACGAGCGTTGTCTTTCCGCTTCCACTCGCTCCCACGATTGCCGTTACCTTGCCGTTGGGAATAGAGAGATTGATGTCGGAGAGAATATCTTTCGGACTGTAGATATCATATTTGAAGGATAGGTCTTTTATCGTGAGGGAATGTCCTTCGGTGGTCTTGTCCGTATAGGCGGTATGTGTCCGTTCGACATTTTCCTCGTTGGTCTCGGTGTGGATTTCGTTCATGCGGTCAAGGCTGATGCTTACGTCTTGCCATGAGTAGATAAACTGGATGAGTTGTTCCACAGGGCTGTTGAGCTGTCCGATGATGTACTGTACCGCCAGCATCATACCGAGTGTCATATTTCCGTGTATTACGGCTGTGGCTGCAAGTACGGTAATGAGGATGTTCTTCACCTCATTGATGGTGATGCTTCCTGCCTGTTGCACTTGTTGCAGATTGAGCGATTGCAGATTGACCTTAAACAGGTCGGCTTGTACGTCCTCCCATTCCCAACGTTTGCGCTGCTCGCATCCTTGCAGCTTGATTTCCTGCATACCTCCTATGAGTTGGTAGGTTACATTACGGTTGCGCCCTGCCTGCTCAAAGTATTTGTAGTCCAACTGTCTACGCTTTTTGAGAAAGAGTATTATCCAGCTTGCGTAAAGCGATGTCCCAAACAAGAAGACAAGGAAGATGCCGAGATTATAGACAGCAAGAACGACACCGAAGATCAGAAATGTGAAGAAAGAGAAAAGCAGACTTAGACTGCTTGAGGTAAGAAACTGCTCAACACGGCGATGGTCTTCAATGCGTTGCAAAAGGTCGCCCATCAGCTTGGTATCGAAGAACTTCATCGGTAGTTTCATCAGCTTGATGAAGAAGTCTGAGATGAGCGAGATGTTGATACGGGTGGAGATGTGCAGGAGTATCTTTGAGCGGATAAAGTCAATGGCGGTACGGCTAAAGAGGAGCATCATCTCAGCCAGCAGCACCAGCCACACAAAGCCGACATCCTTTCCCCCTATACCTGTATCTACAATAGCTTGGGTGAGGAACGGGAAGACAAGTTGCAGGAGTGAGCCGAGTAACAAACCGAGAATGAGTTGCGTAAAAAAACGCTTGTATTTCTTGAGATAGCTCCAGAGGAATTTCACTCGCCTTTGAGTCGGCACTGCTTTCGTATCGTTTTGAGCATAGAATTGTTCCGTCGGCTCGAGGAGCAGTACAATACCTTTTTCTTCACCGTTTGTCTTGGTACTAACCCAATGCTCGCAGAATTCCTCCTTGGTATAGGTAACAAGTCCCTTGCCCGGATCTGCTACATATACGGTATATTTTCCTTTATTGTGCTTTTTTATCTTATAGACAACGACAAAATGGTTCTGATTCCAGTGTATAATACAAGGCATCGGATCCTCTTGGTATAGCATTTCAAAACTCAAACGTCCTCCAATGGTCTTGAAACCGAGGTTTTCTGCAGCCTTGCTGATACCAAGAAGAGAAACACCTTCTTTGCCTAAGGAACAGATTTTCCGCAATTGCTCCTTATCAGCTTGCTGTCCATAATGTTTGGCTATCATCGCCAAACAGGAAGGACCGCAATCCATAGCATCTCGCTGTCGTTTTATTGCAAAACTCATTATTAAAATCAAAAATTATTATTATTTCTCTCCTTTAATGACGGATGATTCACTGCTTGTGTTGCTGTTTATGCGTTTTGAAGCCTCCTTGTATTTTTTACCATACGATAGGTTCAGCGTAAGGTTTAAACGTATAAGATTTCTTGTTTCATCAAGATATTCATAGCGTTTGTAAGGAGCCACGCTTGAATAGTTTTCTTGTGCGGAAATATGCTTCAAAGAAAACAGATTCAGCACATCGGCAGAAAGGCTGAGTTTATTTGTCTGATAGCCAAACGACAACATGTGGCCGTCTTCATACCGATAAAGCGTTTCTCCCCAAAACCTGTCCTGCACATTCTTGCGAAACTGCCATCTCATAGTGAATTGTTTATAGTAAACAGAAACCTGCCCCCCATAGTAGGGTATTGTTTTGCGGTGAGTGTATTGGTTGCCATTGCTTTTATAAAATTTTAAGCCGGTATAAACTTTGAACGACAGCAGATTGCCAAAAGGCTGCCCTCCATATTCAAATTCCGCATTATAGTTCTGAAAATTCTTGTGATTTTCCATGGTTCTGACCACCTTTTCATTATCCAGATATGTGCATTCCATGATTGGCGACTTTGAATATGTTTCATTCAAGTAGAGAGCCAATGCTGTTTTTGTGAATTTATAATTGAATACCAACGCATTATAGAAATCAATCTGCGGCTTGAGATTAGGATTACCTCGCTGTATCTGTATAAAATCTATATCCTGTGAATAGTCAGAAATAGCCGAAAGTGTAGGCATTATATTAGAGACCGACCCCTGATAACGAAGTTCGATTTTTGGAGAAACGGTATAACGGACGAATAGCATCGGACGAATCGTAAAGGTGCTTTGTTTTTGTTCTCCCACATGCATCCATCGCTGGTTCAGTCCAATGCCCACTCGGCAATAAAGTTCGCTCCATGCCTTTCCCCATTGTGCATAAGAATAAAGGTTGGTCTGGCGTTGGCCTGTGTGATGCTTCTGTGTCATATCGTTTCGGACTGAATTGTAGTCGCTTTTGGTAAACTGCTGGTTGAAGTTTGCTCCAATGGTCAAAGTTCCCCAATTCTGCCTGTTCTCGTATAATTGCGACAGCGCATAGCCTTTTTGAATCTCACGGACATTACTGCAGAATTGGTTGGATTCACTTTCGTTGTCTGCCTCCTGATACAGACGGTTGTATTTCCCTTTGTTGTATTGACCAGAGAGATTCATTACATATAGTTGATTTTCTCCTATGGGCAACTGTATATATAGTTGCGAATAAGGATTTGTGGCCGATGATTTCGCATTGTCGTATAAGTTGAGTGCTGTCCCTTTATAGTGCAAATCACTGTTCCACTCTTTATACGGTGCATTTTGGATGGCTGTCCCCAGTGAAAAGTTAATTATTTTCTTGTTCTCCTGATAGTTGTAATTGAAATGTACGTTGTGATTGTCGTATCTGTATCGTCCAGGATGCCCCAGTTCGGTTCTCGAAAAGTTCTCATTTTGCAGATTAAAGTCCTCTTCATATTCCCTGCTGAGGTGTTTCCAATTGCGGTATGCCATATTGTAGTCTAATGAAAACTGGCTGTTCCAGCGGTTGAATTTCAAGGAAATGTAGTCCTCTCCGAAACTCGTTAAAAGCCCCTGCCACAAAGAAAGGTAAACCCTTGCGCCAACTTGGTCGTTTTTGGTAATAAAATCCAAGACCACGTCTGCATTGCCATACCGTGCTTCCGGCGTGTCGTGGTATTCTACGCGCTGTATAATTTCCGGGGAAAGTGCAGCAATTTCAACGGCTGATACCTCCCTTCCGTTAAGCAATGTCTTAACGCTTCCGCCACCGTTCAGTGTCAGGCTTTTTGTTAGTGGGTCAACATTAATCCTCGACAGGTTCATCTTGTCAAGCATAACCATAGCGTCAGGACTGTTTCTTTGAAATTCATTGGGGAAAATTCTCTTGCTTCCATTTTGAAAACTTATGCTGCTTCCCACAACAGTAACTTCGTCCAACGTAGTAAGACTGTCTTTAAGGAACATTGTCCCAATGTTCAGATCCTTTGTTATGCGGTCTATCTTTATTGTGTCAGTAGTATATCCGACATGTGATGCAACCACATAATAAAAATTGTTTTTTGCGAGATTTGAGAATGAAAACATTCCTTTCTGTGTTTGTACGGCAGAGACAACCGTATGGCTTTTGGTGTACAGCTCTACATTGGATTCAAGGGTGTCACCATTCTCGATGAGGACTTTTCCAATAATAGAATACTGCGCATTTATGTTGCTAAATGTGCAAACCATGAACGCGAACAAAAATAGTCTTTGCATATAGATTATATTAAAATTTCAGATAGAAGGTGTTTTAATCCTCAGTTTATCCAAATGTAAACAAATACATTTTTCTATTACTCCGTTATCTTTGTAGAGTGAGCAAATGTCAAAATTCCCATTGTCAAACATATTCTTGATTCGATAAAAGGCGCATCCTCCCATGCAAATAGGTATAAATTCGCAATCCTTACATTTTTCATCTTCAAAACAATTGGCTGATAATACATATTTTCGTATTAAATCTTTGTTTTTGAAGTCTTGATCGTTAATATAACCAATTATTTTCTTGCTATCTCCAAGTTCATTCCAACATTTATATAACTCTCCTAAAGGACCAATTAAAAAGGAGTTTAGATGAGTTGCCGAACACCCTTTACCTTGTAAAACAGGATAGAAATTGACGGCTTCTGTTAATCCATAAAACAAATCTCGAACGTCATCGTGTAATAAAGATTGACATCCCATACATTTGTTTACAGTGTCTTCTATTCGTAATATGCCTGGATATATTGTTATATTTGGATAAGAACTCCATTTTTCAAGCAACTCATTTCTGATATTCTCAAAATCTCCAACATTATCCTTGTCAAGATTAACGCGAACAGAAATTTGCGTACTAGGCATGCTTTTCAAAATACAGTCAATATTTCTAACTATTTTATCAAAAGTTCCCAACCCACTTTTTTTTAGTTTTCTCAAATTATCGTGACGTGGTTTATTGCCATCTAATGTGATTTGAATTGAGTTAAGTGGATATTTGGAAAAAAGAGAAAGCATCTTTTCATTTATCAAATATCCGTTTGTAACAAGGAAATGATGAGATATTTTAATATTTGGTATCTCGATACTAATTCTATTCAGAATTTTTTCTATAATATCTATTGCCATTAACGGCTCTCCCCCATACCATGTAATATATAGATATTCAAGATGTTTGTAACGTTTTATAAAAAGAATTATATTTTCAATTACGGCATCAGACATTCTTATGGGTCTTTTGTTCTCTTCAAAACAATAAGGACAATTAAAGTTACAATCGCTTGTTGGTGCTATTGTTAAAAGTAGTTTTTGATGGGAGAAAACTTCCATAAAATAATCCATCTTTATTTTACGGTAATAATTGGTTTCTTCTTCAACAGTGGTAATGATATTGACTGTTTTCAATTTTTGGAAAATCTTCTCTGGAATACGGCTTATTGAAGAAGGATTTTTTTTACATTCGCAGACCGAGTCATAAATTTTACGACTCACTTTATGTAGAGAATTGTTGTTTGACAAATAAAAATAAGCTTTTTCATCTGATGATAAAAAAGGAATGCAATACTTAGAAATAATAAAATCACTCATATTTAAGAATATATAAAAAGCCATATCAAATCAACAGGACTAAATCCAACTAATTCGATATGGCTAATAAAGATTATCCAAATTGTAATTGTCTTATTGTTGAATGTGCACTATTACTATTTGCAGACCCACAAGTGCAATCAGAAGGAGCTGCAATCTTGTTACTGTTTGCTGATCCACAAGTACAATCGTTACTACCGTGTTCTGTTTGTTCCGTATTGCTATTTCCCGAGCCACAATTGCAATCATTCATGTTGTTAGAAAGACCTCCATGCAACATTCCCATTAAGTTAGAATCTAAATTTTCAATTCCATCAATAATGGTGATAAAATCATTTTCTATCATAGATAGTAGTGTTTATATAATTCTACTCATGTCGCTTTTCGAATCCGCGTCCTTTATTTCATACAGTTTCCCGAGTTATTCGGTAGGAATTACTGCATTGCAGATAACTGCAACTTCCAAGCTAATAGCTTGTGTTTTTTATTTTTTCTAAATGCAAGTTATTCTTTAATTCTTATTCCGTTCTCTTTTGTTTTTTACAAACTCCTTGCAAGGGACTTCATAAATACAGAGGCTAACTATCATACAGATAGAAGCACTGTTCCATACGAGAACCTTCCACTTTCCGGTACAAGAAGAAGTATCTTGTTTCCACGTTTAATTTCTTTTGTCCTTATGAGTTCTTCCAATCCGACATAAATGGCAGCCGAACCGATGTTGCCTACAGAAGTAAGGTTTGTAAACCACTTCTCTTTTGTCAGAGCAATGTTACGAGCAGCAATTTCGTCATTTAATTTCTCATAGAAAAACATTGATGATACATGAGGTATAATATAGTCTATCTCTTCTGCTTTTACATGATGTTTGGCAAGTACGGTTTCGATATGGTCTACCCAGTACTTGATGATGTATTTCTTTAGCTGCCGAATGTCCTGTTTGCCAACAAGCACGGCACGTTCCTTAATCTCATTAGGAGAGAACTCCTTCCAACTTTTGAGCCGCCCATCTTCTTGCAACTCTGATGCCATGAACATACAGGTAGGTAGTTCGTTGGCATAGGAAGTCATATCGACCCATTCGATTTTGAGAGGACATATTCCTTCGGGATGATCTTGCACCAATACCGCTCCTGCACCATCAGAAAGCATAAATCGCATAAAATCCTTCTCAAAAGCCATATAAGGGTCTTTGTCAGGATTGTCATGTGTAGCTTCATACTCCGGGTCATAAAATTTGGATACCAATGCAGGTGAAGTTAATTCTGATGCCACGCATACAGCTTTTTGATGCAGTCCTGCAAGAATATTGCTATAGCATATTTTCAATGCCTGCAATGAGGTAAGGCATACACCTGCAGAGGAAAATATTTCCATAGGATAGTTGGCTAATTCTCCATGAACCATAGACGCATGGGAAGGAAGCAATTGATCGGGTGTGCTTGTCCCACAAGCCAAAAGGGTCAAGTCGTCAGGAATATTTCCATTTTCAAACAGCCCACATACGGCTTCTTTTGCCAATTCTGCATTCGAGTGTGTTAGGCTTTGATTTTTGTCCAACCCGTAATATCTCGTTTTGATGCCATTTTGTCTAAGGACAATGGAACGAACCCTTGACGGATTTCCACCAATTTTTCCGATATAGTCTTCCATATCCTCATTGGCGATGGGAGAATTAGGAAGATATGCCGATACGCTATTGATATATGCTGCTTTTTCCATAGGAATATTATTTGGTTATTAAATAGTATATTGTGTATATTTGCTCTTTCAATTCGGAAATAGAAAGTTGGCTGCTCAATGCACTTCTGTATGACAATCCAAGATATATATTTCTAATGGAAGATATAATCTTTTCTGTTTCCACAGTTTGAGTAATCTCTCCTTTCTGTTTGGCAAGCTCTATCACCTCTTTCCACTCAAGGCTCTTTCTTTTCTCGTATTCTTGAAATTTCTCTTTCCAATCCGGATAGTTGTCTTTCAGATACAAGATAAATGACATGAAATTGGCAGGAGTGACTGTGCCTTTTGTCATTATAAAAAATGATTTCATACGGCGACCGATGTTTTCTACACGATTATCAATGAAGTCCTTTAATGGTGTAGAGCTTGTAAGTTCAAGAAAGTCTGTAGCATCATTTGTCAAGAATTCAAATACAAACCTATCAACGGCATGATTGAATATATCCTCCTTATTCTTGAAGTGATGGAACATATTGCCACGAGAAATGCCAGTAGCTTCCACTAAATCCGAAAATGATACTGCTGCATAACCTTTTTTCAGAAACAGCCTGAACGATTCATTAAGGATAATGTCCCTTTTGCTTATGCTTTCTTTATCTATTTGTTTTTCCATTATTTCATTATACTAGAATTAGAACAGAACGTTTGTTCTGTGTTTATAAGTGCAATATTATGCAAATTATTTCAATCTGCCAAATTTTTCGGAGGATTTTTCTCCAAAAAGTTTCATTTTTCTTATTTTGCAATGCAAAAGAGTTGATTCTGGGTATTTTTTGCAGGCTTAATAATTAGGCTGAAAATCCCGTCAAATTCCTCCCATTAGACTTTGTATGTGATTATTTTTTAGGTGTGTTTCCTATTTATTTCCGTAAAAGCACACTGTTTTCATCAGAAAAGCATTATCTTTGCACAATCAATTTAAGTGTTCTTTGAGGCATTGCAGAATAAAGAAGGAGAAAGAAACTCGCTCGTTTCCAAGTCGTAACCCATTTATCCATTATTCATTCTTATTTTATTGGTTATCTGAAAGATACAAATATCTTGAATCTTTTGCGGGCATAGTCCGTAGCTATGAGCATCTTTGCCTTCTCTTCCGTTTCTGACAGTGG
>ULNV01012239.1_pt1 | contig 13034 bp, 9 predicted proteins | sample 1952011 | NCBI WGS metagenome assembly ULNV01 (sample SAMEA4835586, study PRJEB28245) | human gut metagenome | biome: gut microbiome; material: fecal sample | place: Denmark | collected 2008
CTCTCTTTATTGTATCTCATTCAAGAATCCCTTGAGCATCTCCACATCCTTCACTCCCGGCTCTATCTCGAAACGAGAGTTGAGGTCGATGCCGATGCATTTGGGATGATGGAAGGCATGGAGGCGGGATGCATCTTCCGGTCCGATGCCGCCACTCAAGAGGAATGGGACTTCGCCATCGTATTGCTCCAGAACCTGCCAATCAAACTGCTGGCCACTTCCCCCCACCGTCTTGCATTTGGTGTCGAAAAGGAAGAGGTCAACAGCGCCTACATACTCCTTATATTTTTGAATGTCTGAGGCATCAGATACACTGATTGCCTTGATGATCTTGATGCCTGGTCGAATATCGGGATCGAGAGTTAATCTCAAATTCTCGCACATCTCCCGTGGTTCATTGCCATGCAGTTGGACGTAATCCAAATGATAATTCACCACTCGTGTCACGATGTTCTGAACCATATCATCTACAAATACGCCTACTCGGGCTGGAGATTTTGCAGATTTTATATTAATATCCTCTTTTGCGTAATCAGGAATGATGCCAGCGTGACTGCTCTGCATCTCCACGTAGCGAGGCGATTTTGGATAGAAGATCATTCCTATCATATCAACGCCTAACTGGCTCACTTCGCGAATATTCTGGGCATCGCGCATGCCACAAACCTTTATTACCATTATTATTGTTATCTATTATTCTATCATTCTATTATTCTATCATTGAACTATGAATGCAGCTAGCTTAATTGAGCGATGAATTCCGCCAGTGCCTGACCAGGATTCTCCTGCTTCATAAACTGCTCTCCCATCAGGAAACCACGGAAGGAGGCCTCTTCCCGGAGCCTTTTTACTATCATGGGATCAGAAATGCCACTCTCACTCACACGGCATACATCCTTCGGAAGTTTCTCTGCCAAGCGGAAGCTATTCTCTACATCCGTAACGAAAGTACCCAGATTGCGATTGTTGATGCCATACATATCCGGTTCCAGTTCCGCATACTCGAAATCTCTTTCGTTATGCATCTCCAACAATACCTCCATGCCCAACTGGTGTGCCATGTTCATCAGCCCCTTGCACTCCTCTTTACTGAGGCATGCTGCAATGAGCAGCACGGCAGAGGCTCCGCAATATCTCGCCTGCAACAACTGATACTCCTCTATCACGAAGTTCTTATATAATATAGGTATAGAAACACCCACATGTCTTGCTTCCTGGATATACTCATCGTATCCGCCGAAGTAATCAATATCGGTAAGGATGCTCAGTGCAGAAGCCCCATTCTGCTGGTAGCTCAGCGGGATGATACTTGCCTTTCCCGCCTCCTTGATCCAGCCCTTGCTCGGCGACTTTCGCTTGAACTCGGCGATGATGCCCGTATCGGAGCCCATCAGCGCCTGCTTCATGCTTCCTCCCATCACCTTTCCCCCATCCTCCTGCATCTTCTGCTCGGTGAGGGTTATCATCTGTCGTGGCTGGATAAAGCGCTTTCGCTGCTCTATCTCCATCTTCTTATGGGCCACTATTTCTTCTAAAATATCTGCCATTTTTTACGTTTTTACCTTTTTACCTTTAAAAGCCCTTTTACCCTTTATTCAGCTCCACGAATTTCTTGAATGTGGCAAGTGCCTTGCCAGAATCGATGCTCTCTCTTGCTATCTCCACGCATTCCTCGATGCTCTTCTTTCCCTTCTCCATCACCTGGATTCCGAAGGCGGCATTGGCGAGAACGATGTTTTTCTGGGCTGGAAGGGCGCGGTTTTCAAGCACGGCATCGAAGATTTCCTTCGCCTCTTCCTCAGTGGCACCACCCTTAATCTCTTCTGGCTTGGCTATCTCGAAGCCCAGATCCTGAGGCTTGAAGATGCGCTCGTAATTATTGGTGGTTACCTTGAAATCGCCGGTAAGCGAAATCTCATCATAACCATCGATGCTGTTCACGATGCCATAGTCGATGCCCAACTTCTGATATACCTGATTATAAAGGCGCATCTGGTCGAGATTGGCTACACCCAGCAACTGGCACTTGGGCTGACTAGGATTTACCAGAGGACCCAGGAGATTGAACACCGTAGGGAACTGGAGTGCCTTGCGGATTGGGCCCACAAACTTCATTGCCTTGGCAAACAACTGGGCATGGAGATAAACGATGCCCGCCTCGTTGATGCTGCGGTTCAGGCGGTCGATATCATCCGTGAACTCCACGCCGTGGTTCTTGATGACATTAGATGCACCGCTCACCGATGTGGCTGCGTAGTTGCCATGCTTAGCCACTTTATAGCCGGCACCGGCGATGACGAAGCAGGATGTGGTAGAAATATTGAAGGTGTTCTTGCGGTCGCCGCCCGTACCCACTACATCGATGTAGCGGTCGCAGTCGAGGATGGCAGGAACGCCGGTGGCAAGGATGCCATCACGGAAGCCCAACAGCTCATCTACGGTGACGCCTCTCATCTGCAAACCTGTGAGCAGGGCCGTGATCTGCTCCTCTGGGAACTCACTCTGGGTGATGCCGATGATAATCTCCTTGGTTTCCTCGCGAGAAAGTTCCTCGTGGTTCAACATTCTGTTTAAGATGTCCTTCATTTCCATAATCTTAATCTCCTATCTTTTATTTTTTTTGTTTATACTCCCATTTGCTTCAATCATACAAGAACCACCTAGGGGATGGCAATCAAAATATGAAAAAGGGCCTGTCGTAAGTTACGGCAGGCCCTTAGTATATCAGTTTCATATCTATACACGGCTTCTCGACTCACGACTTCTTGAATCTTGAGTTACGCCACCACCATGCTGTAGATACGAATATTGTCATCATATTGAATTAACTTTATTTGTTATTAATCTTGTTATTGAATTTATTCATTTGCAAAAGTACACTTTTTCTTTTAAACTACAAACTTTTTCATGAGAAATTTATCATTTCAATAGAAAAAAAGTTATTTTTGCCCCATATTGTAGACAAAGATTAAGTCTACACCTTATTATATATAGAAGATATTTGGGAAAAACAAAAAAGAAATGAAGAAAATTAGGGTAAAATGTAATAAAGGAAACTTCCCGACGTTATGATAATAAAGAAAGGATTTCAATATTAACAATTTAAAAGATATACGCCTATGAAACATTTGTTTACTTCAGAAGAAATGAGACCGTCGGCAAAGACCATCTTTCTCATTAAGCAGTTGGCATACACCTATCGTGCCTTCAAGAAGAATGAATCTTGCAAGGCGTATTATGTCAACTAGGGTCTAGGACCCTGACAAACAAAAAAAAGAAAAACGATAAAGATGAAGACGATAGTATCACCCTCACTCCTCTCAGCCAATTTCATTGACCTGAAGAGCGATGTAGAAATGATTAACAAGAGTGAAGCCGACTGGCTCCACATGGATATTATGGACGGCGTGTTCGTGCCTAATATCTCCTTCGGTTTCCCAGTGTTAGAAGCCGTAGCGAAAGCATGTACCAAACCGCTGGACGTGCACTTCATGATTCAGCACCCGGAACAGTATATTGAGCAGACAGCCAAGACGGGCGCCATGATGATGAACGTTCACTACGAAGCATGCACCCACCTGCACCGCACCATACAGCAGATACATGCTGCCGGCATGAAGGCAGGCGTTACCCTGAACCCTTCTACCCCAGTGAGCGTTCTGGAAGACATCATCTGCGATGTAGACATGGTGCTGCTGATGAGCGTAAACCCTGGATTCGGCGGACAGAAGTTCATCGAAAACACCATCCAGAAGACGGCACGACTGCGCAAACTCATCAAAGAGAGCGGCAGCCAGGCACTCATAGAGGTGGATGGCGGCGTGCAGGGAGAGACCGCCCCACGACTGGTGAAGGCCGGGGTAAACGTATTGGTGAGCGGAAGCTATGTATTCAAGAGCAAAGACCCTCTGGCTACCATCCATTCACTGAAGGAACTGGAGCAGATTGAGGATTAAGTTCTCAGAAAAAGCAACAGGCAGCTTGCAGCTGGAAACATTTAGTCCAGCTGCAAACTGATATGGTGCTCCTTAGCCATTCTGCGAAGGTTGAGGATTGCATAGCGCATACGACCCAGACTGGTATTGATGCTCACATTGGTGGTCTCGGCGATTTCCCTGAACGACATGTCCTGGTAATATCGCATGTAAACCACTTCACGCTGGTTGGCTGGCAAGAACATCATGAGCTTCTTCACGTCGCCCATAATCTGCTCACGCACCAGCTCGCGCTCCACGTAGCTATCTATCACACCGTCTCCCTTCAGACCTGACAGGTCGTTGTTGTTCTTCTGGTCAACGATGCGCTGATGCTTCTGGTCGCGGTATCCGTCAATGATGACGTTGTGCGCAATGCGCATGAGCCATGCACCAAACTTACCATTAGGTGAGTAGGCACCATTCTGGAGCTTGACGATGGCTTTGACGAAAGTCTCCTGAAAGATATCATTCGCCACTTCCTCATCGTGTACTACAAACATGATATAGGAAAAGAGCTTCACTTCGTTGTGAGCCAACAAAAGGTCAAAAGCCTTATTGTTGCCCTCGACGTAAGCCAAGGCCAATTCCTCATCTGTCATTTCATTCAGATTTCTCATTTCTTAAATATTTATCAGTATATTAAGTAAATGTCTAATCGATAGGCGAACAGTTTAATTATTGTATGATTAATGTTAAATTTCGCTACAAAGGTACGCTTTTTTATCAAAACCACCAAATTTTTACGGATAAAAAAGCGGTTTCTTGCATTTTTAACATTTCAAAGTCCCCTTATTCTAAATAATTTCATTACCTTTGCATCGGTGTATATTCTTATCAGATAAGGACATAGAACCAACCTATTTAAAAACATATTTAGATAAACAGAACAATGAAAAAAATCTTTAAATTGTTGCTCATCGCCCTGCTGATTCCTGCCTGGATGAACGCCGCAGGATGGGACGAGGCTGAGTACAAGCGGATTGAACAGAGCATTCAACTGCCAGATTTACCGCAGTCGGCAAAAGTGTATGACATCTCCAAGTATGGTGCCAAACTGTCGAATTCGGCAGCACAGAACCAGAAAGCCATCAACAAGCTCATCGCCCTGGTTTCGAAAAAGGGAGGCGGATGCGTGGTGATTCCTAAGGGTACCTGGAAGACGGGTGCCATAGAGATGAAGAGCCGCGTGAAACTGGAGGTGCAGAAGGATGCTATCCTGCAGTTTGTTTTCGACACCAAGCTCTATCCACTGGTACGCACCTCATGGGAAGGTCTTGCCTGCTGGAACTACTCGCCTTGCATCTATGCCTACAAGGCTACCGACATCGCCATCACCGGCGAAGGTACCATCGACGGAGGCGGAAACATGGAGACATGGTGGCCGATGTGCGGACACAAGACATTCAACTACAAGGAGGGAATCACGAAGGAAGCACAGAGCCTGGGTTCGCGTGCCAAACTGCTGAAGCAGGCTGAAGACGGCGTGGATTTCGACCAGCGCAAGTTTGGACTGGGACAGGGATTGCGCCCTCAGCTCATCAACTTCGTACGCAGCGAGCGCATCCTCATCCAGGGAGTGAAGTTGCTCAATTCACCTTTCTGGGTAATCCATCCATTGCTCTGCAAGAACATCACTGTGAAGGGCGTAACCATCTGGAACGAAGGCCCTAACGGCGACGGATGCGACCCTGAGGCATGCGAGAACGTGCTCATCGAGGACTGTATCTTCCACACCGGTGACGACTGCATTGCCATCAAGAGCGGAAGAAACAACGACGGCCGACTCTGGAACCAGCCATCACGCAACATCATCATCCGCAACTGCGAGATGCAGGATGGACACGGAGGCGTGGTAATCGGTTCGGAAATCTCGGGCGGTTGCGAGAATGTGTATGCAGAAAACTGCCGCATGGACTCGCCTAACCTGGAGCGCATCCTCCGCATCAAGACCAACAACTGTCGTGGCGGATTGATTCAGAACATCAACATGCGCAAGGTGACCGTGGGTCAGTGTAAGGAAGCCGTGCTGAAAATCAACCTCGACTACGAGCGCAAGGAAATCTGCTACCGCGGTTTCGAACCTACCGTGAGAAACGTGAGCATGGAAGACGTAACCTGCCAGAAGAGCAACTATGGTGTGCTCATCATCGGCAGAAACGAGGTGGAGAACGTTTACGACATCAACGTGAAGAACTGTACCTTCAACGGCGTGGTGAAGAAGCCTGTGCAGATGACCGGCAAGACCCGCAACGTGAAGTTTGAAAACCTGATGATCAACGGTTCGCTGATTCTCAGCAAGGCAGAACAGCCTTACCAGAACTATTCAGAGTGGCTCACCCACAGCGAGATGCACCGCACTCCACACCCATATAACCTCGACTTCAGTCCAAAGAAACCACGCTGGAGCTACGTGATGGGCATCGAGATGGAAGGCATGCTCGACACCTATTTATATTATAAGGACAAGAGCACCTTCAACGCCAAGAATGCCTTCAAGGGCACAGAGAGCACTGCCGACCACGAGAGCATCATCGAATATCTGAAGGAATATCCGGCGAAGATGATTGACGGGAAGGGAAACATCACCGGCTATAAATACGAGGATTTCAACCTCGACAACGTGCGCACTGCGAAGTTCATCCTCCGCATGCAGAACCTCTTCCCTAGCAAGGGAAACGAACTGGCACTGAAGACCCTGTTCAAGCAGCTCCAGAACCAGCCTCGCACCAAGGAAGGCGTTTACTGGCACAAGGCGATTTATGCCAACCAGGTTTGGCTGGACGGTATCTTCATGGGCCTGCCTTTCTACTGCAACTATGCCGTGCAGAACCTGAAGCCTAAGAAGGCGAAGAAGATTCTGGACGACGCCGTAGACCAGATGATCAAGACTGATTACCGTACATACGACGAGAAGACCCAGCTGTGGAAGCATGCCTGGGACGAGACTCACGAACAGTTCTGGGCTGACAAAGAGAACGGTAAGAGCCAGCATACCTGGGCAAGAGCCTTGGGATGGTATGTGATGGCGATGACCGAGTGCCTGGAGGCAATGCCTGAAGACTATGCCCGCCGTGGCGAGGTAATCGCCCTGCTGAACAAGGCGATGGAGAGCGTGGTGAAGTATCAGGATAAGAAGACGGACGTATGGTATGACGTGATGGACGTGAAGGACCCACGCAACTATCTGGAGAGCACAGCATCAAGCATGTTTGCCTACGTATTGCTGAAGGGTTACCGCAAGGGTTATCTCAGCGAGAAGTTCCGCGATGCCGGCGTAAAGGCTTACAAGGGCATCATCGACCAGTTTATCCAGGTAAACCCAGACAAGACCATCAGTCTTACCAAGTGCTGTTCTGTAAGCGGCTTGGGCCCTGGCCCTGGTCCATACGTCAAGAAGCCAAACTTCAAGCGTGACGGCAGCTTTGAGTATTACATGAGCGAGCCAATCCGTGACAACGACGCCAAGGGCGTTGGTCCTTTCATCTGGGCTAGCCTGGAGATGGAAATGCAGGGATTGAACAAATAAAAAAGCATAGCCACAAATAGAGAAAGAGGACGCAACCATCGGATAGATGGAGCGCCCTCTTTTTTCGCAATATGATTAAACCTGAAAAGTCTAATTATTGATTAATTTTGGTATGTTCATATTACTTCACGAACTTCTTGCCGTTCTTGATTACCAAGCCCTTGAAAGAGCTAGAAACCTGCTGACCAGCCATGTTATATGTCTTGCCATCGTTCTTGGCAGCAGCCTCAATAGAAGAGATGCCAGTTGATGTGCCAGCCTCATACTTGAAGCCGAAGAAGCCCATCTTAGTACCAGTAGCGAGAACATAATATGTACCACCCTCAGCAACGTTGAATGTTACAGTACCATTAGACTTTTCTTCAATGATGTTCTCGCCCTTCTCGTTCTGTGTAAACTCCTGAGAATCACCATCCTTGGCAGCAGGCAAATTGTAAGAAGCAGGAGCTACCTCAGCAAATTCTGCATCCAGGATATGAAAACCCTTGTTTGCATTCAACTGAACTGCTACTGTTAAAGAACCTGCTTTTGTAGTCTCGAACTTGTAAACACAACCAGTTGGCTCTGCGCCAGACACCAACTTACCATTGCTCTTGCCACAAACATAAGCACCGAAATCAGCATCAGCCCAGTTAGGTAGCTTCTTACCATCAGCGTAAGCTGTACCATCATTCTCCATATAAGTAAGAGTGATGTTTTCTACTGATGTAATCTGATCGCCAGCCTTTACGTTGTCACCTTCCTGCATTGCATAAGTGCCCTGAGCGTTCATACTTGCTGCCATAGCGACAGCTGCAATAAGAGTAAAAAATTTCTTCATAATTTTTAAAGTTTAAGTCGTTTATATTGTTTTATTTGTTTATATGTAATATCTATATATAAAATAGGTATGAATATCTAAATTAAAAATAGGTATGTACGTTTAAGTATTAATTTGTAATTGTTTACGGGAGCAAAAATAATCAATTATTCGCCACTAACCAAGAAAATGAACAGAAAATCTCCGAGATTTTGCGAAAACGTTTACGTGAAAGTATCACCATCCAACTCTTGTCTATCCCAAATAATATGCGTACTTTTGCCACAGAATAAACAAGTTCACAACTTAACAAACAAGTTCACAACTTATAAACAAGATTTCAATAGACCTAAAAGAATATAAACAGATGAAAAGAAATCTACTAAGATTCGGGCTGCTATGCCTGATGATGGTCTTTGCTTTTATCGCTAAAGCACAAGACGTTACGGCAGAATGGAACTTTAAAGCCAATTTGCCAGAAGGTATCCAAAGTATCCAGGTAGAGAAAAGCGTAACCGCTATCGCCTCTACCGTGGAAGGTATCGAAATGACCGTGGATGCTACCAACGGTAAGTTGAAGGGCCGCTCTGCCGATGCCCAGATCAACAAGGGAACCATCCTGAAGGTTCCGGTGAAATCATCCAGAGACATCGTTACCATCATGAACTATGGCAACGAAAAGTATCGTGCTACTTTCACCATCGGCGAAACTTCTTCTAAAGATGAAATCATTGAACACAATGCTACTGTAGATGAAGCAGCTCAGGGTTTCGTACAGATTGAAGTAGCAGAGAACGGTTACTTCTACGGCATCAAACTCGTTCAGGCGAGTGCCTTGCAGGAGAAGACCCTCTACTCTACCGATTTCACCAACTGGGAGGCCATCGACCGTGCCAAAGCTACCGACGAGGTGGTAAAGGTGAAAACCCTCTACAGCAAGGAGGAACTCAGTTTTACATTCAATGGCGTGGGCGTTTATCCAGCAGGTACCAACGCTAAGTTCCCAGAAATTACAGGTTTCATGCAGACAGCCAAGTACACTGGCGAATACAAGACTGCAGAGCCTAGCGTAGTAACATCTCCATTGGCTAGCATCACCAAGATTACCCTGCACCAGGCTGCTACCGGCGGCAAACGTGGTATCAAGGTATCAGTAAAGGGTGACGGCGATGAAGACTGGGTAGTAATCCACAACGTATCTATCGTAAAAGCAAGTGGTGAGGATCTGACACTCGACGTAAACCGTACCAACTGTCAGATTAAATTCGAGAACTTCAACCTCGGTCAGAACGCTTACGTAACCGACCTCGCCATCTATGGCAATGTAGATATGAGCAAGGCTCCTATGCTCGGCAGCTTCCTGCTCAACGGCGAGAAGTATCATGCAGCCGACCTCTTCGCAGAGGATGCTTCAGGCAAGCAGGTGGCTACTGTTCTCATCTCAAAGAAGGCAAACCTCATCTCAGAGACCAATCCTCTGACAGAAATCACAGCAGACAACGGAAACATCAAGAGCATCACTTACGCCACAACAGGCGAAGGTGCTGAGCAGAAGACCGTGGCTACCATCGTGGTAGAATCAAAGGGCGACGAAGCAACCTACAAACTCACTGTAGGCTTCAAGCCAGACTTCGTACTTACTTACTACGATATAGACGGCAAGACTATTCTCGGCACACAGGCTGTGGAGCAGGATGCAAAAATTGAGAAGTTCCTGGACGGAACAACAGAGAAGGTAACCATAGCCGACGGCAAGAAGTTCCGTGGTTGGGCTAGCGACCAGAAGAAGGACAGCCAGAAGTTCACCGCTTCTTCTGTCATCACAAAGAACACTCCACTCTACGCTCTGGTAACAGACATCGAGACAGCCAGCGGCACAGCCCGCTACGATTACGACCTGCAGAAGGAAGGTTTCGACATCAACGACCATGAGGCTATCGAGGTAGAAGGCGGCAAGTGGCACGATGCTACTCACGGCTGGACATTCAATGCCGAGAGCAAGGTGAAGGTGCTGATGGGCGGCAAGGGTTACATCAAGGTAGCACTCTGCCAGTATTCAGGCACAGGCAAGATCATCCTCTCAGACCCTCAGGGCAATGAGGTGGCAAGCATCGATGCCAAGGCTAGCAAGGACGGCAACTCTGGCATTCTCCAGAACCCATCTACAGAGAGCGGCTTCTATACCCTCTCATTTGAAGGCACAGCTTATCTGCACAACCTCAGCATCGTGAACATGACAGAGCCTGCCTTCGCACAGAACGGCAACTGGTACACCGTGAAGGCTGGCGACGTACAGAGTTTCATCACCACACTGGAGGTAGTAAACGGCACCAACGCTGCTGCCGACGCAGCCCGCTCGTTCATCTTCCTGCCTAACGGCACATACGACCTGGGCGACCAGTGTCTCACCAACATCAGCGGAAACAACATTTCCATCATCGGTGAGAGCATGGACAAGACCATCATCGTAAACAAGCCTGCCATAGAGAACGAGGGCATCGGTACCACCGCTACCCTTCTCAACACAGGTAACAACCTCTATATGCAGGACATCACCCTGCAGAATACACTGGAATATTACAAGAGCGGTTCAGCCGGTCGTGCAGTCTGCCTCCAGGATAAGGGTACTCAGACCATCTGCAAGAACGTGAAGATGCTCTCTTACCAGGACACCTATTATAGTAATGAGCCAAACGGCAAGGGACAGTTCTACTTTGAGGATTCAGAGATTCACGGCACCGTGGACTACGTTTGTGGTGGCGGCGACGTATATTTCAACCGTGTACTCTTCGTAAACGAGAGCCGCAAGGAAGGCGAAAAGAACGGTGAGGATGTGATTGCAGCTCCTAACAGCAAGAGCGAATGGGGTTACATCTTCACGGATTGCACCATCGAGAACAAGGCTGCAGCATTCAGCCTGGGCCGCTCATGGAACAACATCACCCGCCTTACCTGGCTCAACACCACCGTGAACCAGAAGGATGAGATTTTGAACGACGACAAGAAGTATGCTTACTTCACCATCAACGCGATGGGCGATGCGATGGCAGACAAGTTCCGCCTCGACGTTTTGAAGGATGCAGAAGGCAACGTATTCTCTCCTGCAGAGAAGAAGGTAGTGTTCAAGGCATCAGACGGCAAGGTATTGAAGGACGAGGAGAACATCATCCTCACTGCCGACGAAGCAGCTGCTTACACCCTGGAGAATGTATTCGGCAAGTGGGAACCTGCCAAGTTGGCAGCCCAGCAAACCGCAGGTGAAGCTTCAGAGGTAGACGGCAAGCTTTCATGGACAGGCGATGCACAGATGTACATCGTATCGAAGAATGGCGAGTTCTTCGCCCTGACCAACGAGAAGAGCCTCGACCTGGAAGGTGCTACTGGCAAATTCACAGTTCGTGCTGCAAACCAGATGGGTGGCTTTGGCGAGGTAACATCTCTAGCTACAGGCATCAAGGACATCCACGCTACCACAAAAAACGGTGCAGCCGTAAAGACAGCCATCTTCTCTGTAAGCGGCACTCAGCAGAGCCGTCTTCAGAAAGGCATTAACATCGTGGTAAAGGCCCTGGCTGACGGCAGCAAGGAGACAACCAAAATGATTGTGAAATAACCCAATCATACTGTTGAGAAAACTGAAAGAACACAGTTGGAAAACTGAAAAAACACAGTTGGAAAGCTGAAAGAAAACATGTAGAAATCTCAGGTAAGATCCTGAAACCTTCATCCCCTAAAGAATAGCCCCGAAAAAGCATTCTTTAGGGGATTTTATGTTAAAATACACATTTTAGCAAACGTTTACGTAATGTTTTTGCTTCTTTTTACAACGTAATTCGATTTTTTTATCTATATTTGCACACGGAAAGAACAACACGTGCATGAATCGAGGCAACAAAAAGCCGACTTTCCTGCCCCGTAGTTTTAATCTACTTAAATGAGTAAATCAAGATTAAGAAACAAATATTTAAAGTATAATCTAACCTATAAGTGTATGTCTGGTAATTATAACAGAAAAAAGATTGCGCTTGCAGGTGCGCTCATGTTCATGGTAACAAGCGTCTCTGCACAAACGGTAAAAGGCGTTGTTACTGACAATACGGGTGAGCCAATTATCGGTGCCTCTGTCATGGAGGTTGGTCAAGCTGGTAATGGTGGTGTCACTGATATTGATGGTAACTTCACCGTTAATTTGAAAGGCAGCAGTAAGAAACTGAAGATTTCATACATTGGTATGAAAGCGAAGGAGATTAATGTTGCAGGTAAAACAACCATTGCAGTAAAGCTCGAGGACGAAGCTAACTCCCTCAACGATGTCGTTGTCATCGGTTACGGCACTGTAAGAAAGAAGGATTTGACTGGTGCCGTTGCTACTGTAAAGGGTGAAGACCTGACCAAGGTTCCTGTTACAAATGCAGCAGAAGCTTTGACAGGTAAGTTGCCTGGTGTGCAGATTACAACTACCGACGGTTCACCTGATGCAGAAATGATCATCAAGGTGCGCGGTGGCGGTTCTATCACTGGAGACAACTCTCCTCTCTACATCGTAGACGGATTCCCTGTATCCAGCATCGGTGACATTGCTCCTTCAGACATTGAGGACATTACCGTATTGAAGGATGCAGCTTCAACAGCTATCTATGGTTCTCAGGGTGCAAATGGTGTAATCCTGGTTACTACCAAGGGCGCTAAGTCTGGTAAGACCGTAGTTTCTTACAATGGCTACGTTCAGGGA
>ULNV01011929.1_pt1 | contig 12733 bp, 10 predicted proteins | sample 1952011 | NCBI WGS metagenome assembly ULNV01 (sample SAMEA4835586, study PRJEB28245) | human gut metagenome | biome: gut microbiome; material: fecal sample | place: Denmark | collected 2008
AAAGTCACCAACGTCGTCTTTTCAATAGAAGGATCCAAAGCCACTTCAAAGGGCGTCGTGCTTTTAAAACAATGAATCTCCTTGGGGAACTCATTTTCCTCCCTGGTCCGTGGATGAAGTTTCATGGCCAGCTTGTCATGTGGTCGTAACTGTACTAACAAAGACAACATGCGCTGCTGAACCATATCAAAATTATGTTGTTCTTTATAATCCGAGCGAAATGGCTGATGCAAAATGAGGAAATCTGATGACGGCAGTTTTTCAACCGAAAAAATTTGATGGACAGCCTCTACAAAGTTCCGATTTTCCAAGGATGGTTTCTGTAAGCATAATAGATGATATCCCCGTTCATTTTGTACTAAGTCTGGGTCATATACGTACATATCCTTGACTGCAAAAAGATGTTTATACAATCCACACAAGGAAAACATCCATCTAGCCTTAAACGAAGAAACTCCGTATAAAGATTGATGAACATAAGTACCTAATCCATCTTCACCTATAGCCACTTTGCAGTCAGGATTATATTTATGAACTATTTTTTCAAAAGAAGCCACCATTGGAGGATCACAAGTCAATAATATAAAATACTTAAGAGAATATAAAATACTAGCCTTCTTAACACTTTTATAAAAATAGATATAGCGAAAGCGATGATTCCATTTTATCCACCGGTCATACACATGAGTATTTAATACGTATACATGTGAAAAAACAGGAGATTTCTTTAAAGATTGTATAATAAGTCGACTATCCTTGAATGTTGGACCAATAAACAAAATTTTTTTATCCTCTCTAAATTCTGCAGTCGCCATCGATAGAGCCACAAATAAATGATAAATTGTCTCACAATAAAATCCAACAGCCATACATTACCCTCCAAAAAAATAAGACATTTTGCTAAAATGTTTTTTTCCCAAAAGCCAAAAGATACGATAAGGTAAAATATATTTCGCAAATTCAATTTCATAAAATAGAGGAAACACTGAACGCCCTACTCGACCACGAGGCGGATGAACTCGTCCGCGCTGGCAAGTATGAGCGAACGGGAGACCGTAAAGGCTACCGTTCCGGTCATTACGAGCGGAATTTTGGCACGACTTCCGGCGAAGTCAGATTACGCGTGCCGAAGCTCAAGGGCATCCAGTTTGAGACGGCCATCATCGAGCGCTATAAACGCCGTGAATGCTCTGTCGAGGAAGCCCTTATTGAGATGTACCTGGCCGGCGTATCCGTGCGCCGTATCGAAGATATCACCGAATTGCTTTGGGGCACAAAGGTCTCCAATAAAGACGGGTTCCGTGAGATTCTCGGAGCCGCAGAAGGAATGAAAGGCACGAATAACCTAACAGAACGGGTGAATCGCGAGATACGCCGCCGTACACGGGCCATTGTTGCCTTTCCTGACGGCAACAGTGCTTTGATGCTCGTCTGTGCCAGACTTCGTCATGTTGCCGCCTCGGAATGGGGCTCAAAACGCTATATGGACATGGAGCATCTATTCAAGATGGAAATTGAGCAGCCAAATGACGAGGAAAATCCATATATCTGATTACGATATTTACTGGCGGATGAAATGAATTTGCGAAAGAATCTTGACACTACCTAAAAGGTGACCAGTAATCTTCTATTTTCCTCTAACATTTCTATACGTCCATACTACTCCCGGTATATGATACAGTACACGATATAGGATTCCTTTTACCTGCTGCACCAAGGGAATTTTTGTATTTTCTTTAATAATTTGGTCAATAGATTGCTGTCCTGCGATAAATTCATCAAAAAAACGTTGACGATTCTTTGATGGTACCGCTGGACTAACCATGGACGGATTATACTGTATGGCTTTATTAAATTCTGTCTTCATTTTTTTTGCTGGAAGTGATTCAAAAATTTTTTTACCTTTTGCAGAATGGATAAAAACTAAAGAGGTTCCTTTTCCATCATACATTTCCGGTAATACATCCTGTACACCCCAAAAGTCAGCTAGTGTCAAATCAGTTGGTCGATTTTTATGACAAAATTTGCATTGATGACACGAGGGGCGTAAATACAAGTTCTGCAAAAATCCCTTTAAATACAAGTCATGATTTAAATCTTCCGCCAAGTATTTGTTATTATTCTTAAAAGAGAATAATAACAAATACCTTTCCCAGGAAAGGTTTTTGTTTCTAAAAGAAATACGTTCTATTTCTTTCCCTTTCGTTCTCCAAGTACGATATCTCCTCCATACTTTGGGAGACGGTACACCATGACAAATAAAATCTACTAAAATGAGATTAGCATATTCTTTTTTAAGATAACGCTTTAATGCAACGCATTGGCAAGGAGTACCGACGAATAGGGCCTGCCGGTCCGATTCTAAAGTTTTTTTGACCTTATAATAAGTATCTTCAATTCGACTTTGTACATATTTGGACACACGCAAATTAGCCAGCATCGCCTGATTTTCTGCTGCTTGATGCACTACCTCCCATTGTTCATCAAATCCAGCTCCATAGACTACACCGCCCTGTTTCAATACATAATTAGCCAATAAATAAAAAATCCCACCCGAAGAACTTTCACGACGAATATTCCAATCTTCATTAATAGCCGCATACGTATCTGGTGTTTCCCCTTTTGCCTCTGGAATAGAATCAATAACGGGACATACATGACTACAAGCTTCGCATTGAATACACTTTTCTTGCTGAACGATAGGATAGCGAAATCCTTCTTCATCTTCCTTCATTACAATAGCTTTTTTCGGACATATATTATAACAGCCATAACATCCTACACAATTAGCTCTACTTTCTTGAATCATCTTTTCTATAGTAATCATTCATTTATCTCCGTATTTTTCGTATCACTTGTTGGCACAACGCTTTTTCTGATTCATTCATGCACCAAAAGTACATAATAATTGCATAAAAAACAGTACTAATACCTGTATAAAATATAAAATTTTTCCATGATAAGGATAGATTCATAGTATACTTCAAAGAAAATCCCAAAATCAACAGAACCGCCATGCCTTTAGACATGGAAAATATATTTTTCCAAAATTCACGAACCCCTAAATGAATAACATTTGCATAATAACGATTCATGATAATACCCGTACTGATAAATAGAGAAACCGCTGTAGCTATGGCACATCCTATCCCGCCAAATTGATAAGCAAGTGGAAAGCTAATTATCAAAGCAATTCCAGCACAAATGGTATAGGCTGTCATCCGATATCGATTTAAGTTCATCGCCTGTAGAATAGAAATACCTACATTCTGCACCAAAGGAATCAATAAAGCTGCCATCAATAAAATGACAATAGGATAAGCCGTCAAATAAGCAGGACCTGCCCATAATTGAATGAATTCAGAACCCACTAATATGAACATGATAAAGATATATCCGACGAGCAAGTATTGAAGACGCCCAATGCGAATCATCAGCTCCGTCAATTCAGAAACCTTGACATGTTTTGCCACCATCATGGTAACTTTGGGTAAAATAACAGAACTAATAGCCGTAGAAAAATTCATATACATCATCATAAATTGCATAGCAATGGCATAGATAGCAACTTGAATCGTACCGGACACAATCCCCAAAACAAATTGGCCAGTTCCCCAATACACCTTGTCCATAATCGCATTAAGGAAAATGAAAAAGGAATATCCTGCCACTTCATAAAGAAAAGATTTTTCAAAATTTCCCCGGCAAAAATGGACATCCAAATAGCGGAAACAATAAAAGCAATTGGCCAATAAACAAGCCAAATTTAAAATGGTAGAAATGACGACCATCATGACAGAACCATATCCCCAATATAAAAAGGGCAATACCAGCAAAGGGTTGAGTAACACTCGAAGAATGTTGGTAACTCGCAAAAAAATAAATCTTTCATAGGCTTGCATGATAGACGAAAAGATGCTAAGTGGGAAAGAGACAGCTACATTAAAAATCAAAAGGAGCATCATGATACGGGCCCGCTGCATTTCTCCTGTTGAAAGCGTAGCTCCAAAAAGATTTTCAATATTGGCATACAAAACTAAGCCCACGCCTAAAGCCACAATACCAATAATAGAATAAATGAACAAAAACAGCCCATTTAATTTGCTTTCCGTTTCTGCGGTTCCATCAGCACGATTTTTTGCCGTATAACGAACAATAGTATTGCCGAGCCCCATATCCAGTACACTCAAATATCCCACCAGTGACCCCATCAAGGAATAAAGGCCATATTCCGACTGCCCCAGAAGGCGAAGCATGATAGGTGTATATACTAAGCCGACAACAATCGTCGCAATAATATTTACATAGGAAAGGATGGCCCCCCATCGTCTTTGATTCATTGAATATTCAACGCCTTTCGCAAGTAGGTATCGGCTCGCTTCCATTCCCGCTGAAAAACAGCTTGTGTATCACCATATGAAATATGCATAGGATCATCAATTAGGTAATTATTTTCTTGAGTTCCTCTCCGTCCTTCCAATGAAAAATAAGACAATAAGGTATCAATACGCGATGACATTTTACTTGTACATCCTTCTCCTACACGATTACATACGACAAAAGGTTTTTGAAATAAAATAGAGAACACCGTACCATGGAATGAGTCTGTATAAATCAAACTAGCATGTTCAATAGCCCATATAAATTCATCGACGCCTGTAACATAGTGTTCGTACACATTCTCATCTAAGAGATTAACAACAGGCAAACCACTTTTACTGGCAACCTGCTGAATTGCAACATCTGGCCGTTTTCCAAGAAAATAAGTAAGGATATAGTCATCACCATGATACCAGGCGGGCTGCCGGCTTACTTTTCGCCATTCAACAGGAGTCAGTAACATCGTAGGATCCACTACAACAGGTACATCCCGGCCCGTAAATTGTTTTACCGTATTGGCACCTTCCTGTTCACGCATGGAAATCCACTTCATCCCTTTTAACCCTTGCCTATATAATTCCACTTTTTCTTCAGGAATATCGGGTGATGCAATACTGGCAGCATAGGCAATTCTTTTTTCAAAGGGAGCAAAAGATAAAAAATTGTTTTTTAAATCACCAAAGTAAGGATTCCACACTTGATCGCTGCCAACAACAAAATAGTCGTAGTCTTCTGCAATGTCCTTCAAGTTTTTGACTCCTAAGCGAGTTTGTATATAACGATCGCTCCAGTCTTTCAGTTTACCTTGGCGAACCATTTCTCGTCCAATATACCCATTCTGTAATTGATTTCGAAAACCGCAATAATTGAGGATATATTTTACATGCTCTTTCCAAGACCAATGACTTAAAACATCTGGCATAAAATTATTTTTTCCATGCCAAATAGTTTCTACAGAATCAGCATATTTCAATAATATTTCTTGTAAAGCATAGTTTTGTAATAAATTTCCATAATTATAATATCCATCAATAGTTAATTTCCCAATACGTATGATAATCACTCCCCAAGCAATCTGCACCATCTAACCTAATATAATTTTATGATTTTCCTTTCTCAATATTCCTATCAAGTAAAACCTTGATTATAACCGCCACGCAGTAAAGCATTACAAAATAAATTAATGTCATTTGTTAAAATTTTTGGACAGGTTTTCTAAATAGAATCGCTTCAATTCAACCATAATACATTACCCATTGTTCAAAAATACACTTGAATACAAAATTTATTCTTCTGCCATTTCCGTAAACTGAATAATTTTCTTTATAACATCCGCATCAATATTGCTATCAAACTTCCTTGCAAAAAGAAATTCTGAATCGATTAATTCAGAAAAATCACAACTTTTCCAAACATAAGGGGCTCCACGATTCCAATCAATATAACGCATAATTGTATGGCTATCATTGGGAATCTTTTTATATAATTTGAATTGATTCGCATACTTCATATAAATAGTCTGCTTATACAATTCATCAACACAAAAGCCATGTGAAAATACTGTATTTATCCACTTTTTTTCCGACAACAAACACTTTACAAATTTATGCGTTACAGAGCACCAATTAGCTCCCTTATATATAACTAAGTTTTTTCTTCTTTTAAATATATTTTTTTGAACCCTTGACAAAAGCAAATTTAGAAGATAATTCTTCCTTCTTTGCTTGAAAGGGAAAAAATGATAAATATTGACACGATCTATTATATTTTTGTCTTCTTTCGATGCATCATACCATTGAAAAAATAAAAATTCTTTTCCTGCATTATATCGGAAAAAATTTTTAATATAAGATTGTGATTTTAAAGGCAAATCAGCACCAGAAAGTAAATGATAATAATCAAATCCAATATTCGCCGCCTGCTCAAAAAGAAACATTTCACACTGAATTTGGGAAAAGCTGCCCCAACGCACATCTAATTTTTGGTAAATGTGTAAAGCTGCATTTCGCATAGAATATATTTTTTGAATTTTAATATTCCATTTTTTATCAAGATGAAGAAATATTTCATTGTCACTATCATCTAAAGCTTTTAAAAGATGGTTTAAGCAAAACAGATCATTATGTGCCATAATTAAATACGCATATCTCATGATAAACTCTCCACCTAAAGAAAAAGTAAGATTTTACTCAAATATCCCAGCAATGAACTAATAAAAAAAGAAGATAATGATGCGGTACCCCAACCCATATCATATAGATAGAGACTACCTTGCATTACAACTCCTATCAAAAGAACGAGTTGCCATAGGCCTAATTTCCCATTTTTAAACCACATAGATATATTATTTATTGCTAGAACATCCATTAAACTCAAGCAACATAATATATCGACTGCACCAAGGTATCGTAACCCATTATTGCCAATAATAACTAAAAGTGTACTTGCAACCACAAATAAGAGCAAAGCAAAATTCAACAACTGATAGCTTTCCGTTTCCTGATTGTTTATTTTTCCTTGTTGATCAAGTCCCCGTCTTATAATTAACAAGAAAAATCCAGAAAATCCCCACCTTAATACTAGTGAAATCAAGGCATGAAAACTATCATTAAAGTCCTCTTCCCTATATGCCGCTGCTGAATACATGGTATTTCCCAGTAAATCAGAAAACACGGTAGTCCCACCAGAAAAAAACGATAAATAGCTTTGGAAATTATCAAAAACAATCATACATAAAACAACACACACCATGATAATTTTTTTGTGCTTAAAAAACAGTGGTGACATTCCCCATAAAACAAGAAAGATAAGCGCTGCATGGTGTAAAAAAACAGCTATACCCATTAGAAAAGCCACAGTCACTTTTTTAATTTGTTTCGTATAATATGAATAAATTGCTAAAATACATAAAAGAAAAGCACAAGCACTTCTTATGCCAATTGCAATTTCCAATGGTGGAAAACAAACAAGAGCAATAAAATATACGGGCAGCCATTGCCCCATTGATAATCCATTTTTTTTAGCCTGAAAAAAAATTAAATAGGAAATAATACAGTATCCTACCAAAGCTCCCGATGACTGAAGAAGTATTGGATTATCAAATTGAGCTATAATCCAAAGCCAAACATCCCAAATATAGACCGCCGAAATATGCGAAATATCGGTTTTCATAATATCAAAAGCCCTCCATAGAGGTATTCCTTCATATAAAGACAAATTTGCCATATGGCGAAAAATATCATTTCCATCATCGGGAATGTACCCATATATGGCGGCAGAAAAAGCTAAGCCGCATAGCAATGCAGATGCTAATGTTCTTTTATATTGATTAAAATATGCCAACGTCAAGACAAATCCTAGTACAGGAACCGTCATGGCTATAAACGCTATAAATATAATCATATAATAACCTCATTTGCTTGAAATACTATAATAATCCATGGACTTCCATCTTTTTTATGACTCGCATTGCAACTGCATCAACTAAATAATAAAAAACATAAGATGAGGATAATGCTGCTTTCATTGTATATAAAAACATTTTCCTCTTATTTTTTTTATTCCGAATAGCATCTGAAAGAATGACCGCAGCATTGTAGTAAGTATCTTGTTCTTTTTTTGAACAAGATATAAATTTCTTATATTCGTCTTTATCAAAATGATTATTTCCATCTATACACTCATAATGATGAATTTTTTTTACATAATTTGCAGTCTTACGCTGAACCAACCCATTAGAGCTAACTGTATTACCATTACGATGCCGCACACTATACAAGTATTCATCGACATTAGCATAATGAAAGCCTTTTATAGTTCCACGCAAAAGAAAATCAAAATCTTCTGCATACGGTATATCTCGATATCCATTTAAATCGTCGTAAACCTTACGTCTTGCCATCCAGATATGAGCGATAGCAGGCATATATCGATTGCCTATTTGTATAGCTTTATTGTGAAGCAGGTAATCTTTTCTTCCTAGTTCTACCCCATTTTCATCAATAGCAATAGTATTGCTCCCAACCAGATCAACATCGGGATGAATCTGTAAATATCGGTATAGTTTCTCAAATCTATCGGGGGAAGAAATATCATCTCCATCCATACGTACAATATATTTCCCACTTGCATGTGCCAATGCTCTATTTAACGTTTTACAAATTTTACTATTGGTATCATTTCTATATAACTTGATGCGACTATCTTTATTAGCATATTCAGATAAAATTTCATAAGTTCTATCCTGAGAGCAATCATCGACAATAATAAATTCAAAATTATCCCAAGTTTGATTCAAAATACTTTCCACTGCTTGCCGTATAAATTTTTCCACATTATACGTAGGCATTAGTACTGAAATAAGCTCCATTAGACACACCTTTCTTCACTGAACAACTTGCTACATATCATTGTATATATTTTCATATTGCTGAGCCATCGAAATCGCTGATAATTTATTTTTTTGATAAGCACGTACAGAATCTAAATTTATTTTCGACATATTTCGTATCAAGCCATTATATTGCTCAGCAAAGTTATCCTTCGAAAAGTATTCTCCTAAATATACGCCTGAAGCCTGTTCAATAACTTCTCTATGAGAAGGAATATCTGACAAAAATAAACCTAATCCGCAGTGTAATGCTTCGAGTACGGAAATAGAAAATCCCTCGGATGATGAAGCAGAAGTGTAAATATTAGAAATTGCCATGTACTGATAAGGATTTGGTTGAAATCCGGCAAATATAACATGATTATCAGCCAATGTTCTGCATAAATTTTCATCTTCCCCAGTTCCTAAAATCAGCAGGTATTCTTTCGGACCATGACACTTCACAAAATTTTTCACCAAAAAAGGAACTCGCTTTCGCCGAATTAAATATCCAGCATATAAAAATACGATAGCATCTTCGGGAATATGTAAATCAGAACGTGAAACCTGACAAGAATAGCTAAAATCTTCTATCCCATTTTCGATATATTGGCATCCCGGTATATAGTTTTTCATAACCTCATAGACCGATTTGGAGCAACAAACTACCTGATCTAGTTGCCGCATCGCCCATAAATGAATGCGACAATAAACTAAACTTTTAATCTTCCCATAATTTAAAAGGTAATCTTCAAACATGATATTATGGGCTGTACTAATCGTCTTAAACGATTTTCCTATCCTGGCATTCATAACATCAGGAATAAATCCATGTCCATGTACGATATCAATATGGTTGTCTTCTAAAATTTTTATATATCCAGAAAGACCATGAAGCAAGAATTGAAGACGGCTTTTATGGCCACATTCAATAATTTTCAGTCCAGCCTTCTTTTCTCTGGCAATAATTTCTGGAGAATCTCCCTCAAATAAAGTTATCAAAACAGGCTCGAATCTCGTTCGATCCAAATTGTGAATCATATTCAAGACTACCGCGCTGGGACCACCTTTTACGATGAAATTAATAACATAAGCAATTCTACGCATGCTTTTTATCCTTTTCCAATCTATTACAAAACCATAATAATCATCGACGTCATAAATAATGTATTTTAAGAAGTAAACGACTCAATTAATTTCTTTATTTCTCTTGAATTAGTTGAAGAAGCCGTATATTCACTACTTTCTAAAAAAGATTTATTTAATAAATTTTGAATAGCCTCTTTCATTTCTGAAAAATTATTAAAGCTAACCTCTTTGTCAATATATATTTTTTTATATAAGGCCGGTACAATCAAAGCCATCGAGGTTTGAAATTTATAACTCTTGCTAGAGACTCCATAAATTTCTTTAGATAATGGATAAGCTGTAATATTCTTCCATTGAACTAGCCAATCGTTAAATTTATTGAACCTAGATATCATCTTATCAAGATCATCTTCAGTTTCGTTTTCACATTTATTCTCAATATTATTTTTCGAAAAAAGAGATTTTTCCTGCATATATTCATTTGCATAATCAGTAGAATTTTTAAAATTCGTACATATCCCATGTTCCAAAACATAGAGAATAGTGAATATTCCTTCATGGACTTTTTTCTTTAAAAATCTCGACTTAGTCACATTATAAATTTCTTTTAACGGATTATTATCACTTTTATATAATTTTTCAACGAAGTCGCTAACCCAATCATTATAAGGTGAAGCATAGACAGCATTTCTAATTTCTTGGGCTGTTAATGGTTTCGATCCCCTATTATATCGATTAAATACTTCTAATTCAAAATTTTTACCTGGAAAATTTTCAAAAACATAAGTAGATAATTTATAACTCAAAATTTTTTCTTTATATTCAATATCTAAATCTGAATAAGTCTTCCCATTAAGATGACTTAAAATTGGCAAGTCACTTAATGGAAAAGCATTAGTCCAAAATCGATAAAAAGCCTTCAACCGATGTTGCCCATCAACAACATCAATTACTCGAACTCCTTTATACCGAGTTGTACATAAAAACACAGGTGGAATTGGAATGCCTACTAAAATTGATTCAATAAGCGAGCTTTCTTCAGCCATGGAAAATCGATATTCACGCTGATAATCTGGTTTTAAAATTATGCTGTCAATATATTTTATTTTAATATCTTCCGTACTTTTGATAACTTCACTTTTTTGTAACTCATCTCCTTTTTCTATATCTGCTATTACATCTTTAATAGCAATATCACTTTTTTTGGGATCAACGCTTTGTAAATTATCCTTATTTCTATTAATATTATTCATCGTTACTCCTCATTATTTTGAATATATTGCTTCACATCATATTCTAGCTTAATATCTTTTGATATAGACGTTAATTCCGGGTATACTTTATTGAATCGTAACCCCAGTCTATATAATGATGCCAAGATGCTTTTTAAATACTTATGATGAATCACAACTTTCCTTAAAATATCTTTAGCAATAGAAATATTTTCTAAAGAATATTCTCCATTTTTAAAGCAAACAAATAGACCATTTTGTGCAGCAATACGTTTATTATTTCTATTCGCAGTACACACAAAAGGCATACCAGCTCTTATTTCCTCAACAGATTTAAAAGAAGATAGATTGATAACTTGACTATCACCCAAGGTTTTATGATTTAATTCTGAAGGATTTAGGAACCAAACTACAGAACAACTACCTATAGCATCTTCATCCGCCTCATCATTATCCGCTTCTTCTTCAAAAGCATTTTCAGCAGCAAACAATAGCGCTAAAAGAGGTGAATATGTAAAATCTAGCAAACAAGTATTGACACCAAAATGTTGCGCACAGACCAACAATTCATTCTCATTATTAATATTGATATCATGTAAGTATTGCGCAGCATAAATCTTAAAACTTTCAATAAATCTTATCTTATCAGCCTCTGAATAAAGCGCCATATTCTGCGAATCTTTTCTATAAATTCCCGGATATAATGGATAGTCGCGAAACTGTCCTCGCGCTAAGGAAAACTCTGATGGCAGACCTTCTACATAATCAATATATTCTTTAACGCTTGTAATTTCATATGAATCAATCATGTTCATACTGTGCCTCTTCATAACAAATAAAAAATCATAAATTTATTTTCGCAAGATTTGTTTGAATAAAAATGCCCGTAACCAATTAGGTACAATAGCTCCAATCAGACGAACCACGCTCTGAATCTGGTATTGTCTTCCTGTAATGAACCCAGTTTGTGCCATGTATTTGAAGAGATTGCGCTGAGACTGAACGTATTTCCACCCTCCACGCCGTTTATACATGTCCCTACCGACACGAACCCAAACTAAAGGTTCCGGCAAATTATAACCTTGATACCCATAATTCAACATTCGTATCCATAGATAGTAATCCTCAAGCAAGAAAAAACTTTTATAGCTACCAACCGATTCTACTGCACTTTTTCTGTACATAACAGAAACATGATTAAAGGGATTTCTCTTCTTTGCAAATCGAAGAATATCATTTTGTGTTTCTGGTACAACTCTCATAGAACAAATATGATTAGTATCCTCAATAAATTCTTCAATGAATCCTCCCAAAATACTTATTTCAGGGTGGGCAATCAATATTTTAATTTCTTTCTCACATCTATCAGGTCTGCTAATATCATCAGAATCCATGCGGGCAATAAATTCATTAGTACATTTTTTTATTCCTATTTTTAATGCATTTCCCAACCCACCATTCTGATGTAACCGATGAATACATAATCTAGGCCCAAATTTTTTCTTCATTTCAAATAAAACTTCATTTAACTCATTGGTCAAAGGGCCATCACAAACTACAACAAAATTATTGGTCGGAAGAGTCTGATTATAGATACTCAACATACTCTGACGCAAATATGCTGGATTTGGTGCTAGCATATAAATAGGACAAGTCAAACTGA
>ULNV01006986.1_pt1 | contig 12657 bp, 13 predicted proteins | sample 1952011 | NCBI WGS metagenome assembly ULNV01 (sample SAMEA4835586, study PRJEB28245) | human gut metagenome | biome: gut microbiome; material: fecal sample | place: Denmark | collected 2008
CCCGCGCCCGCTGGATTGGCATCCTGAATGGCGGCATGGGTGCTAAACCTCTGCTCTACGATGCATCCGTGTTTGCCATGCGCATTGCCAGGAAATGGCAGAACATGGAAACGTTGCGACTGAACGATACGGGATGGAATCCCAACAGTCAGAGTCAGCGGCATACTGACAACACACTCCCGGGCAGTGGCTATAATGACAATCCGTGGCCTGACTATATCGCCATCGGCACCACCTCTGCGCCGCTTGACGAACTGCGCACCCGTGACAATCTTTCATTTCTGGCACAGTCGAGCAATTCCCGTCATGTAGCCGATGGTCTTGATGTCAAGCTGAATGCTACCTATCAAGCTGACCGTTTGGACTTCACCAATTCCTGCACTACTCGTTATTTCGACAAGAATATACCCTCGTTCTTAGAGCAGAACACTATGCGTAGCCACGAACACCTGCTAAACGGCGAATGGTCACTGCAACTGAATCGGCACAATAACTATCTGAAAGACAATCTGAGCGTGGATGCCCTGTGGAATCATGCTACGTCTGCCGTCAGCGGTACGCAAACACTACAGCAACAGTCCGACCTCCCATCCTTTGACATCACCAACGATTTACAACTGGTTCGCCGAATCGACAGCCACCTACTGACCATCTCGTCGCACAACCGCTATGCCCATCGACCCCATTCGCTTACTGCCGATAACATTCTGCAAGACCTCACTACTGACGACTTCCGCTCTGTTACTGAAGCCCGTTATGGCTGGCTACTCCGTCGTTGGTCGTTCTACGCCCGTGGCGGCATCGACCTCAATCTGCACCATTTCCAGAGCAGACTCAGTGGTCTCATGCTGCCCGACTATCCTTTAGATGGCCATCGAAACTTCACCGTCCTCAAAACTTACGCCTCGCCCGAAGCCCGTTATCAGCACCATCGCTGGTGGCTTACGTTCTCACTGCCCATTAGCTACTATTATTATCATGTGGCAGACCTACTGGCCGATACCTCTACGGAAAAACACTTTATGTCCATTTCGCCAATGGTCTATGTTCGCCACCAACTCACGGCCAAGACCGAGCTCTCTGCTTATCTCAATTACAGTCTCCAGCCAGTCGCGCCAAGCAGTTATACGCAAACCGTCATTATGTCTGACTTCCGAAACCTAACCTTTCAGACACCATCCGCAGAAAGCATGCAGCAACGTTCGGCTTCCGTCAGACTGCGTTATCGAAACCCCATCACCTCGCTCTTTGGCAATCTTTCTATCAAATATGAACAGGACTATCAGCCCCTGATGCAAAACCAACTGTTCACCAGCGATCATGTTCTTACTGCTTTTGTCACTTGTGGGAACAATTTCTCCATTACCCAACTCAATGGCGGCATCAGCAAAGGTCTTTGGTCAGCCAAAATCACCGTAGGCATCGATGCGTCTTTTGGGCACTCCAGCGCCAGGATGATGCGGCAGAATGTGGAACAGCCTTACACCTCCACCTTCATCACCCTTGCGCCCAAATTCTCTGGCAAATTCACGCGCTGGCTCTCCTCTGACTATCGACTGACTTACACTAACAACCAATACAAGGTCGATGCAGTAAAGGCCATCCACAGTGCACTGCGCCAGAACCTCTCCGTTACACTCCTGCCTACTGACCAATGGCATATTGCTTTCGGCGCAGAGCATTACTACACGCGCTTTTCCACCGACCAGACCGCCAGCATCATTTTCCTCGATGCCTCTGTCCGCTGGCTCCTTTCCAAACGCATTGACATCTCTCTTGCCGCCACCAATCTCCTTAACGAGACAGACTATTGCTACACCACCTTCGGCACCCTCTCAGAATCTTTGTATTCCTTCAAGATACGACCAAGAAATATTATCATTAAAATGCAAATCAAGATATAGTAACGAAACAAATGAAAACAAAGAAGATTTGGAGAATCGCCTTTATGATGCTTGCTGCTTTCTCCCTCGCCTCTTGCAGCAGCGATGATGACTATAAGTTTTATGCAAGCAAACTTGAAGGTAAATGGAGAAAAGCTATACGAAGTGGTCTCATGGACGGAGAGACGGTAATATATACTTTCTATCCCGAGAACTGGTATTCTGGTCGCATCGAGCAGCTAGTTTCTGCATGGGCCGATGAAGGTTGGACAACAATAGACCTTAATTATAGGGTTGGAGAAACTGGGCACATGAATATATTCACAGGAAGAACTTACAATGGAGAATCCAAAATCTACCTTGAAGTTGATATTCACAAACTGACTGGTTCTGAAATGATTTGGTATCAAACTAATTCAAGCGAGGAAATAGCTCGCTTTACAAAAGAGAAATAAGTCAAATCGGAATTTAACGCAATGAATATCATTATCATTGGAGCAACTTCAGGCATAGGAAGGGCACTTTTTGAAAAGTACGCTGTTGATGGTAACTGCATCGGCATTGTTGGTCGACGTGCAAATTTGCTGGATGAACAGTACAAGCAACACCCCGACAACACTTTCACTTCTACGGCTGACATCACTAAACAAGAAGAAATCGAGCAGGCTATCCACACACTTTGTGCAAAGCTGAAACACATTGACCTCGCCATCGTATGCTCTGGTACGGGTGACCTCAATCCTTCACTTGACTATGCTTTGGAATGTCCTGCGATTGATACTAACGTTAAAGGATGGACGTTTGTCATTGATACGCTTTACCACATCTTCGAACAGCAAGGTTTTGGTCACCTCGTAGCAATCACATCAATAGGATGGCTACGAGGTGAGCCAATGGCTCCTGCTTATAGTGCAACCAAAGCCTATCAAATCAACTACATGGAAGCTTTGCGCAAAAAAGCTTTCAAGAGCGGTGGGCACATAACAGTTACTGACATTCGTCCTGGTCTCGTTGATACAGCAATGGCTAAAGGTGACGGTCTGTTCTGGGTGATGCCAGTCAATAAAGTTGCCAACCAAATTATTTCCGCTATTCGCAAGAAAAAAACAAAGCATACGTCACCAAACGATGGCATTTTCTCGCCATCATCAATAAGAATCTACCATTCCACCTGTATAGATTATTGTAGTATTATTCGTGTTCGGTAAAAAAAAGTTGTTCTTCACGTGCAGTCTTTTTGGAAAAGTGGTATCTATGTCTGTAGAGACAGTGTGTTTTCGATGGACATAGAACAACTCATAGAGCGAGGGCGACAGGTCTTATTGAATCCAATGGAAATACACATAGAAGGCAATCTCCAATACAATCGTTATGATTGACAGAAGGGAAAGGGAACCGACGATGTAGAACAAACGTTGTGACAGCCAAACACCCTCGTTATTCCTCACAATCTCTGTAAGTCTGTGACTCTGCTTCTGCCATAGAACTTCCTGCTGTTTGTATTGGTCGGCAAGCATCTGTTTCTCCTGTTCCATCCATTGGTTATGGAGTTTTTGCATCTTCTGCCAGTCAGTATCGCATACTGTTACGGTCACCTGCAACTTCTTGGGCGCATCTTCCATAACTTGGTCGATGTGCTCATTTATGGAATCGACCTTGTTGCTGATGGTATTCACGGCAGCACCGAGCACTCCTTCTTCACGCTGGGTTTGTCGGATTGAAGATTCCAAGGATAGCTTGGCATTGATGACGGCAGTTGTTGCCTTGTCAATGTCGGTACTCAACTGTTTGATTTCAGGAACACGGCTGACAATGTCCTGTTCGGCATCCTTCTCCTGTATTTCCTCCTGAACTTCGTTGAACATTACATCGAAGTCAGGCTTGTTCTCATTGTTTTTACTTTTTCTTATCATAGATATGTGTGATTGTTTTAACGGTGGAAACTACGTTGGCGTGGCTTAGGTTTGCACATGGAGTGAGCCATCTTCAGACATCGACGGGCATAGGCTCTTTCGTCCTCGTCCTTGTCTTTTCCCCATCCTGATTCAGGTGCAGAGCCACCACCTCCGCAAGATTCGGACATGGACGTGGCGGCATCAATGTAGCCAACAAAGAGAAGCATTGCAGTATGGGCAACGTTCTCGACAGTGGCAGTATCATTGCCATCTGGAACCTGAGCCTCATTGAGGAAAATGTCCTTGACAGAGTTGGAAATCTTGACAGCCTTGCAGCCAATAGGTGTATCGATGTTGAATGTGGTGAAGGATGGCACAGGCTTCGACTGGACTCTTGGCTTCACCTTTGTCTGAGTAGAAGTTGGCGTTGGAGCAACCGGGCGTGACGGACGGCTGCATGGGGTAACAGTCGGTGAAGCAGGTTTCACTCTGACCTGAGTAGGCTCTGGATGGAGCTTCTTCCATGTGGCTTCAAGTTGTGATGCCATGTATCTCCGACCAACCTCGGAAGCTTTGAAAACAGATGCATTCTTGCCTATGGTATAGCCCACCAGTTTCTTACCCTTGTCGTAACGAGGCGTAACTTCATAGCCCTTCATACGAAGCATCTTGAAATAGAAGTCAATGTCAAACTCCTGCATCTTCTGAAGGGTGTATTCGCAAAAGTCCTTAATCTCTTCCTTTCGCATGTCACGTATCTCCTTCGGCTGCTTCCAGCCATGCCGCATGTTGATAATTTCCGCAGCCATCATTGCTCGCGTGTGAATATCATGAACATCATTAGTGTTTCCGTCAAGGTCAACACGGCAGCAGTCCATGTGAAGGTGCAGCGTACCGGACTTGGAATCGGAGTGAAGTCCACCGACGTTCATTGAGTTGCGGAAATTGGTCTTCACTTCCTTCTCCATGCCCTTGGGGATGAGTCCGAGGGAGTCCATTGTTTCCAGACTTTCATCTTGAAGGTTCGCCCAATCATTCATGATGAAGTTTTCTGCCTCTTCTTTGGAGGGGGAGATTACAAACTGCACCATGAGACGTTCCAGACTTCTCCCTACGGTTCTGTCCTGCTGATGCAACTGGCAGTGATGCTTCATCATATACCAGATGGCAGTCGGGTCAATACCTTCGGGCATGTGGTTTACCTTGACCACCTTTGCCTTCTCCTTATCCAATGCGTACCTTACGGCATTGCCGCCGTAGGGTACGACTTTTGCTAGCATAATCATAGTTCGCTCCTTTCTTTGGTCAGCACAGGAGATGAGATGTTCTCTTCAATGCTGTACCAATGTTGGATGAGTTCTGCAACAGACTTTATCCACCATGTCATGAACTTCTCTGTCCTGAAGAGCTTCAACTTTTCCTCTTCCGTTTGCCTGGAGAGGACGCTGGTGATTTTTATCAAGTCAGTCCTTGCATAGACAAGGGAGTTAAGGGCATCGACCTCTTCCCTGGTGAGCCTCTGCCGTGGATGATGCTTCAAGCCTGTCTCGGTGAGATAGCGGTTCAGGCTGATGCCACATTCCTTGGCAAGTGCTTTGAGTTGCGACCAGACTTCATCCGTACATCTGAAGGCATGTACTCTGGTCGGCGGTTTCTTTGTTATGTTCTTTTTCTTCATTGTCAATATCTATTAATGAAAGGGATGAATATAAAACTGTTAGAAAGAAGGACAAGGTCTGCGAGCCTGCGAGTAGCCCGAGAAACTTTTAGGAGTGCAACAACAGGGACACCTGTTTTGTACTACAAAAGGATTTCTCGAAAAGTCCCTCTAAAAAAGCGGGTCTTTTAACTCCAAAGTTCCCGTCAGGGCTTAAAAGTGCGTCTTGGCTTGCCTTGCAGCCTGTATCGGCAAACTTCCCTTGGGATGGTTGGGCGGTGCAGGTCGCAGACCACAGTCCTTCAGGGCTGTTACTTTTCGCTATGGAGTCCATTAGGATTGGAATAGCCATTAGACTTCTGACTGTAGTCTCCATTGCTATCAGACGAGGTGCTGTTAGGATTTAGCGATTGTCCTTCTTGCTGTGCTGATGGCTCATCATTTCTTTTCCCTTCATTAGATAAGATAAGCTGCGTCTCAGCATAGCTCAAACGAGTTTGGCTCTGCGTTCGACTTGCATTATCTTTCTGACTACCATCGGCTTCTACATGCGAAGAAGGGATGTCAGCAGATTGAGGGGAAATGTTGTTCTGAGAAGAATCGGAAGTTCTTCCATCCGTAACAGATTTACCCACATTGCCACTATCATTAGATGGTGGTGATAGTTGGGACACATTGCTATCGGCAGGAGAAATCACACCCACGTTTCCTGCATCGGAATTGTTGCCATCTGAAACAGAAATTTCCTCGCCAATCTGCTTGTCATCCGACACATCAATAGTGAATACCCTTGCAGGTGGAACTTCCGCGGTGACGATTGCAGTGCCATCGGCATTCCTTCTTGTTGCGAAGGGATTCTTGACAAACATGCCATCCACATACCAGCCCGAAAAAGCATGAAGCGTATGGATGCGGTTATCTCCTACCTTCTGTGAAGAGGAAATACCCAGAGTCTCCATCGCCTCTATCAGTTTGGGAACCGTCTTGCGGTCTTTATCCCAGAGCTTGGCGAGTTGGGTATTGTCAACCATCACTTGGCCGGGCAAGATTTCAACCTGTTGAGTCTTGCTTATCTGTACCAGTTTCGTTTCGCGTTCAGCAAGTTCTACAAGAGACATGAAGCATTCCATGCGGTCAATCTTGTACTTCTTGCTGCGGAGATACTTCATCTGTTCCTCGGACAGAATGAAGCAGTAATGAATTATATGCTCGTTCATAATTGCTTGATTTTAGATTTTATCCCCGTCAAAAGGTTTTGCAATAGGTTGACTTCGTTGAGCTGAACCTTCATCGTTCCAACTGGACTTGTTTGGCTTGCGCTTGTGCGATGCAAGGATTGCAGCGTTCTGTTCCTCATCCGTCAGAGGGATGGGATTCTTGCGGTTCGCCTCCAACCACTTGTCAATCTCGTCAAGGTAGATAACCCAACGCTTGCCGGGTTTGGAGCCGGGGATTTCCCTGTTCGCGAGTTTCTGATAGATAGTCGCAAGGGGAATGTTGGTGTACTCGGCAACCTGCTCTGGCGTGACAGGGCGGTGTCTGTTCTCTCTCTGCTGAGTTGGTCTGTTCTGAAGGTTCAGCAGTAACGCCTTCATGCCCGACACTTCATCCCGAAGTTCGGCGATGACCTGCGGAAGGTCATTGAACGTAATTTGATCTTTTATCATTTGACAACACGACCCTTTAGTGGAATCGTGCTGCAAAGGAACCCCGTTACGAATCGGAGGGCAAGCCACAGTTTTATAACTGGTGCGTCACGAAACAATCACGCAGTTGAGCCTTCTTTTTGGCTGTTATTCGTGGATAAAACAAGAAATTGAAGCGGATTTTGATAATATCGAACATGTAAGTATAATGAATGACAATTGAGATTACGGCTGTTTTTGGGGGTAAGATTTCAGCGCAAAAGGGCATAGGCACATCAGGACCACGCCAAAGTTTGGTTTCTGATGTGGATCCAATATGAGATGTCTTTGTATTGATATAGGAGAGGTGAGAAAGATTATCTTCAGTCTTTCTCTATGCCCAGTTGTGAAGGAATATGGAATAGCAGTCCGTCTGCCCCCTGGATGTCACAATGTATCTGGTCGCTGTTGGATGTGACTGTCAGGTTCCTGAGTGTGCTATGCGACAATGGTTCTCCACTGCCTGTTACGCACAATGAAGCAAAACGACGTTCGATATAACAAGCGCAATCATCGTTGCTGTAAACCTTGCCTTTGCCAAGTCCTAATCTTATAGCAATGCTCCAGACCAGATGGCGGACATCGAAGCTGCTCAGCTTGGTCTTGAATCTCTTCCACTCAACTTCTGGGCGGTAGTTGTGATCCATCGCGAATCTCAACAGGTCTGTACAGAACTCGTCCATGTCTTCCTCATATACAAATGGAGACATTATGTATAGAAGGTATTCATGAATGGTGTCCAGTTTCTTCTTCTGGCTTTCTGCCTGACTTTGGTAGAAGTCATCAATGCCTTGTTGATAGGTCGAGCTGGCAGAAGCAGCCGAAACAGTGGATGGTTCATTGTCGGGATTGGCTTCTTCCGATATGACCTTGGAATCTTTAACTGTAGTCTTCTCAACTATCTCCTCGACCACCTCAGCATCGCAAACACTTTCATTCACATTTGACTCAGCAACCATAGGCATTGCCTCCAAAAGAAAAACAGGTTTCTGTGCCGTTGACTCATTTGTTGCAGTTTGATTATTGCAAGCATGAGTCTTGTTTTTCCGCGTCTGCGCTATTCCCACGAAAGCATACTGCACAGCCAAGTACATTGACCATAGGATTATTACAATAATCAAGTAGATGATAGATACAGGAACGATGCCATCGGGAAGATTTGAGTCTGCCCACTGACAAAGTGGAATTGAAAGAAGAAGTACTGCAACTCCCGGCAGTATTCTTGTGGAGATCCATTCGAGCCGGATGGAAGCCTCACGTGAAGTGATTGAAGATGGTGAATCTATTTTCATTGTCTTTATGTGTTATTGTCCGTTGTTTCAGAAAACGCGCTGCAAAGTTATGAAGAATTTTGCTTATGACGTATAGTCTTTTCGTCTGTAGGCCAATGATTTATATTTATTTGTGAATCATACTTGAAGTGAGTATGATTTTCACATTTGGCCTTTTCCTCCTTTTTCTTCGTTGTTTGATTTCTTGGCAAAGGTATAACGAAAAATGAGAGCCAATCGTGTTGGTTCCCATTTTCCCATGTTTGTGACTTGAAAATAGTATCATTGGTTTCATTTCTCGAAAAAATAGAACCAACAAATAGGTTTATCCCTGCCCGACGACTTTCAGCTGTGGAGTTATCTTTGGCTTCAAGGTGATGCGGTTGACACTCTCACGCTTGCTCTCGTCAGCCATATTCGCATAGATCTGAGTTGTTTCCACGTTCTTGTGACCGAGCATGTGCTGGACGGTGTAGATGCCTGTTCCTGCATCAACCTGCAAGGAGCCGAAGGTATGACGGGCACAATGGAAGGTGATGTGCTTGGTGATGCCCGCTGCCTTCAACCAATTCTTTAACGTGGTACCCGTCATCTTGTCCTTAAAGTCAGGGAATACTTTTGCATCGGGGTCGTGTTCTCCATCATAGAAGCCAATGAGTTCAAGAGCCTCTTCGCTGACTGGGTTATTCACGAACTGCTGAGTCTTCTGCATCCGTACAGTGATATACATGCCTCCATCTCCGTATGGCTGAATCTTCTTCCATGTCAATGCCTTGACGTCGCTCTTTCTGAGTCCAGTCAGACAGGAGAAGAGGAATGCCTTCTTCAATACTGGTTCCTTGCAGTCTGTATTGGCAAGCTTTACGAGTTCCGGCTGTGAGAGGTGTTCCTTCTCCGTTGGGATGGTGTCAATCCTGTCAAGGAAGCCGTTGGGATTCTCCTTGATCTTGTGGTCACGGTAGGTAGTGTGGAGTACGGCACGGAAGGTTGACCAGTAGCCTGCAATGGTGTTGGTGTGCAGTTTCTGCTTCTTGTGGATGGTCTGTGGAGCGGTATAAAGGTACTCCTTGAACTTGTTGCACAGGTCAACGTCTATTTCCCCGAAGGTGCATTTCCCTTCGCAGAAGGTTTCAAAATGCTTATAGACGTTCTGCCATTTGGTGTTCCTGGCGTCGGCCTTCTTCTTGAACCATGCGAGGAAGCTGCCTTTCTCCTTCTCACGGTCAAAGAAGTCATACCTCTCATTGACAATGCTCTCATAGCGTCGGCAGCGCAGCGCCTCGGCTTTCTCTGTCATGCGCTCGTTGTAGTCACGCTCGCGCTGGTTCTTGGGCTTGGCAAAGATGTAGATGCCAAGTGACTCATGTCTCTGTACCTTCATGGTTGACTCATCCCTGTAGCCGGGGTAGTAGTCAAGGTAGAAGCTCAGTTGCGTACCTTTCTTTATCTTACGCGTACGCAAGGTTACGGTCTTGCAAATGTTACTCATACTTGTATGAAATTTGTTTTGTTAATAATCGAAGGCTATGCGTCTCATAGCGGGTGCAAAGTAACTGCGTGATGGAAGTGTGGCCAACTTACCTTTTCATAACTCACGGATAATTGCACTTTCACGCTGTTGTTACTTATTATTGGGCTTTATTGGAGCCTGTAAGCCCCGAATTGCGCCAGTCTGCTCGCCATTATTCGGTCTAATTCCTCCTTGACGATGAGGTTCTGTACACCGACTTTCACCTTGGTAATGTTGTTCGTCTTGACAATAACGCATATGTTGCTCTTGGTCAAGCCGTACTTCTCGGCAGCTTCGGCTGTGGTGTAATAGGCATCACTCGCCTTAAGGTCTAGACGGAAGATGTCGTCAAGATGTTTCTTTGAGTAATAGGTCTTTCCATATTCTCGCTTGGTGGGAATATGGCGGCGATATGCTTGGGTGCGCAGGGATTCCTTGGTCGTGGAATATAGGGATTCTGCCTCATCCGTTGTCAGCCATTCTGTCAAGGCTTCTATCTCAGCGGAAACACCGAAGAGGGCATCCATGTGTTTCCGGCTATAATAGTTCTTGCCTGCTATCTTACACATAGGTATGTTGTTTCTCTTGGCAGAAGTGTAGAGCCATGAACGCTTCACTTTGTAGGTTGCCATAACGTCCTCGCCAGAGATGTATTCAAGTGGTTCAATGTCTTGAAAAGAGTTCTCTTTCCTCGTTGACTTACTTGAATCATGTTCCTTCTTCAACGAAAGGGAAGAAGGATTCTTAGGTTTGGATGTTGGCAAGACACGATGATAAGGATTTCCTGCAAGCATCTTTTCAATGTCTGCCTTGCGGATGAATGCCATACGGCTGCTGATTCGGGATGCAGGAAGTTTACCCTCGTTTACCAACTTGTAAACGTACTGACGGGAGCATCCCATGAGGATGGCAGCCTTGGAGAATGTAAGGTACTCCTGGCTGGCGATGTCTATAACAGGCTGGACTGCCTTCAAAAAGTCCTGTTGTCTCTTCTTGCGCTGAACCTTTGCTGCCTCGGCACAATGTTCTGAGCAATACCTCTGCGAACCGCTGTTACAAGTGAACTCCTTTCCACAGAAGGCGCATTTTCTTGTCTTTCTCATTTGACTCCTTTTATGTGGTTTTACAATCAATTTCTTGCAAACCGCCACGGAGTGAACTTTCGTCAATCATTGACACCCATTGTCAACTCATTCCACGATGTCACGTTCTTCAAATGAGGTCACTTCCTTGCTCCTTTCCCTCTCGTTCATCAGTCAATCGTTGTCCACTCTTGTCAACCTTTGTCAACCCAGTCCACGAGATGGCAAAATAAAAGCCCTCAAAATTCTCCGCGGTAGAAATGCGTTGCTAAGATAAGCGGATTTTTGAGAACCACCAAAAAGCAAGTCCGAAGTGTTAAAATCTAAAAGTAGTTGATATACAGAGCTTTATCTCTATATGTTTTTCATTGTTTATAGTTGTTTAGAGGTCTCTAAATACAACCTTGAAAAGCACTATAACCTACTTCCTGAATTGTATTAGGAAGAACTATGCTTTGGAGCTTTACACAATCCATGAAAGCATAATCGCCAATTCCTGTCACTGTGTAATCTTCACCGTTATTATCTTGCACTGTTGATGGGATAACGATACTACCTGTATATTTTTTACCAGTAGTATTAGGCTGGCTTGTAACTGTACAGGTGCGATTTTCTTTAGACAGGATCTTGTAGTAAATGCCGTTTGATTCAAAGTCATAGGCAAAAATGTTAATGGCTGCAATGAGCATCAACACTAAAGAGAGTAATTTTTTTTGCATAGTAGTTCCTTTTTTAATCGTTAAAACCGAGAACTTGGATATCGGACAATGTGTCCTCGTTGTGGTTAAGTTTAAGAGCGTACTCTAAACCTTCTTTGACAAAGGTGTACAATCCTTCATTATTAAGCCCTTCAGGTCTTTCTTCGCAAGGCAAATTTGTTTCTTGCGGCACTCCGTTAAGTACAAATCGCACTCTAACGCTTTTGTCAAATTTTCGATGTGTCATAATAAAAGCATTTTAAAGTTATACAATGTGTTATTTTAAAATGCGCCGCCACTGTTTTCATGCCTCCTACGGATACAAAACGTGGACGAAACCTGTCCGCGTTGCAGCCGTAGGAAAAGCTGAGATAAACGACAAGTGACGTCCACGATATCGCGGACGTTCGCTATTATTCGCTTATCAATGCTTTTTTGAAATTTCCTACGTTCCAACGCGCATGACGAATAGCAAACGCTAATTTTTTAATCCTCGAAAATGAATCATGCTACCCACTGGTGGCAATCATCACGGCAAATTTATCGAATTTTTTGCTATTTGCAAAACTTTTCTTGTTGTTTTTTTATAATCATTAAATATTCGGCTTTCTTGTATGAACTTATTTTTAGTTATTGTCGATGTCTTTAGATTATGGCCCATCCCAAAGTTCTGTTTCTTCGACGGTTTTTAATCTTTCAAGCATCCAATGGATAGCCAATAGCCATGTTTGCGCTTCATAAGTGTTATGTTTATGCTTCATAAAAGGCATGTTTACAATCTTCAAGTGATGATGTTAGGCTTGCAAACATGCTTTGCAAAGGATGAAAAAACATCGAAAAGGGAGCATTTTTACTCCAATTTTGCATAAATATACAGATTGACAGAAAGATAGCAAACAAAGCCTTGCTCTTTCATAATGCACAAAATTATAGTTAAAATTAAATCACGAATTGTTAACAGCTCTTAAATACACCC
>ULNV01017376.1_pt1 | contig 12606 bp, 10 predicted proteins | sample 1952011 | NCBI WGS metagenome assembly ULNV01 (sample SAMEA4835586, study PRJEB28245) | human gut metagenome | biome: gut microbiome; material: fecal sample | place: Denmark | collected 2008
ATGGCGGATGATTGCTCGTCGTCAAAATGAAATAAAACGTATCTTCCGCATCTTTCTGCATCTGTTCCCGAATCGCATCAAAAAGGATTCCATCCGGTACGCCCCAAGACGAGCTTTCACCTTGATTCGGTAATTCATCGGCACAATGGAACTCATCAAAGCCTTCGCGCAATGTAAAAGGCTCGATATCCTGCCAGCTCCGCAATCCGCCATACCAGAATACCGTCTTATAGCCCATGCGTTTCATCATAGCGCCAATCCCTAAGCCATCGACATCACCGTGGCGCCCCATCATGTAGTTGACATACAGGCCAACATCGGGCAGTCCTGTCAAGAACCCATTGAGGGACGTCATCGTCCCATTGCCGTTCGGCAGGAAATGATACGTATGGGCGCCTTTCGCTTCCAGCCATTGACCTGTACGGGCTAATCCCAAATCGCGATATTCCGGCAGCAAAGGCCATAACGCATAATTTTCCCCTAAAATGACGACGACATGATGCGGACGGTGAACCAAAGGCGTCCCCACGGTTTTCCGGGTAAAGGCTTCATCCAGCGTAGCCGCCTGCGGATTGCCGCCCAGAACCTGAATGGCCTGGCGCAGCTCTTCAAGCGATACCGAACGCAAGGCCCGTTCCGTAGCCCGTCGGTGAGTCGAATAAGCCCGGTAAAGGGCCTGACCATCATCTAAAACAGCCTCATTCAATAAGGTATACCGGGTACGAGCTGCACTTTCCCAGGGAACGCCGCTGTCCGAATTGAAGGCTCCGCCAAAACGACAGAATATCCCAAAAATGGGAACTAGGACAGCCACCAAGACGACATATCGGCGAACATGCCGTTTTGGGGTCCAGACCGGGGTCTTCGCTAAACGCAGCCACAAAAAGACAAACAAGACGATAAGTGCGGCAGCCCCGGCCAGACGGGGCCAGAACTGATACTGATGGACGACAGTGTCCCAAATGGCCGCTTTATCATCGGTCATACCGTTGAACAACATGATGTCAAAGGCATGGTGAAAGACCTCATAATAAGGAATCCGGGCCATAAAAAGCACCGTCATAATGGCAATAGCCGCACTCCCTAAGACATTCCGTATTTTCTGAACTGGCCAACGCGGCCAAAAACTGTAAGGAATTGTCGCAAAAACAAAAGGAAAGGCCACAAGGAAAGCCGTCGTCTTCAAACTAATCCGGGCACCGAGCCACAAAGCTTCAGCAATATCTCCTGCCCCGGTATTCCCTAACTGCCCCGAATAAATGACCAAAAAAGCACAACGGAAAACCATGAGCAATACATGGATATAAACAAATAATTTTGCATCTTGCTGGATACTACGCAAAAACCTCAAAAAATCGCCTCGTTTTTTTCTAAACACGAATCGGCATGACGAATGAGCCAAGCCGTTAAAGAAACATAGTCGGACGCGAATGCACAGCCAGTACCTACAGCAGGTTTATATTTTTCACGCACTTCCCTTGAGGCTTCGCCTTGCCTTTCAGCCATATCAGACATAACTTCCCCGACTTCGTTTTCTGTCATCCATTGTTTCGGTGTCACCAGGTACGCTGGCTGAGTTTGCGTCAAGGCCGGATACAAGGAATAATATGTAAAGCCTTTAGGCGCGATTAATTCCAAAACGGTTGGGATGATATTCAAGTGCGTGCCTATTTTAGCTTTGGCAAACCAATCCGTAGAAAGCTGCGGATGATGAATCAAAAGGGGCGTGCAATACAATTCACGGAACATATAATCCCGCGGAACTAAGGACGAATTACTTAAATCACCATATAAATTAGAATGATCACCTGTATAAAGGATCAAACTATCTGGAAAAGCTTCCTGGATTTCGTCAATAAAACGGTTAACAGCCTGGTCAGCATAACGAGCCGTCCCAAAGGCTTTGCACCGTTCTTCATTATCGCGGATATCTGAACCAATAGATTCATCAAAAATGGATTTATCAAACTTCAACACTTCTGGTTCAATTTTATAAGGCCCATGATTGGATGTCGTATAGATAAAATGGAACGTCGGTTCTTGGATTTCTTTTATCCGTTTCGCCACTTCCTGTAAAAAGACATGGTCATAGACACCGACCCAGGTACGTGGCGCTTGAGGACCACAAAAATCAGTGGCACTTTCCACGCGGTCAAAGCCTTGCGCTCTGCCAAAGTGATTGAAGTTACCATTAGAAGCATTGCCACCATACCAATAGATAGTCTGATAGCCTAACTTCTTCATTTGCCCGGCAAAAGATGTCGGCACTGTGTTGTGCCAAAAGGCTTCCATTTCATTCAATTCTAATTGGGCATCATAAATCCCGGTCATCAAAGAAACAATAGAAGGCCGCGAAATATTACCGGCCGGCAAAAAATGATTAAAGTACATCGTATGTGGGTTCGCAATGAATCTTTTTGTCGCATCTAACACATGCAGCCCCGCATACAGTGGATCCAAAGCCCATTGCGGAACACTTTCACCAACAATAAAGAATACATGCTGAGGCTTTTTGATTTTAGGTCCTTGAGCGACTCGATGATAAGCCAATAACGGGCTTTTTAAAGATTGCCAATCCATAGCATGTCCTAGTGGCATAATCTTTGTAATATGTTCAGCCAAGGTGTCATCACTTTGCTGCATTTCTTCAGCTAAAGGTTTGCGGTGTACCCATTTTAAAGCCACTAAGTCATCAACACAAGCTCTCGCTAAAAAAGCATCTTCTTTAACAATCGAAGGAATGGTATCCCATTCTGGTTTATTACGATGATTCAAAGTTCCACCAAATCGTACCCAGTAAAATCCCAGAATAGCTAAAAGGAAAATCCCAGTATTGAAAATATACTGCACTATTGTTGAATTAAAATGAGGTAATCCAACAGAAGGAATCTGCTGTAATATCCAGCATCCTAATAATACGGCCGGGACGTAAGGAATATATCCCAACAAAATGAGCAATCCATGATCTTGATGGAAAAAAACATCAACAAGATTATGCTTTTCCGCATGTTTCCCCATATGAACTAAATAGTTAAAGGTATCATGGAAATGACGGTAGAAAATCATCTTTCCCATAAAAGCAGCGTAAAGAATAGCCGCATAAATGGCACCAATCCCTAAACGTAAAGCTAGTCCGTGAACTTGGAAAAAGTCAAAAAAAGCAGATGGAATCGACACCAAAATCATGGATGCCAAAAAAACATAGGCATTAAAATCCATGCCCCACCAAAAGCCGTAACGGAAACACTCCAATAAAGCCCTTCCCTTTCCTTTAAAAGAAGGATAAGGCTGGTAAATCTTGATAAAAGCTATACGAAAAATAGCACTCAAAATAGGGAAAAACAGAAATAATTTTATATCTTGCTGTAATCCAAAAAAGAAGTTATCAAACATGTTCTACTCCTTCATTTATACTTTTCTCTGATGCAAATGTGATGCCTAAAATAGCAAATATTATTTGCATTGCAGCCTTATTTGTAATCCCTGTATCTACCATACCATGTAACGTTAGCGCAAGAAAGGACCATAAAGCTGCCTGGTAATAAATATTGTAAGGTTGTTTTTTTATCCTCATAGCTAATATTCCAATAGTTCCACATGTAAAAATTAAAAAGCCAATTCCACCTATCAATCCGGTAGTTGAAAAAAAATATGCAATGCTATTATGTGGCATAGGCAGATTGGGTTCTTTAGCTTCAGGTAAGATATATAGTGGATACTCATCTTTCCATCTTTCAAATCCAACACCATGAATAGGGGAATCTTTCCACATGGCATAACTAGATTTTATAAGCAATATTCGTTCTAAATCATAACTACGATGGAAAGTCTGTGTAGCAACATAAATAGTTCCGCTTAAAGCAATCACACACAGTAAAAGTGTAGATAATTTGAAAAAATATGTTCTTTTCGTTTTGCATAAACTAACAAATCCCTTTAAAAAAATCCCCCCTAAAATAAACCCAGCAATGCCTCCACGGGATTGAGAAAAAAATAATAATCCAATTCCAATTATACAACACATCCCCCAAAGTATTTGTTCGTTTTTTCGATTTATCCCATATTCTTTGATATTTTTTATAAAGCCGGTTATCAAACACGGCAATACCACTACAAGTAGTGTAGCTAAATGATTAGGAGATGCAAAATAGCTGGATACGCGTATTTCTACATTATCATTAACTAATGTCTGGTATATACCAACCAATCCAATCGCCCAAACCGCACCTATAATACCATAAAACCAGGATTGACGATAAAAACTAATCGAATAAAAAAAATAAAGAATAAAAAAGGGAATTGTCCATGTAAAATATCGCCAAGTATCAAATATTACTATCAATTTATCAGATAAAAAGGCTGAAATAAATAAAGATAAAAAAAAGACCATATAACAGAAAAAAAAGCTCTTAGGAAACTCAACTATTATTGAATACCAATATTTATGATTATATAATAAAATTAAAATAGTTAATCCTGCTGAAATACTGAATCCAGCAGTTGTACATCGGGAGACTAGAAAAAAAACATATAAAAAGATAATTAACTCCACAAATTTTTGTTTCCACAGTACTCCTAAGTCAAACAACTTTAATCCCCCTATCATATTTTACCTTTTAGATATTCTTGCTGAAAGCGCAAGTTCCCATATATTTTGCATATAATAGGGCAATGAAATGAAGCCCATTTTAAAATTTTGAATTTCATTTTGATATCGTAATCTTCTCTATTATAATCTTTAACTTTTATATAATTCAAAATATCTTCTTTTTCATTTTTTTTCATTTTCTTTATACTTTTATAATCAATATACAAAGCTTTGATTCCTTCATGCACAGCTTGTGAACGGGCCCAATAGGCCGCTTGTATATTGCCATGTTTAATAGCCATTGCTTCATGTTCGCAAAATGCTCTAAATTTACTGTAACGGTTAAAAGAATTAAAATCATTTAACTCACTTGTCGTTGAATTAGGATTAATACGATTATTAAAATATAATGATTCTGATAAATATCCTATTTTATGTACATTTTCAAATAACTGGGGATGAATGAACAAATCTTCATAATAATATCCAACAGGAAATTTTATATCGTCCCAGACTTCTTTCTTGTAAGCTTTATCCCATATAAGATTAGAAATTTTATTCATTAAAACCAAGTTATAAAAAGAATCGGAATTATCTTTGTCTAAAAAAATCCCCTCTTTTTCAAAATCATGAATAAACGGGACTATGCCCTCATCAGTAATTTCACTATGTCCAAAAAGTACCAAATCAATTGCAGAATCTTTTTCCATACATCGAACAACTTTTAAAAGTAAGTCTTTCGCAATATAATCATCAGCATCCACAAATAAGATATATTTCCCAGTTACACGTTTTAAGGCGAAATTTCTTGCTGCGCTTTGTCCTTGATTATTTTGATGAAATATATGGAATCTTGAATCATTAGAATATGCGTCGCAAATCATTTCAGATGAATCAGTAGAGCCATCATCGATAAGAAAAACTTCAAAATTATCATATATTTGATGAACGATAGAATCTAAACATCGATGCAAATATGGTGCAGCATTAAAAACAGGCACAATAATGGATACTTTTGATTTCATAAAAACCACCTTCTACTATAATCATCCTAATTCTAATACCTTTCTTACTGAGTCGGAAAATTTATACTTTTCATTAACAAATGTCCCCCCCTGTTGTGCAATAGTTTCTCTTTCAACAGGATGTTTCAAATAATAGTCGAATAAATTAACAACTTCTTTTTCATCATGATAAAAAACCAAGTGTTTTCCATCTATAAAATTGATGACGTGATTATCTTGTTCATCACATAATTCAAAATTATTATTACCTAAAATTTCAAAAGTCCGACAATTAAATCCTGTATGTTGCGGTATATGTATATTTAAATTTATTTTTGTCTGTTTATATAGACCAGCACATTCAGCTGGTGATATTCGTTGATTTATGACATAGGAATGCAAAGTGGGATATTTACAGTAAAATTTAACAGAACCAATAATCTTTTGTAAATAATGAGAATCATGCCAAAAATGTCCATAACAGATCATTTTTTTGTGATTAGTTTTACAGTATTTTGCAATCGCATTAAGTATTTTTAATCTTTTTTTAGAACCAGAAACTAATCCAACAAAGCTTATATCATATTTTTTCTCTACATTTTCAGGAGCTGTGCAAAAAATATTATTTCCCATCGTTAAAGGAACATATTATTTCCCATCGTTAAAGGAACATAATGTATTGTTTTATGGTATACAGAAGAAAGCGCTGTATCTTTAGGTTCAAATGATGAAACTTTTTCATATAAAGATAAAGTAGAATCTGGCGTTTTCATCGAATACATTGAATCTACAAACCAAATATAGCAATGAGCCAATTCAGCTATTTCTTGGTCGACAAGATATTCCCCATTTTGGCAAAAATCATTTATGCATAGTAATCTATCGATTCCATGGTCTACTATATATTTTTTTAGCTCTTTTCTCTGTTTTTGATAAATTTTATCTTCATTTACAATGAAAACTTTCCCATCAATATGTAATTGAAAAAAAGCTTCTTGGAAACTAGGAATGAGCCCGGTAACAGCCGAACGGTTTGCAACAAGCAAGAGAACCTTCATATATACCACCTCTGAATTAAAAGCATTGTTCTAATAATCTACTCCACTCATTCCAAATAGCTCTCGATGAGTATTTTTCCATGCTAACTTTAGCAAATTTTCCCATTTGCATACGTACCTGTTGATTTTTCATAATCTTTTGCAAGGCAATTCTTAATGGCTCAATCCCATCATCGCACAGATAGCCATTTTCTCCATCTTTAATCAGTTCATTAACGGCACTACAGCTTTTATAGCCTACTGCTGGCAACCCCATGCTCATGGCTTCTCCCAGGGCTAATCCAAACCCTTCATAGGCACTGGGAAAGGCAAAAATATCGCCCTGTTGGAGGACACTGGGGACATTATTCGTAGGGCCTTTTAGGAAGACTCTATTTTCTAAGTGATGTTTTTTGATTAACAGCTGTAATTCTTTATAATATGCCTTTCCATCTTCAGCTCCCCATAATTCGACATTCCAATCCGGGAATTCATCGGCTAATCCAGCAAAAGCTTCTATTAATAAATGAGGGCGCTTATGATTCTTCGATAATCGGCCTACAAAGAGAATTTTATACGTATCTTTTTTAGCACTTAAATCAGCTTGTACGTCGTATTGTGGAATAGCGTTGCCGATGACGACAGTCTTGACATTGGGTAAATGACTTTTTAAATGCTGCTCAAAAGAGGGTAATAACACCTGGCATACCGCACTTTTTTCTAAGGCTGGTATTTCTTCTTTCGGATACGTATGGAAATAGTCTTCCGGATTACCGTGACTCATGGTGATGACAGGAATCTTTGTCTGTAAGTCACAGAGTAGCATTTTACTAGCCGCTGGCTGAAATGAAACAATGACGTCTGGCTGAACCGTCTGTAAAACATCCTTTAAATGGTCCAACAGAAATGATGCTGCAAATTCATCATTTACAGTCCGAGCTTTTTGTTTATCGAAAGTTCGGTAAAATTCTCGTTTTACTTTTAAATACCATGGATAAGAAATGGATTTTCCCTTATAATGGCGGATATCATAAGCTGGGATATCTTTATCCAACGGATAATAAAAATCACCGGTTTGGACATCGCTATAAACAAGGGAGACTCGATGGCCCCGCACTTTCATTTCATGGGCAAAGGCGCAAGTAACTTTTGCCATACCACCGCTATCGCCAACCATTTTTGTCAAATTTGCCAATAAAATATTCATCTGTTTCATTCCTATCGCAAAATATTCTTGATCAAGTTTTCCTGACTGTATGCCTCATTAGCCGCATCCAGATTTTTCTGGTACACTTCGGTATTCTGAACTAAGTCATCGATGAATTCTTCCAATTGTTTTGTAAAAGCTGGAATGGATGTCAAATCGACGGCTTTACCGATATTGAATTGCTGTAATACTTCCGGATTAAGTTCCGGTGAAGCCAAAACGGGTTTATAGAAACCAATAGCCGTAAACAACATCGCTCCCCAATGATACCGATACCGTTCAGCAGCATAAGGCATCATGATAGCGTCGACACTAAGCAAGGCTTTCTGCCACTCAATACCGATGAGATTTTTATGCCAGAAAGTAATATTTTTATAGTCCTTATAGTCTCGAGCAAATCGCTCAAACAATTCACCATCTTCAGGTTTAGCCGTTGCTCCCTGGACGATAAGTTCTACAGGGACCGAAAAACGAGCCTTTGTAAAAGCTTCTAAAAAGAACCCGAGATTTTTTTCTTTACGGAATTGACCAAAAAAGCCGATTTTAATTGGCGGCTTAAAGAAGAGATGTTTCTGGACTGGTAATTCCTGGGGTTTAAAAACAGGAGGTGCCATAAGATCTAAATTAGTCAAACCACTGTGCTGGAAATCATTGCGCAAGGTAATGACTTTCAAGTGAATCTGCTTATAAGGCATAATTTTATGAGCCTGTTTTTCAAATTTTGGCTGTTCGTGTGGGTTAATACCGTGAAAAACCATGTACACCGGAACGGGTGAATCTTTCAGATGGCTATGTAATATGGTCCGGATATAACGCCATGTACCAGTAGGAATGATAATAGCGTCACAATGATGGGCACAGGCTTTCTGATAGGCTGAATTAAACCAAGCTACCCGGCGCTTTTCTCTACGCAAAGATAAGAAGAGTTTTTTTAATTTCCCTGCTCCTGCATAGGTAACGACTTCTCCCCCGTCCAGATAATTGACATCGCAGTGATAGTCCAGCTTAAAGGGAAATCGTTCCGGCACAAAGAAAACCGGCTCATGGCCTTGTTTTTTCAGTTCTTCGACCAGTATCCGGTCGAATTCAACTTCATGTCCTGCCGGCATGACAATGGATTCTAAAATAGCAACGCGCATAACCAAAAAGCTCCTCTCTATTTTCGTTCCAGCCAGTCAATCATTCTAGGATTGTATTCATAAATACAGAATAAGCATGTATTCAAAATATAAAATGCGGCTTTTCGCTGCAGCAAGTCAATTTGAAGTGTAAGGATCGTCTTTAGTATATCATATAAATCGCCGCTTGGTCTTTCATTACGCTTTAACAAACGCTGGATTTTTACCAAATTCAAGCGAATAATATTTGAAAAAATCTTTTGATTGTATTGTGTAATATCGGGACAGCAGCTTTCTTCATTTGCTCGGGTTTTATACTGCCCCAACTCAGCCAACCGCACATAGCTGAATAAATAACTGTCATCTTCAAAAGAGGTGATATGGATGCATGATTCTACCATTGGATAATTAATATACAGGCGTCCATTGGATGTAGAATCATTGAAATAAGTCATCATGGTTTGAATCGCAGTCGGCGAAAATCGATTATCCTGCGGGTCGAAATCAAAGACAAGAAAAATATCGGTGTATCGATCATCGAAGATTTTCTTTTTCTCTTCGTCCGCTTCCTGCTCGCGTAAAAAAAGGAGAAAATCCCAGTCTTCCAAATCGTCGCCGTAGTATGAGCGAATACGCTCATACAAATCATATAAGTTAGCTCCATAGGAAACAATCTGGCGGCGCTCCTTATACGTGTCAAAAAGGCGATTCAATAATTGCGGCTCTTTTTTCTCTCCTTCAACAATGGCTAAAATTTTCTTACTCATCGAATTCACCATGCTTCATCAGATTTTCTAAATTATACCCTTCCCGGAGTTCCCGGTCCGTAGCATTTGCTAGGGAAATAATTTTATCCGGCAATAAAAGGAAATAGCAGTCAGGCCGCATGATCCGATTGCTTAAAAGGCCTGTATTATGAGACGTCAGTACAGTCTGGATAGAGAACTTTTCTTCCAAAAGCCTTACAATTTTTTCAGCCAGTTCATAGTGGTAAAAAGCATCGAATTCATCAATAAACAAAAAGCTGATTTTATCGGCATGTTTATACCAGTAAAAAAAAGTCAGCAAAGCACAGGTACCATTCGATGCTTCAAAAAAAGGGACCAAATGCGCGTGTTTGAAGAAGAGGCTTTTTTTGCCGTCTGCCTGTGAAGCCGCACAGATTTTTTCATGAACGCCATAATTATTGAGGAATTCTTCGAATTCATGAACAAAACCATTTTTGATGATATAATCTGCCATGGATTCTGTCACTGTCGAAAAGCCGACGAATTCATTGTTATTCCCTAAGCTCCGGAACCATAACATGCCGCTGACGAATTTCATCACTTCACGCACAGGATTTTTTTCGTCTAACGGCAGGTTGTTGGCCATATACCGCAAAACAGAAATACCGCTGTCACGAAATTCCCAGTTAAGCGTATCCAGACCAAATTCTTTCAAGTGGCTGAAATCGCCTTCTTGTTTTACGTAGTCAAAAGAAAAAACAAGCTTATTGTTTAGAGACAGTGATTCTGAAACGAGTTCCTTCGCTGTCTTTTTACTGTATGTATAAGTAATCTCATCTTCCCCACGTTGAAAAAGATAGGAGAAGTCAACAATTTCAGAATTGCTGTCTGCGTTGCTGTAGTTGATGACCGATTTTACGATACCGTTCTTATCAACTAAATGATAGGTGATATCGGCCATGGCTAAGCCGAAATTCGTCTTGCCGACAGCATTTTTCCCATAAATAATCGCATTTTTAATCAGTCCATCTGAAATACACTGTTTGCTATAGTGATAATCTTTGACGTCGGAAAAATCAAGCGTAAATGTATCTTTGAAGTTTTTAAAATTCGTCACACTGAATTTTTTCAGGAACATGGATTATCACCTCACGTAAATTTATTTTCTTTCGCCCATCCGCTGCAGCTCGTGCAGTTTCAGATATTTCAGCATCGTATAGAAGAAATGAGTGCAGCACAGGTAGGAACCGATGCCGCCGTCCAGGAAGCCTTTGCGAAGGACGAACATCTTGAAGAAGCCGCCGATACTGTGCATAAGGATACCTGGCATCGAGGTCCGCTTGCCGCGTTTGTAGGCATCTTCGGCCCAAATCGTTGTATACAGGCAGAGTTTTTCTTCCCATTCATGCCAATCACGATAGGTATGATGTTCGATGTAACCTTTCAAGCGTTTGTCCGGTAAATCACATTCAGGGTGTTCGTGGACTTTATTGACCCAGGAAACAGTCGTACGCGGAAACATACGCCGCACGTGATCCGGGTCGAGGACGCCGTAGTTAAAGGTAACACCAAAGGCGACAGATTTACGGGTAATAGCGTATTGTGTATCCATGGGCGTAGTTTCAATGACGCGTTTGACATCGGTAATAAGCTCATCGTTCAACCGTTCATCAGCATCGAGGTACAGTACCCAGTCGGCTGTTGTCTGTTCTAAGGCAAAATTGCGTTGGGCCGCAAAATCGTCGGTCCAGGCTCGGAAGCAGACCTTGGCTCCATGGGCCTTGGCTAGTTCTACAGTCTTATCGGTACTCCCGGAATCGATGACCAGGACTTCAGGTGTGCATTTCTTGGCATTTTCTACGACGTCGACGATATTTTCTTCTTCGTTTTTCGTCAAAATCAATATGGCTAAAGAGCTCATAGACAGCGCTCCTTCTCTCGTAATATTTATATCTGGTACGCATGTATAACTATGTTACATTGTACCATATCCCCCGGTCAAAGTACAGTCGGCCGCTGTCCCATAAAGCAAGGGCTGCCTTTCCCAGCATTCGCCCGGAGAGACAGCCCTTTTTTGTGATTTCGCTCGCTTTTATAATTCTTTGATGAGGTTGACCATTTCGATGGCGCTGGTGGCGACGTCGAAGCCTTTGTTGCCGGCTTTTGTGCCAGCCCGTTCGATAGCCTGTTCGATGTTTTCCGTCGTGATGACGCCGAACATGATGGGGATGCCCGTCTTAAGGGATGCCTGGGCGATGCCTTTAGCCGATTCGCCGCAGACCAGGTCATAGTGGCTGGTAGCGCCGCGGATGACGGCACCGAGGCAGATGACGGCGTCGTATTTGCCCGATTCGGCCATTTTCTGGGCGATCAGTGGGATTTCAAAAGCACCCGGGACCCAGGCTGTCGTAATATCTGCGTCATCGACGCCATGGCGATGGAGAGCGTCATAAGCGCCGCCGAGGAGCTTGCTGCAGATGAATTCGTTGAAACGTGCGACGACGATGCCGAATTTCGCACCAGAACCGATTAATTTACCTTCTTTGACTTGTACCATTGTAAAACACTCCTATTCTGAAATAATTATGTTAAAATCCATTTTCCAGCAGTTTTTCCATCGTCAGGCCCGAAGAAGCCTGCGACGGATGACCGACGGTAAAGCTATGGACATATTTCCCGATGACATCGGTTTCCAAATTGACGATAGCCCCTGGATGCTTATCCATGAGGGTCGTATTGGCCATGGTATGGGGAATGATGGAAACGGAAAATTGGCTGTTGCCGACGGATACGACGGTCAAGCTGATGCCGTCGATGGTGATGGACCCTTTTTCGACGATGAACGGTTCCATATCTTTCGGGATAGAAATGGTGATGACCCGGGCAATGCCGTCCGTCGCGATGCGGGCGACATGGCCGACGCC
>ULNV01020609.1_pt1 | contig 12487 bp, 5 predicted proteins | sample 1952011 | NCBI WGS metagenome assembly ULNV01 (sample SAMEA4835586, study PRJEB28245) | human gut metagenome | biome: gut microbiome; material: fecal sample | place: Denmark | collected 2008
GGCAAAAGCCCAAATGGCTTCCACGGCATTGAAAGGCGTGTCCCAAGCTTGTGTGCGCTTAGCTTGAAGAAGCCAGCGACGCATCTCGCTGAGGGTCTGTGTGTCGTCGGGAGTCAGAGTGCGAATGGCCTCGATAGCCGCTACTTGCGAAGGAATCCGATAGTTGAACCAACTATAACTGGCACGTGGCGTGTCGAAATAGCGTCCCATCTCCTCACGGTACACAGTATACTCCTTCAAGCTCTTCAAATATGCGAGGGCTTTCGAGTGCTGATCATACAGGGCGAGGATCACCGCCGTATTGGCTTTGCCATAAATGGTTAGCTCCGAAGCACGACGGGTCATCAGGCGCAGCAGATAGTCGGTATCTGCCGTACGGCTACGTTGCGCCAATGCATTGGTATAAAGATAGTCGCAAAGGGCATCGCTGGGATAAAAATCCTTTCTTTTCTTGAGTTCGGTGACCTGTCGGGCCACCTCCTTGTCGAGGAAGCGGAAGGCCTTGGTGACGAGGGCGTTCAACGTAGCGTCCTCGCCTGTCATTACTTGTAGTCGGACGAGGGTCTTAGTAACAGCCACCGTCATATAAAAGCTACCGTCCATACCTTGCCACCAAGAGAAAGATCCGTCGGCGTTCTGCAACTTGCGCAGACTGCTGATGGTATTGGTGAGCGCATGGCTGATCTGGTTGTCGTTGAAATAAGCTGCAATAGCACGGCGTTGGGCGCTCTCCGACTGAGCGACAGCTACCCACGGAGTCTCGGTAAGCACCAGAGCCTTGAGCGCCTCATTTTTCTCCAGCTGGCTTTGTAGCGAAGTCTCCGTGCCCGATTCTTGTTCCCACTGCTTGAACACTGTCTTCAAAGTGGGATTCTCCTTAACGATCGTCCGTGCAAGGGTGTTGGCAAAGAGGGCGGCGGAGAGAGAGATTGCATTTTTTTCGTTGACGTCGCCGACATAGGGGAGGGCTTGCACCAGGATCCATGCGGGATTGTTGGTATATTCTATCGTCAGACTCGGTCGCTCTATACCTTTGCCTTTGAACAACTGCTTGAGGTCGAGCTGCAGCGTCCCAGGCTCGTGTTGCGTGAAAGGCAGGGTAGTGGTGACATATTGCTTGTCGGTTAACACGGGAAGGTAGTGCTGCTCACCATCACTGAAACCATCGCCTTGTGCTATGATGCGCACGATCAAGAGTCCTTCTTGACCTTCAAGCAGGGAGGGAGCAATAGAGAAGGCCGCACGCACCGTTTGGTGGGGATCGGAAGAGAAAGGCTGTTCCTCCTCATAGACCACATACTCGTCGGCAGGAAGAAGGAACTGGAGACGCACCACACCCTTACGGGCAACGTCAGATGTGTTGCTGATACGCGTGGCAATGACTGCATGGTCGCCCAAACGAAGGAAGCGAGGAAGGTTGGGTTGTACCATCACATCCTTTTGTGCCACCACGTCGGCCTCTATCAGTCCGTGGCGCATTTCCTTGTCGTGAGCAAGTCCCATGAAGCGCCACGTTGTTACGCTCTCAGGCAGACGGAACTGCAAACTCACCTGTCCGAGAGAGTCGGTGCGGAGTTGAGGATAAAAGAAAGCTGTCTCCTCCAGGTTTTCACGTAGTTGGACGGGAGCATTGCTATCTGTCTCTGTTGCGCTGCCCGCATCATTAGCTGCACTGCCCAGTGCAGGCTCTTCCAAGGTTGCCTCCATATCAGCCACCATCATCTGTTTCGACATCATACGCACAGAGGCAGAGCCAGGGGCAGCATCCATACACATCATGGGGAGCGATCTTCCATACAAGAATCGTTCATCGTAGTCGCGGAGTAATGAGGAGAAGTAGTTTTTATCCAGCTCGGAGAAAGACAAGGTCTTGAAAACGGACTGAGAGGGGTAAAGGGTACTGGTCACCTGTGTACGACCATAATAGATGGACGTCCAGTCCGCGGTGGGCAGATAGAGATTCATTGCTACGTTATCGTCCCAACGGTGAAGGCTCAATTGGTCGAGACTCTTATCGTAAAGAGTGGCCATCAGCTGGGCGTTGGCTGGTGAGCCGTCAGGATTGCGGGCCTCCAGCGTCCATGTTTCCTGCTGTCCCGGTGTGAGTCGGTCGCGGAAGGTACGCCAAGAGAGAGTGATCTGCTTCTCAGGAAGGGGGCGTGATATGGTCGTAGTATGGGTGTAAGCAACGCCGTCGTGTACCCAAGCGAAGCAGAGGCGCAGTCCGTCGCCATACTCCTTCTTATACTTAAACTTCATAAGTGTCAGCGCATCGCTTTGGTCGATGCGACCGTTCTCCAACACACGGTTTCCCGAGATGACGGAATAGAGAATGTGCTGGTCCGCATCTGAAGAACCCACTTGGATGCAGACGGGCTTGCCATCGCGCGGGAAGGTCTCACTTGTCTGGTAGAACCAGTTGTGTGTCGTGACTACCGGGCGCTTATCGTCAAGGGAGAAAAGAACAAACGGATGCTGTAGCGTGTCGTTGCCACAGACAGCGAGCAACGTCCAGGCACCCGACTTCATTCGAGGCAGTTGGATAGGAGTATTGGTGGAGGCGGAATGGGTGAGTTGGGCCATACGCTCCGCCGTACTCAGTCCGTCATTCGTAGCAAAAAAGCCGTAGCGGACGGAGGCCTCCACTTCCTTGCCCGCGGCATTGCGATACTGAAGGGTGAAAGTCTTATTGTCGGTATCAACTAGCAACTTCTCTGGCAGGTCAGTGGAAAGGAGCGCATCCTTGTTGCCCAACGGGATGGAGAGGGTGCCACGATGGCTTTCTCCAGCAAGGTCGGTGACATCGGCTTGCAACTCAAAACGGTAGAAGCCCGTAGCGCCCTCAGGTATTGTCAACGGCAAGCGGACCTCAAAGAGGCCATCAGCATCTGTCGTAGCCTGAGCCTCGAGAATGGTCGCCTCAGAGAAGTCTCTCTCGAACCAACGCCACCACATCGAGGGACGACGCACGACGGTGTAGCTGACCTTGGCGCCATCTATCCCCACACCACTATAGGTACGGGCGGTTCCCTTGATGACAATCGTATCGCCTGGAGCGTAGCGATCTTGGTATGGGTCGAAAGTTACCTCAAATGTAGGCCGTTTGTATTCCTCTACACGAATAGCCTCGCGCTCATAACCAAGACTTGAAACTATCGTGAAGTGACCTGTAAGTCCCGTAGAGGGCAGATGAAACTCGGTTGCAGCCGTACCGAAGGCATCTGTCGTGAGCGACTTCTCCGCCACATCACGACCATTGGCATCACGAAGGGTAAGCGTGACGGGGCGGTCAGCGGTGGCCTTGGTCTCCGTGCCCATCATCGTCCAAGCCATCAGATTGACATATACCGTTTGTCCCGGACGGTAAATGGCACGATCGGTAAAGATACGGACATTCTGCTCCGGACCTTCCTGCATGTTATAGGTAAAGTTAGCCCATTCAGTATTGGCCGGCAGGGCCTTGTCCTGCGGCGTTTGGACCCAAAACTCTAATTCGGTATTTAAATAAGGTTCATTATTATCTATAGAGATAATCGCTTCGCCGTTTTTGTCTGTCACAACCTTCGACTTACTATGGTCGTTCTCCGGTTGGTAATAGTGCACTGAAGCGCCCGCCACGGGCTGTCCATTGTCGGCACGGACGACGGCGAGACGGATTTTTCCTTCGGGCTGCGTTTGCCATAACAGACGAAGATTGCTCACGGCTATCAGACGCCGCTCCACCTTCATCGACTTGTTGTCTGAATAAAACTCCAAGAGATAAAGTCCTGGGGAAAGGTGTGGCAATAAGAGACTGTCTTTATGCTGTTCATAGACTGGGTGGCCGTGAAATGAGACGCTGAAAGTCTGAGCGGAACCCTTGTCAATATAGGATTGGATGTTCTTGTATAGATGGCCATCGACAGATCTTTGGAATAGGACAAAAGACTGATGGTCGTTGGTCAAACGTACAGGCAGGACGCGCACATGAAGCTCTGAAAGGTTGCAAACATCATTGAATACGATCTTCACAGACTGATACGGATGAAAGAGCTGGTCCGACAAATCTGCGGTAAAGCGTGGCCTGATGAGGTATTCAAGACTATTGCGAAGTGCACCGATCTCCTTCCACTCACTCCAACGTCTAAGGGCCTTGAGTGCAAAATCATAGCAAGCCTTCCGTTCATCGTTGGTCGTTTGAGGCATTGCGTGGAAGCGAACGATGGCTGCATGTCCACAGACGAGCAAGTCTTGATACTCCGCGATAATGCGGTCGAGGGCTTGAAGGTCGTTTCCGGCAAGATCCGTGGCCAAGAGACAGGAGGCCTCACGATTGCCATGCGTGCGATACCAGTCGAGAAGCCATTCACGCTGGTTGGTCTCCAGTGCAACGACATGAAGCAGGTCATTGCCGAAGATTTGACTATCAACACCCTTTTTGAGGAAGGGAATGTAGGGATCCACTCTCTCCGCCGCAAGGGCATCCGGGTGGGAGAGGGCCTTGGCACGATAAGCGCTGGCCTTGGCTTTATGGTCATCGAGAGCAGGGTGGGCGTCGTAGATTTGGGAGAGAACTACGTCGTAGATTGACTGGAGTACCACGTTGGTAGCCTGGCTTTCCTTCTCCTCCAAATCCGTTACCCATTTGGAGAGAGAATCAGGGGAAATGTCATATTCTAAACTGGCTCTGCGGAGTGTGGAAGCCAAGAGATGACCATAAGCGTTCTCTTGAGCAGCACGCTCCTGAATTTGAGTAAGTATGCTGATCTGTGTACGCGGCTGGTCGTCGCGTTCCGCGTTATTGACTTTTTTCCATAGGTTGTCATAACCTTGGGACCATAGATTTGAGAGAAATGACATAAGCAGTATAATGATAGAAATAGTTCGTTTCATGTTGATTCTATTTTGCAAGTGATTCACTATGTCGAATATAACTTTGCAAAATAAACCAATTTCCATGAAATAGCAAAGCGTTTTTGGAAGAAAAATGGTTTATATTGGGATTTTTAACGAATACGCCGTGCTTTGGAATACAGAAACATATATTCTATCGTGTCATAGGTAAGGAAAAAGTCATTACTTTTTCCTCACCACCGCTTTTCATCCTAGTCTTATTTTTCTTATTATCTCATTTTTCCCATTTACTCCTCTTTCTCTGCCTTCAATTCATAGATACCACTAGGGGATTTGCGTTTCAGTACATCGAGTTGGAAATCTTTGCCAGGGATGATACCGTGAGAACGCAGAATAGTCTCTACTGTGAGTCGAGCTAATTCGGGATGATTGTTTTCATCGCTAAGATGACAGAGCCAAACATGGCGAAGAGCGGGAGACGCATTTTCGACGAGGGCCTGTGCACACTCGTTATTGCTCAAATGCCCTTTAGGTCCGCAGATGCGCTCCTTCAAATGGCGAGGATAAGCACCCTGCGCAAGTTTCTCGGGCTCATAGTTGGCTTCCAAGACAAGGTACTGAGACTGCGCAATACACTGCTTGACCTCATCGGTGATGTGACCACAGTCAGTGATCAAGCCAAAGCGCACACCTTCGCATACGATACTATAACCCGTGCAGTCAGTACTATCATGGGGGACGGCGAAGGAGGTGACGGTAAACTCACCTATCTGCTGAGTTTCTCCTTTCTCCAAATAGAAGAGATTTTCCTTGTTGATCTTTCGGCGCACACACCAGTTGCTATGTACACCACGGTGTACGTCCGTCGTGGCAAAGACGGGAATGTGGCAATCACCACTCAGAGACCCTACCGACTTGACATGGTCGGCGTGGTCATGGGTGAGGATGATATGCTTGACATGGTCGAGTTTGAGGCCATACTGGTTGAAATGCTTTTTAAGCGTACGAATACCCACGCCACAGTCTATCATCAGACAGTCTGTGTCGGTGAATAAAAGATAGCAGTTGCCACTGCTGCCGCTTCCGAAAGATATAAACCTAAGCATTTTATGTTTGATTTTATAAATGAAGGACAAGGAAAGTAGAAGATAAATCGCGGATAGGCCTACGGCTTGACGCACTAAAAGCGGGTCTCGTCGGGATTGTCGGGTAAACGCTTAAACTCATAACCCTGATCCTTTAGCCACTGTAAGGAACGAGGAAGGGCGGTCTTGAGTTTGTCGATACTCTTCAGAGAATCATGAAATGTGATGATAGAACCGTTGCGGGCATATCGCTTCACATTATTATATACGTCGTCACCATTGAGCCATTTGGAGTAGTCGCGGGTCACAAGGTCCCACATCACCACACGGTAGTGGTGCTTCACCCACCAATAGACCGAGTGGCGGAGCCAACCGTGAGGCGGACGGAAGTAGGGCGAAGGTATCAAGGCCTGTGCTTTCGTGACATCGACGGCATAGGTGAGCGTCCAATGCTTGAAAGAGCCAAGATGGTGAAACGTGTGATTGCCCACTTGATGGCCTCTGCTAACGACTTCGTCAAACAATGCCGGGTACTTTCTCACGTTGTCACCCACCATAAAGAAAGTGGCCTTGGCATCAAACGCGTCGAGCGTATCGAGGATGAAAGGCGTTGCCTCGGGGATGGGGCCATCGTCGAAAGTGAGATAAACAGCACGTTCCTCCGCACTCATCCGCCACAGGGCGTGGGGATAGAGTAAACGGAGGAACCGTGCAGGTTGCTCAATCAGCATTAGTTACCAAAGCCGCCTCCACGCAGCTGATAACTCTGGATGAGCGAGTTGAGTTCGTTCATGTGCTTCTGGCCCCATGCCTTGTCGTAGTGCTCGGCCATCTGCATGAGCGACATCAGAATCTGAATGTTGGTATAGCAGCTCTGACGAGACATGTTGAAGCCCTTGGAGTTGAGCGATACATAGTAGCGTACATACTGGGCATTGTCCTTCCACATCGCATCGAGGAGGCGCTCGCCATCCTTCTTCTGTCCAAGCATAAGGTAAGCTTGTGCCATCTGGCCGCTGCCACCGAGGTAGTAGGGCTTCAGATTGTAGTCAGGCAACTCCTTGTCGGCTTTGCGGAGGAGGTTGAGAGCCTTCACCTTGTCGCCGTCCTGGATAAACTGGAGTGCCAGTTCGGCAAGCATTCGGCGATGGGTGTAGCACATACGCTCCACGGTCTCGTCCATATAGAACCCCTTCATGCTGACATTGCCCCACTTGAAGCGAGTCATGATGTTATGATACATCTTCTCCTTGTCGAAGAGGATGTGGTCATAGCTGATGTTAGACTCACGCTGGGTGTTGAACGGCGTGATACGATAGGCCAATCCCTCCTGTACGAAGTTATCGCTGAGGTTCATGAAGTTCTCCTTGCCCACGGTCGTGGCCACATAGAGCGGTCGCGTCCAGTTGCAGTTGGCAATCAGCTCGAGCATCATCAAGTCGCTCTTGGTGAGTCCGGTCTTGCCGGCAAGGGAAATAGCCATCCTGTCGGGGATGCTGTCGCCAGGGAGGATCATACCCGAGCGGCGAACGGCCTGCTTGTCAATGGTGACATAGACCGTATCGGTCGGTATGACATGGGCCTGCTCGTCACGAGAGCGTACCCAGTACTTCATGATGTTCTTCAACTCAAACGGGTCGTCACCATACTGTGCGCGTGCCTCCTCGGGATGAGTTTTATAGTAATCAAGCACCTGCGACTTGAAGTCGGGGTTGATACGAATATATTCGTTGGTGCCGCTGACATAGTCGATACGCGGCCAAGAGATAGGCAGCGCGGGCGACGAGTAGGCCGGGCGCGTCATCTGGTCAATGTACCAGTCGGTGGAAAGGTAGCTGAGGTTGCAGACGCGCGCGTCGGTACGTATGCCCTCCACCTCCTGGTTGTACCAGAGCGGGAAGGTATCGTTGTCACCGTTGGTGAAGATCACCGGGTTGCCCTTGTCCTGCAGCGTCATCAGATAGTTCTGTCCAAAGTCGCGGCAAGTGTAGCGACCTGATCGATCGTGGTCATCCCAAGTCTGCGAAGCCATCTGGATGGGGACCACCAAACCTACGGCCGAGACCAAGGCGGCAGCGCCGACCGGACTGAGACGCAGTTTTTTGAGCCATTCGTACATGGCGGCTACACCCATACCACACCAGATAGCATAGGCATAGAAGGAACCTGCGTAGGCATAGTCGCGCTCACGAGGTTGTCCCGGCGTCTGGTTGAGGTAGATGACGATGGCCAATCCCGTCATGAAGAACAGGAAGAAGACCGTCCAGAACTGCTGGATACCTCGCTTGCCACGGAAGGCCTGCCAGAAGAGGCCCAGAAGACCAAGCAGCAAAGGCATACAGTAGAAGACATTGTGGCCCTTATTTTCCTTGAGCGAGTCGGGCATGAGATTCTGGTCGCCCAGGCCGAGGACGTTGTTGTCGAACCAATTGAAGCCCGTTAGCCAGTTGCCATGCTCGCGCTCGTTGTGTCCCTGGATATCATTCTGACGTCCTGCGAAGTTCCACATGAAGTAGCGCCAGTACATGAAGTTGCACTGATAGGAGAGGAAGAATTTGATGTTCTCCCACTGAGTCGGCATCTTGACGCCATCGACGGAGCGGCCCTGTATGCCTCCCATCCACGACTCATACATATCGGCGTGTCCCTCGTCCCACATTCGGGGGAAGAACATGTTCTGCTGGAACACCTGCGTGGCCTGACGGCGCACCAAGTAGTAGCTATCCTTCTCGTCAGCACTCTCCTTCTCCTTCGGCTCATAGATGGGTGCACCCTGCTTGAACTCATAGTGCAGGCCATCCTCAGCAATAGCAGGCTCAGAAGTATAGGCCTGGCCGTAGAAGAGCGGGTACTGGCCGTACTGCTGACGGCTGAGATAGTTGCCCAAAGTGAAGATATCCTCTGGGGAGTTTTGGTCCATCGGGGGATTGGCTGTGGAGCGAATCACAATCAATGCGTAGCTGGAGAAGCCAATCAGAAGCATCAGCATACAGAGCAGCGCCGTGTTCTTGAGGCGTGTCGGTATCAAGGTGACACTGGGCTTGCCCTTACCCTTCTTCATATTGAGGACGAAGAACAGTACGGCCAAGATGACCACACCCGTGAAGAAGGCTGACCAACCGTAGCCGACGAAGGGCACACCCAGAAGGGCGAAGGCGGTCAGGAAGGCGATATTCTCGCGCTTGGTGTGGCTACTCTGATAAGTCTCCCAGAGTGCCCATACGAAGGAGGCAACGAGGAGGATGATATAGACTATGGCACCCGTGTTGAACGGCATTCCCAGCGTATTGACGAAGAAGAGCTCAAACCAGCCACCCACGGTGATGATACCAGGGACGACACCGTAGAGTACAGCTCCGACGATAACGACGGAAAGCAGGAGAGCGAGAAGCGACCCCTTGGCATTGGCGTTGGGCACCTTGCGGTAATAATATACCAGCACGATGGCGGGAATGCACAACAAGTTGAGCAAGTGGACACCAATGGAAAGGCCGATCATATAGAAGATGAGCACCAACCAACGGTCGCTATGAGGCTGGTCTGCACAGTTTTCCCACTTCAGGATCAGCCAGAACACAATGGCTGTGAAGGCCGAGGAGTAGGCATAGACCTCACCCTCGACAGCGGAGAACCAGAATGTGTCGGAGAATGTGTAAACCAAAGCGCCCACCAAGGCGGATCCCTCTATGGCGATGGCCTCAGAGAGAGAGGGCATAGTGCCGTCCTTGACGATGAGGCGGCGCACCAGATGCGAGATGGTCCAGAAGAGGAACATGATACAAACCGCGGAGAGGAGCGCACTCATAATGTTGACCATACGCGCCACCTGCGTCACATCGCTGGCAAACTGGCTGAAAAGATTGGCCGTGAGGGCAAAGAATGGTGCCCCAGGTGGGTGGCCGATTTCGAGCTTGTAGCCCGTAGTGATAAACTCTGGACAGTCCCAGAAGCTGGCTGTCGGCTCAATGGTGGAGCAATAGACGAACGCGGCGATCGCAAAAACGACCCATCCGAGAACGATGTCCACCAGCTTAAACTGTTTCATGAGCGTTGTTGATTATACATTTAGTGACCAATCGGCGAAGCCTGTCGCCGCGGCCATGATGATTGAATTTACCCAATTAAGTTGCAAAGTTAGCAAAAAGGAATGAAAAGTCGCCATAACGAGGGAAAAAAATTACAGGAAAGGTGCCAATAGATGGCCTGCCCAACCGACAAACTTCTTCCATGGCGTGCGCCATTGGTCCCATTTTTCCTCCGTGAGAAGGAAAGAATCCTGCTTCTGCTGCTCAAACAATTCGTTCAACTGCCTTGTGACGTGCGGGTCGATGATAACGGCATTCTCCTCGCGGTCCCAGCGCAACGAGCGAGCATTGAGGTTGGCAGAGCCGACGGTACAAAACTGTCCATCGACCATGATGATCTTCGTATGATGGAACCCCGGCTTGTAGAGCCAGATGTCGCAACCTTTCTTCATCAACTGATGAGCGTTGTAGAAACCCACGTCGGGTGTGATGGGAATGTCGCTCCGCACGCTCAGCATGATTTCCACCTTCACCCCCCGCTTGACAGCTTTGGCCAAGGCACGCTTCAGCTTACGGTTAAGCGTGAAGTAGGGATTGATAAGCTTGATGCTTTCCTTCGCGTTGTTGATAGCATTGAGGTAGAAGAAGCGGATGATGTCCTTCGTCACATGAGGCTCACGGTTGATGATGCCCACCATCTGTTGGCCACAAGTCGGCGTAGTGTCAGGCTTGAGACCTTCCATGTAGTCGGCATTGGAGATTCCCCGGTAATATTTTGCACCATGAACGTCCTCTCCCGAGACCAGTTTCCACATTCTGAGGAAGATCTTCTGCAGCGTATTGACCTCATCGCCCTCGATACGGCAATGCATATCGTGCCAGCTGCCCACCTGCTTCGTTCCTTTGATATAATAGTCGGCAACATTCATTCCCCCCGTATAGGCCACCTTGCCGTCGATGACGACGATCTTTCGGTGGTCGCGGTTGAAGAAATCATGGATCCATGGGAAAGCCAAGGGCTTAAACTCATAGATCTCCACCCCTTTGGATCGGATGAGACGGATGTCCGACTTGCGCATCGGCTGGTTGTTGCTGGAGTTGCCAAAACCATCGAAAATAGCTCTGACCTCTACGCCCTCCGCGGCTTTGCGCACAAGACGCGTCATCAACTCGCGATTGATGGAGTCGTTGCGGAAGTTGAAATACTCAAGATGGATGCTCGACCGGGCTTGTTCGACCGCCTTGAAGAGGTCGTCAAACTTCTCTTGTCCAGTCATGAGCAAGGTGACGGAGTTGTTGTGGGAAAATGTCACCCCTTTGCTCCGCAGTTGCTCCACCATCAAGCTATCTGCCCTCTGTGCCCGCCCGAGAGCGGACACAAAGAGCAGCGAGATCAATATGACTATTTTTCTATTCAATATCAACGGGATAGGTGGGATATAAATGCGCGATAGAGAGGGTTAGAACATGCAACTGTAGTGATCCACCACACCCAGGAGACGATTTTCAGAGTCGGTCACGAGGACGGTGTGTATCTTGTACTGGTTCATCTTGCGCTGCACGTCGGCGATCTTCGTCTCGGGAGCTACCGTCTTAGGAGTTCTCGTCATGATGTCGCTGACGGTATGGTCGAAGAACTTTGCCTGCCAGCGCTCCATGGCACGACGAATGTCGCCGTCGGTGATCAGTCCAATGACCTTGCCGTCCTCCAGAGCCACACCCAGTCCGAGTTTGCCCTTGCTCACGTGGATGATAGCCTCGCCGAGGTGCATTTCCTTCGGGATGATAGGCAGGTCGTCGCTCCGCATCACGTCCTGCGCGGTGGTGAGGAGTCGCTTACCCAATTCACCACCCGGATGGAACTGTGCAAAATCCTTGGGCTTGAAGTCGCGGACCTCCATCAATGCGATGGCAAGCGCGTCGCCCATGACGAGGGCAGCGGTCGTGGAACTGGTCGGCGCCAGGTTGAGCGGGCAAGCCTCCTTCTCGACCTTCACCAGCAGGTGGGCCGTAGCATACTTCGCCAACAGAGACTGTGGATTGCCACTCATGCCGATGATAGGCACGTTCATGTGGAGCACCATGGGGATGAAGCGCAGCAACTCGTCAGTCTGTCCCGAGTTGGACAAAGCGAGCACCACATCATCCTTGGTCATCACGCCAAGGTCGCCATGATAGACGTCGAGCGGATTGATAAAGAAGGCCGGCGTGCCCGTAGAGGAGAGCGTAGCGGCGATCTTGGCGCCAATGTTTCCACTCTTGCCTACACCCGTCACGATGATCTTACCCTTGCAATGGTACATCATCGACACGGCACGGTCGAAGTTGTCGTCCAACTGGTCGATGAGCTTCAACGTCGCGTCACACTCATCCTTGATACACTGCACAGCATATTGGCGGACATTCCGAAGTCTCTCCTCCGCCTGCGTATTATTTGTTTCCATTATATTATATATAATAAGGTATATAGGCTTACGCCAATAGTTTTCCGATCAGTTCATCGAGTTTATCGAGCTCCAGCATATTGGCAGCGTCCGACTTGCC
>ULNV01004647.1_pt1 | contig 12194 bp, 11 predicted proteins | sample 1952011 | NCBI WGS metagenome assembly ULNV01 (sample SAMEA4835586, study PRJEB28245) | human gut metagenome | biome: gut microbiome; material: fecal sample | place: Denmark | collected 2008
CAACCTTCCAGGTTGTTCATCTCCCACCAGGCAAGGAAAGCGGGTCCGGCGATGAACTTGCCCACTTCTTCTTCTGAATATCCCAGTTTCAGGAGCATGTTGCGCCACACGCATTCTGTGCCCACGGCTGCAAGTGGCATGTTGATGCCGTGAAGCGCCATCCAGTCTATTTCTTTCTGCCATCGGTTCCAGTCCCAGAAAGCCATCGTGTAGGAGAAGGTACAGTAGTTGAAATCGTAGCGCAGTTTGAGGTCGGTCTCGTGGCGCTCCTTCTGCTTGACGGCTGGCAGTACTGCTGGCAGTTTGGTGTTCATGCTGTTCCATGTGATATGGATGCCGGCATAATGCTTCAGATACCAGTTGATGCCCACGGCAATATTCACCCAGGAGTTGCCCCGGATGATGATGGGATTGTTTCTACCGGCAGATTGGGATGCTGTTGCATTCTTTCCGCTTCTAGCTTGGTCTATCTCGAAGAAATCTTTGTCAGACTTGACAAGTATAGTCTTGAACTTGGCAGCAGCTCCCTTGTCTATGCGATTCAGAAGATCGTCTGCCGGATTTGCGTATGCACCAAAAGTAATAGTACATAATAGTCCTAGGAGTAATTTTTTCATAAAATCGTTTGTTGTTGTTTCAATATGCTGCAAAGATAGTAAAAAAATGCGGTTCATACCAAGTAAAAGTGCTTAAAAGTATAAAAAAGGCTTATTTATTTTGTTTTGTCTTTTATTTGCATTAATTTTGCAAGAAAATGAGGTGAGGAGTGAGCTGGACATCCGTTTGCTCTTATCCCCCTAAACAACCAACTTTAAATTTTGATAAGGATGAACATAGACGAAGTAGTAAAAAGAATAAGTAAGACCGATGGACTTTCTAAAACCCTCGGCATGCATTTTATCTCAACTCCTGAGCCTGATACGCTTCAGGCTACGATGAAAGTGGATGAGCGTAATCGCCAGCCATTCGGATTCCTGAGTGGGGGTGCTTCTCTGGCACTGGCGGAAAATGTGGCAGGTATCGGCTCCTTGGCTCTCTGCCCTGGTCAGATAGCTGTGGGCATCAATGTGAGTGGTACTCATGTACTAGCTGTGAGCGAGGGAGATACGGTTACTGCATATGCCAAGCTGGTTCACAAAGGCAGGACCCTGCATACTTGGGAAGTTGCTATCAAAAACACTGCTGATGAGTTGATCTGCACCGTACAGGTAACCAACTATGTGTTTACTCCTAAGAAGAAGGATACAAAGATGGAGAAATCTAATAAGACAGAAGAATAAAGTATGACGGCATTTGCATACTATCGTTTGCCTTATCTGCATCACGCTCATTATGTGGTGCAGCATGAGGGTGAGCCGGAAGTTCTCTCCTCTGTGGCAGAACTGAATGGTAAGGAGGGGTTTGTAATAGCTCCCTTCTCGCCATCCAGCGATTGTCCTGTGCTTTTGATTCATCCTGATGAAAGCAAACTGATTGCTGTGGGGAACGAAAATGGACCTGAAGAGAAGGTTCCGGAATCCTCTCCCGAGGGGGCTGAAAATGCATCCCGACGTAGCTCTTCATACGTCGGGACGCAGCCAGAACTGCATCGGGACGCAGTAAACGCTACGTCGGGACGTAATTTTGAGGCCTACGCCAGAGAGTTTGAATGCTTTCATCAGCAGTTATCCCAAGAGACATTCAGCAAGATTGTTTTGGCAAGAAAAGTTTCTCTGGTGAGTGATAAAATCAGAATAAAAAAGATAGATAGTGTTGATGCTCAGGATGTTGCGTCTTTAAAGGCGCTTTTCCTGAAAACCTGCCGTATGTATCCTCGTCTTTTCGTTGCCTTGGTTTATACTTCCCAATCGGGTATGTGGCTGATGGCGACTCCGGAAATCTTGCTCAAGGGGGAGGGAGATGAGTATCAGACGATGTCTTTGGCAGGTACGCAAAAGGCGGAGCCTTCCCGAACCATTGCTGATTATCCGGTAGAGGGCGTGGAATGGTCGGAGAAGAACAGGGAAGAGCAGCAGTATGTTACGGATTATATCGAAGACTGCATCAAGGGCTTTGCTGGGGATTACAGACTGAAAGGTCCGTATACCACGATGGCTGCCAATCTTTATCATCTCCGTACCGATATCTCTTTCAGATTGCTGGATAAAGGCAGATTGGGGGATGTGCTCAATGCTTTGTATCCTACGCCTGCAGTCTGTGGTATTCCAAAGGATGCGGCTCGCCGGTTCATATTGCAGCATGAGCTTCATTCCCGTAAATACTATAGCGGTTTTGTCGGTCCGATTTCTCCGCAGGGAAAGACTCATCTCTTCGTTTCTCTCCGCTGCATGAACATCTTGCAGGATGGCATCTGTGAACTATATGCCGGTGGCGGATTGCTCAAGGAGAGCGAGATGGAAAAGGAGTGGAAGGAAACTGAAGCTAAAATGCAGACAATCAGACGGGTTTTGCTTTAGCAGAATTGGCATTTGTTAATTATTAATTGTAAATTATATATTATAAATTAGTTTTCGTGTTTAGTAATATCGATAATGTCAATATCCTGACGGGTGTTCTCGCATCTCATGGTGTGAGAAGAGTAGTTGTTTGTCCTGGAAGTCGTAATGCGCCCATCGTACATAATCTTAATGAGATGGATGGCATTACCTGCTATCCAGTCACCGATGAACGCAGTGCGGGATTTGTGGCTATGGGTATTGCCTTGGGTAATCCGTCACCGTGTCCGGATCCGGTAGCGGTCTGTGTTACTTCCGGTTCTGCATTGCTCAATCTCTATCCGGCAGTCTGTGAGGCTTATTATCAGAAGTTGCCAATCATCATCATTTCGGCAGATAGACCGGAGGCTTGGATAGGCCAGCAGGATGGACAGACCCTGCCGCAGGCTCATGTCTTCGGTACGATGGTGAACAGAAGCGTGAATCTTCCAATCGTATCCAACGAGGAGCAGGCTTGGTATTGTGAACGGTTGGTGCATGAAGCGGTCATCGACTGCGTGCACCGCAAGATAGGTCCGGTACATATCAATATCCAGCTTTCTGAACCTCTCTATCAGTTTACGGTAGACAAGCTGCCGAAAACTCATTGGGTGGATTACGTGAAGACCAATCTCTTTGGCGGCAGTTTCCATTACGGTGATATGCTTGATTTTCTGAATGCCAGAAAGCCGATGATCGTGGTGGGACAGGATTATCCATGCAGTCAGCTTTACGGTATCAAGCAGATTGATTCGTGGGCAGTTACGCTCATCGAACCGACGGCTTTAGGTACGTCAAGCTTGGATCCTGCATGCCGGGAATTTTCCAGCAATCTCCTGGTTACCAATTTCGATGAAGTGCTGAATAAGGTGGGGGATAACGGGGATTATATGCCCGATTTTATTCTCTATGTAGGAGGCACCCTGGTGAGCAAGCGCCTCAAACTGTTCCTTCGCCTTGCCGTGAAGAAAGGTGCTAAGGTGTGGCGGGCAAGTACTGATGGTGATTACATTGATACTTTTATGCGTATTGACCGTATCTTCCAATGCGATACCACACTGCTGGCGGATGCCATGACCTCTTACGATCGGGTTTATCGGGATGAAGTGGATGCGTATAAGGAACGTTGGGAAAAAGCACTGTGGGCGGCTAAGCGTCATGCTTTCGATTATGAACCGTCTTTCAGCAGTATGGCTGCCGTAAAGGTTTTCCAGACGGAATATCTGGCTCATTCGCTGGATGATACCCGTGAATGCCGTCTCTTCTACGGCAACAGTATGGCAATTCGACTGGCTTGTATCTACGCCCGTCAGTACGTGCATTGCAATCGTGGCGTGAATGGTATTGAGGGTTCGCTATCTGCAGCTGCGGGCTTGTCTATCTATCTTTCGGAATATCATCATCCTGATGCCAGGAGCCAGCAGAAGGTTTTCTGCGTGTTGGGCGACCTGAGTTTCTTCTACGATCAGAATGCCCTCTGGAATCAGAATCTCAATGGCAGTCTTCGCATCTTGCTCTTGAATAATGGCGGCGGAGCCATCTTTGCCAAGTTCAAGGGATTGAAGGAAAGTTCTGCACGCGAGAAACTGGTGATGGCTGAGCATTGCACTTCTGCTTATCACATCTGTCTGGCACAAGATGTAGCCTATCAGAATGCTGATGATATGAAGTCGCTCTGTGAGGGCATCGATTGGCTCATCCATACCGAGTCAAGCAGACCGATGCTTCTGGAGGTTCTTACGGATATAGAAACAGATAATCAGGTTCTGGATGAATATTATAATAGTTTAGAGTTATCATCAGAGAAAGAAGGATGATCCATCCTTTCTGAAAGTAACCTGAAAGTAATCATAAAGTTCAAAGTTCAATAATCAAAGTTCAAAGTAAATGAGAGAATGGAAAAAGATAGAAGGTTTTGATTTCAAGGAAATCATCTTCGAGGAGTATAATCACATTGCTAAGATTACCATCAATCGTGAGCGTTATCGCAACGCCTTCACTCCATTGACTACCTGGGAGATGGCGCAGGCTTTCAACTACTGCCGTGACTGTCTGGATATCCGTGTGGTTATCCTGACGGGTGCTGGCGACAAGGCTTTCTGTGCCGGTGGAGATATGCATGTGAAGGGTAGAGGTGGATATGTTGGCAACGATGGTGTGCCTCGTCTCAACGTGCTTGATGTACAGATGCAGATTCGTCGTTTGCCAAAGCCTGTTATCGCCATGGTGAACGGTTATGCCATCGGTGGTGGTCATGTGCTTCATGTGATGTGCGACCTGACCATTGCGTCAGAGAATGCCATCTTCGGACAGACTGGTCCTAAGGTAGGAAGCTTCGATGCAGGTTTCGGTTCTTCTTATCTGGCAAGAATGGTTGGTCAGAAGAAGGCCCGTGAAATCTGGTTCCTCTGCAAGCAGTATTCTGCGAAGGAGGCAGAAGAGATGGGAATGGTCAACAAGGTGGTTCCTCTCGACCAGTTGGAAGATACCTGCGTAGAATGGGCTGAAATCATGATGGAGCGTTCTCCTTTGGCTCTCCGTATGATCAAGGCTGGCTTGAATGCTGAGTTGGATGGTCAGGCTGGTATTCAGGAGTTGGCTGGTGATGCAACGATGCTCTATTATACCATGGATGAGGCTCAGGAGGGTGGCAAGGCTTTCCTGGAGAAGCGCAAGCCTCGTTTTGAGGATTATCCTCAGTTCCCGTAAATGGCAGTGTGAGTAATCGAATATAAGGATATATAAACCATATAGGATGCCTTCGGTCATCTTGTATGGTTTATTTTTTTTCCTTCACTATGGATGCTGGATGAAAACCAATAGGGGGAAGATGAAGATAAATGAGAAATGGATGAAATTAAAAAGCCAACCTCTAATACTAGAGATTGGCAATCTTAATGCTTTATGGGTGGAAGGTGGGACTCGAACCCACGACATTCAGAACCACAATCTGACGCTCTAACCAACTGAACTACGTCCACCATGTTAGCTTGCTTAATTGTTATTTCTTTTAAGCGAGTGCAAAGGTACTACATTTTTTTGAATCCACCAAATTTTTTCTAAACTTTTTTCTGAAAAACTTCATTTTTCTGTAAAAAAATAGCATTTCCCCTTAAAACTGCAGTTTTTTTGATGGGAAAATGCTATTTATAAGTTTACAAGCTATTACTTAGCAGGGCTAGCTGGTACTGTTGGAGTTGCTGCTTTCTGAGCATCTGCTGCACCATTAGCTGCTGGGGCTGCTTTCTGAGCACCTGCTGCAGCATCCTTGCTGGCACCTGGCATAGCAGGAAGAGCAGTCTGCTCCTGAGTTGCACCTTCCATAACGCTGCTTTCGCCAGCTGCCTGAGGTGCTACATAAGCACAAACTATGCTGATAACTACCATGGCACCAGCGAGACCCCATGTTAATTTCTCTATAATGTCGGTTGTCTTACGAACGCCCATGATAGAGTTTGTTGAAGAGAAGTTACTTGCAAGTCCACCTCCCTTTGATTCCTGGATGAGCACGATGAAAATCATCAGGATAGCTACCAGGACGATTAATACTACTAATAATGTGTAAGCCATTTTTTAAAACTAGTTTTATTTATTATTTTTATTTGTTATTTTTATTATTTCCGTTTAACATCAGTTTCTCGAGAAATCTTAGCTGGTCCACATAGTAGGCACTCTTGTGTGGATGATGCTTGTAGAGTCGCTCGATAATTTGATAAGCTCGTTCATACTTGCCCTGTTTGATGTAGATGCGGGCGAGGGTTTCTGTAAATACACCACTATTTTCAGTTTGTTCCTCGTTGTCATTGTCATCTTCCAACTGAGGCGTGTATTCTGGCTTGTATTCCTCTCCTTGCTGTATCTTTGGCAATTTGAATCCTCCATCTTCCATGAAGTCATCAATCAGACTGATGGTTCTTGAAGGTTTCTCTTCTTCTTCTTCTTGATCTTCAGTCTCCATCAGATAAGCTACATAATCAACAGCTGCATCTGCAGGTGTTGGCTTCCGCTTTTCTTTCTTAGCTTCTTTTTCTTCTGCATCTGTTGGTATAGAACCTAGGAAACTGTCGATAAGGTCGCTTGTGCGGTCTGCCTTAGATGTATTGTGCAAGTTGCTTTTTGATGCTTCTCCTTGAGTAGGATAAGCCTTGCTCTTTTCCCCATAGTTTTCTTTCTTGAACTGATAGTGCGCTGCTTCAACCATTTCGAAGATGACCTTGCGGTCGGTTATGTAGATGGCTGCACGGCGTAGCTCTTCGTCGAAACTAGGGTCGTGGAGTAGGTACAGGTTTTTCAACATCAAGAGGCGAGCCGTTTGATAATAGGGATATAGAGCCAAGAGGGCGCGCAAGTCGTAGAGCGTCTCCCGGTTCATCTCCTCTGGGTGTTGTATCAATCTGCTTAATTCCACTTTGTTCTATTTAATGTTTTGTTACTATGAACTTTGAGTTTTGAACTTTGAACTTTGAATTTTGAACTTTGAGCTTTGAACTTTATGATTAGTATAGCTGTTGAATTCTTCACTCTTCACTCTTCGTTCTTCACTTACTATTTCCTTACCAGTTAGCTACTGTAGCGTTGAATATCTGGTCTACCAAGTCTTTTACCATCTGCGTGACCAGTTCTTCCTGAACAGAAGCTAAGCTTTTTGTGGTATCGTAGGTCTTTGCAGAGGTGAATGACTTTTCGAAGTCCTCGGTATGTTTCTTGTTATTTGTGAAGCGGACATTGACGGTGATACTCAATTCTGTCTGTGCAGAATAACCTTCAGCAGATACCGACTTGTTGCGCTGTGAATATTGGGTGATTTCACCCTCAATCTTCAGGTCGCCATTACGGGAAACCTGTCGCAACTGGGTGTTGTTGGCAAATTTGTCTTTCAGCTCGTTGTTGAACATTGGTCCCATTGGTCCCCAAACGTATGAACTTCTGATAGGGAAGTCTGCTATTTGGATGGTTTTTGTCTGGGTATAGTCAATGCTGGCGCCGTTGAAGCCGTAGCTAACGGAACATGCAGTCATGATGCCTATGACCAATGAAATCCCTAATATATATATGTACGCGCGTAAATGCTTCATAATAATTTATATTTGTTTATTTTCCGGTAAAGGGTTCTGTCTGATATACCCAATTCCTCAGCGGCTTTCTTTCGATTGCCATTGTTGCGTTCCAGAGCCTTTTCTATCATTTGTTTGCTCAAGTCATCGAGATTCAGTGAGTCGTTCTCTTTGATTTCTTCTGCCTCGATTTCTTCTGGTTCCGATTGTTCCATTTCGTCAGCTCGGATGATTCCCGGTTCATGTCGGATGATTCCTGTGTCATGCCGCATCATTCCTTCTGCTGGTGTGATAGACTGTGTTTTTTCAAACTCTGCCGGATAGGTTGTTGGACTCATGCTCGATACAGAGGTAGGACTACTGAATCCTTCTGCTCCTCTTAGTTGACGGGCTTCATCCAGTTGCTTGCGCAATGATCCCACCTCTCTTCGCAGGTCACTCACGTTTCCTCTTAGTTCGTAAAGAATCTTATAGAGAAATTCTCGTTCGTTTTCATAACTGTGCGAGGTGTTGTTGCTCTGTGGAATGGTGGCAAGTTGAGTAGTCTCTTCATCGCGTGGGATAAAATGCATGAGTGTCTCCATGTTAATTTCCCGTTCGCTACTTAATACCGACATTTGCTCGGTAATGTTCTTGAGCTGTCTCACGTTGCCTGGCCACTTATATTTCAGCATGAGTTTCTTGGCATCTTCTGTCAGGCTGATCTTTGGCAGATTGTATTTCTCTGCCATTTGCATGGCGAAAAGGCGGAACAACAGTAAGATGTCATTTCCTCGTTCGCGAAGTGGAGGCATCTGGATAGGAATTGTATTCAGTCGGTAATACAAGTCTTCGCGGAATCTTCCTTCGCTGATTGCCTTTCTCATGTTGACGTTGGTGGCAGCAACGATTCGTACGTTGGTCTTGCGAATCTCTGTTCCACCTACGCGGATATATTCGCCCGTTTCCAGCACTCTCAGCAGTCTTGCCTGAGTCTGTATGGGCAGTTCGCCCACCTCGTCAAGAAATATAGTACCCTTGTTGGCTATTCCGAAGTAGCCTTCGCTTTCTCCTATGGCTCCGGTAAAGGAACCCTTCTCATGTCCAAATAGCTCACTGTCTATAGTGCCCTCAGGAATGCTTCCGCAGTTGATGGCAAAATACTTTTCTCTTCTTCTTGGTGAGTTGTCATGGATCACCCTCGGAATGATTTCCTTACCAACTCCACTTTCTCCGATAATAAGCACAGAAAGATCTGTCGGTGCCACCTGTAAGGCGACATCGAGAGCATGATTCAATCCGTCGCTATTTCCGACGATATTGTAGCGTTGTTTTATTTTCTGTAGTTCAGATGTATCCATTTAGCTGCCAAAATTACACATTTTTTTTGAAATATCAGCATATATTGCCCAAAAATAGGTCTTTTTTAACGTTTACCTATTCTTGGGCATCATATTTTGCTTTAAATTAAGCTTCTGGAGCTACTTGCTGAGCTGGTTCAGTTGTAGCTTGCGGAGCTTCCTGACCTTCATTCTTTGGACGAGGTGTAAAGTTCTTTTCATTCTTTGGAGGGAATGGCTTGCCGCCCTTCTTTGGGATAGAGAATCTTACCTTTTCGCTCTCGTCACGCTTCTCGTGATAGAGTTTTGGAAGTGGATTTTCTATTGCCTCATCATAGCTGTTTCTGTTCTGGAAAGCATCAATAGCCAGGAATACTGCCTGGCGGAACGATGACTCGTCAGCTTCATTGCAGCCTGCAATGCTGTAACTTGGTGCCATGTTGGCTGCTGTATGGATGATAGGCAAACCTGCAGTGTAGATGACGCCATCCTCTGTATAGAGAGAATGGAATGGGGTAGTGGCTTGGTCATGATACATGGTCATGATTCCGTCAAAGTCGCTGAAATATCCCTTACCGAAGAACTCATCTGCTGCGTATGGACCAAAAGCCTGAATGCCTTGTTCTGCTAATTTGTCAATAGCAGGAATGATGATTTCGCTCTCCTCCTTGCCGCAACTTTCCTCTTCGTTGCTGCGAGGATTGAGGGCAAGCACTGCTATGCGTGGGTTGGTGATGAGGAAATCTCTTTTGATGGTTTGTTGCATGAGCTTTACTCTTTCGATAATGCGTTCCTCGGTGATTCCGGCTATTACATTTTTGAATGGAGTCTTCTCTGTAACTGATGCTATGCGAAGGTTGCCACCTACGAGGATGGAAAGGGCTTCCTGTCCTTCGCCAAGACAAGTTTCGATATAATGCTTGTGTCCCTTGAATGGGAAACCTTCTATCTGGGCATTCTGGTTATTGATAGGGGCTGTGATTAGCACATCATAGAGATTGTCTCTGAAATCAGTCATTGCTCTGTCGAGCGCTTTGATAGCTGCTGCGCCCGATTCGGTGGTAGGCATACCCATGTCTACCTTTACCTCTTCATCTACCGCTGCAAGCAGGTTGATGCGTCCTTCTTCTGCATCTTCTGCTTTCTGGATGATAGAAAACTGTGCTGGCAGGTTCATCGCCTTGCGATAATAGGCTGCCACCTTTGGTGAACCGTAGATGATTGGTGTACAGAAATCCAGCATCTCTGATTCAGCAAATGTCTTAAAGATGAGTTCATATCCGATACCGTTGGTATCTCCGTGAGTGATAGCCACTCTGATTTTCTTGTTGTCCATTGATGTATTTTATTTTATTGTGGAAATCGCAGCTTCGAGCTGCTTGATTAATATTTTCTTTTTCATTTCGGGTGCATAGACGAAGCCGATGACATAGAGGTTATGGATGCGATGCATCACGTAAGGTCCTCCCATGGCATCTCCTTTCATCTCCCAGAGTCCTCTTTCTAAAAGAACAGGAATGGTCATATACATGCTGTCGGTTTCGCCCGGCATGTTGGTTCGAAGAATGCTATCAATCTGAGCCTTGTCATTTACATTTACATGAAAAGCATTTGAATTCTTCATTCTTCGTTCTTCACTCTTCTCTTTTCCTGCTCTTCGTTCTTCACTCTTCACTTTCATCACGAGCAGGTTCTGCATTCCCGTACTTGCGTTGTTCGAAATCCAGATGAAGTCTTTTGCCTTCTTGCTGGCATTCATCGATACCGGGATTTTCATGTCAAGTCCGAATGTCTTCTTTACCTCTTCCTGCATCTCCTTGTTCTGCTTGCTGGGATTGTTGGAGATCATCTCTGCCAGATGTTTCAGTTCAGCTTCATCTACAATTTGGCGGAGCTTTTCGCCATTGAGTCTTTCTCGCAGCTGCTGTACGGAATGGGCATTGATGCGGATGATGTTTTGCGGTGCTGCATTCTCATCGTGGCTCAACTTGACAGCGAAGTCTTTATCTGTGATATTGACGATGATGCGGGTTCTGACGAGCAGGTAGCTGCCTTTTGTCTTCCCCTTCTTCACCTGAATCAGTTTGCAGAGAGGCTCGGGTTGGGGAAGGGCTGGAACGTCTTCCGTCAGTATCCTGGTAACGATGCTGTCGGTATCTCCTTCCAGTACAATCTCGTAAGGTTGCCCTGTACTGGCTGGCTTTTTCCTGTTCTTCCCCGTTAAACCGCAACTTGTCAAGAGGAGGAATATCAGGCAGAACGGGAAAAGAAACGTTATTGTATTTCTCACCATTATGCTATGTTCTTTTCGTCTACTCTTTTTTCTCTTCGTCCTCATGCTGGCGTATTTCGCCAATTTTCTTCGAGGTACTCAGCAAGCCGCAGGCTGCATAGATGTCTTGTCCACGGCTGGCACGGATGGTTGTAAACACGCCGTGCGAGGTAAGGTAATCGCGGAACTGCTCCATCTTTTCGTCATTCACGCCCTGCAGTGGGATGTCTGGAATCTGGTGGAAGCGGATCAGGTTGAAACGGCAGTCCAGTCCCTTTACCAACTTGATGATTGCCTTGGCATGCTGCATGCTGTCATTCACTCCCTTGAATACGATGTATTCGAACGAGAGGCGACGCTGGTGGGAGAAGTCGTAGTTCTTCAAAAGCTCTACCACCTGCTCAATACCCATACCTCTTTCTGCAGGCATCAGTTCTGCGCGTTCAGACGGAATAGGGTCGTGCATGGAAATAGCCACATGGCATTCGCTCTCTTCCAGGAATCGCTTCAGTTTGTTCTTCACGCCCACAGAACTTACCGTGATACGCTTCGGACTCCATGCCCAGCCATAGTCGGCAGTCAGAATCTCTGTAGCACGAAGCACGTTGTCGAGGTTGTCCATAGGCTCGCCCTGTCCCATGAATACGATGTTGGTGAGCTTGTCTACCTCAGGCAATGAGTAAATCTGGTTCAGGATGTCGCCGGCAGGCAGACTTCCCTCGAATCCCTGCTTACCTGTTTGGCAGAAGAGACAGTTCATCTTGCAACCCACCTGCGAAGAAACACAGAGCGTGGCGCGGTCTTTATCTGGAATATAAACCGTTTCTACAAACTTGCCACTTCGGGTAGGAAAGAGATACTTGATGGTACCATCCACAGAATGTTGTGCATCGGAATATCCGAAGCAACCTATTTCGTATTCGGCAGCGAGTTTTGCACGGTTGGCTTTCGAGATATTGGTCATCTCGTCAATGCTCTTTACATGCTGCTCATAGAGCCATTTCGCCATCTGTCCACCGGTGAAGGCAGGCATGCCGAGATCCTTTGCCACCTGCTTCAATTCGGCAAGTGTAAG